>Ga0209162_1002473_pt1 | contig 16116 bp, 13 predicted proteins | sample YNPNPMetaG_FD_187121 | JGI IMG/M metagenome (GOLD analysis project Ga0209162, IMG submission 187121) | Anoxygenic and chlorotrophic microbial mat microbial communities from Yellowstone National Park, USA - YNP NP MetaG (SPAdes) (version 2) ... | reverse complement strand
GAGCACCCCTGTGAAGAACACAGGTGAAGGCGCCATACTAAGAAGAAGACAAATAAATAACATACCAGTTGACACTGACACTTACACAGACTGGGTTAACAACCGTAGATACGGTATAGGGCAATCGGATTTCCCAGCAGTCAAAATAAAAGTGGATAACGGTTCATTAAGATGCTTCGTCTCACCTGATTCAAGCTTCAACGTTATAACAGATGAGTTAAGAAAAGCAGAGAAAAGCATACTATTAAACATGTACGAGTTCACGCATCCAAACCTATGCGACGAGATCATAAAAGCATTAGAACGTAACGTATCAGTAAGGATACTAATAGAAGGAGGACCAGTAGGCGGTATAGATAACAGAGAGAAGATGATACTAAATAATATAAATATGAAAGGAGGGGAGATACACTTCATGGTTAACAAACCATCATTAGACATCTACGCTAGATACACCTACAACCATGCTAAATACGCTGTGATAGACAATGAGACTGTTATAATCCATAGCTGCAACTACGCTAAAACAGGTGTACCCCAGGATCCTTCATTTGGCAACCGTGAATGGGGCGTAGTGATAAAGAATAATGATACAGCTAGATACTTCACTAACGTCTTCTACGATGACTGGAACCCTGACAGACACGATATATTCTCCTTCAAAGAGATGAATCTATCATTACCATCTGATCTATACTATGATGATTCAATACCGATAGGAGGATACACACCCTGCTTCGAACCTATGAGTTACAATAGCAGCTTCACAGTGACACCTATCCTATCACCTGATAACAGTATGCAATCAGTATACGAGCTAATAGACTCAGCTGAGAAGAGTATACTCATAGAGCAGTTATACTTCTACAAGGACTGGAAGGATGAGGATAACCCTCTTATTGATAAGATAATTGAGAAGCATGAACAAGGTGTAGACGTGAAGATCCTACTGAACTATAACCCTGCCTATAGTTCAACCAACAATGAGAACCTTAAACTAAAAACACACCTAGAAGAGCACGGCGTACAAGTTAGATTCATGTATACAAACTGGTCGATACTATCAAACCTCCATAATAAAGGCGTTATAATAGACAACAAATCAGTTTTGATCTCTAGTATAAACTGGAATGAGGAGTCTTTCATGAGGAACCGTGAAGTAGGAGTTATAATAACAAATAATGAAGTAGCTACCTACTACGGTAATGTATTCATGCATGACTGGGATCTCAAAGAACAACAGATGAAGATAAAAAACAGTATGAATCAGACATCTGAAGATGATGAACCTGATAATGTCAACACAAGGAAAAAATCAGCAATAAACACAGATGAAACACTAAGGGAAAAAACTAATAACGATGATGCAATACCAGGGTTTAAAAACATGGTTGTTATTGTAGTTATATACACAGCAACAGCTCTAGTAATAGCGCGTGATTGGAGAAGAAGAGAATGGACGTAGTCATACTACCGCAGCATTGGATAACACTATTAATCATGGCTATAATCCTACTATCACTATTATTATTCATAGTTAAAAAATGGATGATAACCTACGCTCTGATAATATCAAACATTATAATATTCTTGATATGGTTAATCTACAGATGCGAGATCATGGGATGGTGCGGATCCTACGCTGGTTTAGGTTTCAGACCAATATACTTATCAAAAATAGAGCTACTACCAAACATTTACACGTTATTCACCTGCATGTTTATCCATAGTGGTTTCGCTCATATATTCGGTAACATGTTCATATTCTTCTTCATGGGTCATGCTTTAGAACAGAGAATAGGATGGAGGAACCTACTAGTAATCTACACAACAGCAGGTGTATGCGGGACATTAACACATGCTCTACTATACCTAGACTCCACTATACCACTAGTAGGAGCATCAGGCGCTATATTCGGTATACTAGGAGCATTCGCGTTCCTATACCCACGTGACGAGATCGTGATGCCTGTACCAGTAGGTATAATGATAATCACACGTATAAGAGTCATATACGCTGCTATACTATTCGCTCTAATGGAAACCATAATAGTAATAATCTCAGGTGACCAGGATAGCACTGCTCATTTCGCTCATCTAGGAGGGTTAATAGGTGGTATAGCAATAGCAGCTTTACTAAAAAACAACATTAAAAACAGGGTTAAAAATGAAAGAATCATAAAAAACAGAGGAAGAGAAGCCTATACTCCTTTGATACACGAGACAAAAACAATAGACATAGATATAAACCAGCTGAGAAGACTAGCGAAGACACCGCAGCAGCTAGAGATAATAGACAGGATAGAAAAAGAGACTCTACCGCAGGTGAAGGAAACCTGGATAGAGCATCTGCTAGATAAGACACCATGCCCTGTATGCGGCAAGGTCCTATACCATTTCAACAGGAGTATATGGTGCGAATCCTGTGGTTTCAAGACTAGGTACTAAAAAAAGTATTTATTTAGCTGTAGAAAAAAGCAGCTATAATTTCTTAATCCTTTTCTCTGAGAATTCATCTTATCTGAACTATTAACTCGTTATCCTTATAAAAGATGCTTATTGATTCACCGAGTGTACGCGTAATTTAGTTTATCAAATCTTCTCCCGAAGCTGAAACACCTAAAAAATAGGTTATAAGAGCCATGTTAAACCATTTATAGTACCATACAGTAGGATATTAGACACTATGTAACCCGCGATACCACCACCACATAGATAAGGGAGACCAGCTTGTGGTTTACCACGTGTAACATACATCATGAGTAAGAGAAAACCAATTATCACACCTATGATGACACCTAATGCGATGTATAAACCATCATGGAGGTTAATGTACGATGACACTACTAAAACACCAGGTATCACAACGTCTCCTACACCCATGAAGAACGCATCCCTCTCCTCACCTTTATCTAACTGTTCTTTCAAACCCTTCCTCTCAGCTAAGAGAGAGTAACCCTTTTTTTTAGGTATAACAAAAAGAACAGGTAGTTTAAGATCCATAACTGTATCAGCTAGTGTTATCATGTGTTTAGTCTTATAAACTGATACAGCATCATAAACTGATAAGCATAACAGTAGTATGATAACAGGTAGGACTCCTAAGGAGATACCAAATATAACGATTGACCCTGTGCTTATTATCACACCGCATAAATCAATGATGTACCATTCAGGGTACCTCCATAACACGTATGTTATAGTAAACGCTATCAGTAAAGATAAAAAAACTATAACGTAACCTGATAGTATCACACCTAGAATAGGTAGAAGTATGTAGAAAGACGTGTAACCCACAGCGAATAGTATGATAGCTTTTATCAGCCATCTCCTCCAGTATTTAGCTATGATTAGTATAATGAGAGTGGTAACCAGTAAAACCATGAGTATTATTAGTATGTTAAAAGGATCATCAGGGTCTTCAAAAGCCTTCATGCCAGCATCCTGAAAAGGATGAACCAGGGATAATGATAAAAAGTAGATTAGGAGGAATAAAACCATCATTAAAAAAACAGGTGCAAAATCCTTTATCCTTGGTGCTTCACCCTCATTCATTTTATCAGCTCTAGTATAAATAATCATAGGTGTATATATAGGGTTTTGGTTGTGAACTACCACTCAACAAGTTAGGTGGCTTCTGAGGTCTGATAGGTCGTCATTAATTCATCCACTAGTTAAAACTGGTGGTCTTATTGCTAACAACCTATAAAAAGAGAAATGGTAAATCATTTAAGACGATAAGTATTCAGTGTTTTGATTCACCTAGGTACTTCTTAACGATCTCAAGGGCGCATAATCTACCACACATTGAGCACACTTTAGCATCCTCAGATGGTGAACGCTTCCTACGGTACCTCTTAGCTTTCTCAGGATCTACACATAACTCGAACATCTTACCCCAGTCTAGGCTCTCCCTAGCTTTACTGAACTCTTGATCTAAATCCCGGTCAAAGCCTCTTGCGAGATCAGCAGCGTGAGCAGCTATCCTAGTGACTATAACGCCTTCACGTACATCCTCCACGTCAGGTAGACATAGATGCTCAGCTGGTGTAACATAGCATAGGAAATCAGCGCCGTAGTAACCAGCGATAGCGCCTCCTATGCCGCCTACTATGTGATCATAACCAGGTGCTATATCAGTAACCAGGGGTCCTAGTACGAAATAAGGAGCTCTATTAGTAACACTCTTCATTATCTGTATATTAGCCTGTATATCAGATAAAGGCATATGACCTGGGCCTTCAACCATAGCTTGAACACCGAATTCCCTAGCTCGTTCAACAAGTTCACCTATTATGAGTAACTCCTGCATCTTAGCCCTGTCGTTAGAGTCAGCTAAAGCACCTGATCTCATACCATCACCCAGGCTGAGTGTGACACTGTATTTTTTAGCTAACTCTAACAGGTAATCAAAGTTCTTATAAAACGGGTTCTCCTCACCATGATGCAGTATCCAAGCCATGTGGAATGATCCTCCTCTAGAGACCATGGGTATAAGTCTACGCTGCTTTTTCAAACGCTCAACACTCTCACGTGTCACACCTACATGTACAACTGTGAAGTCAACACCTTGTTTAGCATGAGCCTCAAAAACTGAGAACATATCATCCTCAGTCATGTCAACTATCGCGCCATGCTTCTCCAAGGCTTCAATACCAGCTTGGTACACTGGTACTGTGCCTACTGGTACTTTAACGCTCCTCAGTATCATACGTCTTATCCTGTCTAAGTCCCCGCCTGTTGACAGATCCATAACAGCATGAGCACCTGAAGCTACAGCTACCTTTGCTTTAGATACCTCCTCTTTTATATCACAGTGCTCACGTGATGTACCTATATTAGCGTTAACTTTAACACGTAGACCCTCACCTATACCAAGAGGATTAGGTGAATGCACAGGGTTAAAAGGGATAACTATCCTACCTAGTTCTACGCCTTTCTTCACTTTATCATAATCCACATGCTCGTTTTTAGCTACGTGTTTAATCTGCTCGTTGAATACACCTTGCTTAACTAATGATGATAATGACATAAACCAGTCAAACCTTTTTCTCTTTCCATTAATGATAGGTAACCTTATTAATATATTTTTATTTCAAACCAGTGGTTCCTTCATCAACCTAGGGTAAATAACTTTATTAATCCCCCCTATATTTCCCCCTCTAACTAACCCTACTGGGAAGGTGAAATCGTAGAATGATCAGCGCTTATATATTAATCACAATGAAACCAGGTAACGTGGATAAAGCTATAAAGGAGATGCGTAAGATAGAGAACGTTGTGAAGATATCAGTAGTAGCAGGTGAATACGATATAGTGATAAGAGCACAGGTTAAAAACCTGGAGGAGCTGCTAGAAACCACTGATAAGATACAGATGGTTGAAGGCGTAGCTAAAACCACTACGCAGATCATAGAGAAGGAGATAACACTATAAGATTAATCTCTAAACAATTAGAGTAATCCATGATGATATGATGAGGATAAGGAAGAAGTATCTATTCTACATTATCGCTTTCACATCAGCGTTCTTCACTGCTTTAACAACCTCGATAGATAGTTACGTGAACAAGTACTATATACATAATCCCTATGTTTTATCATTCTCATTATTTTTCGTGGGTTTATCAGTAACACTCTTAGTATCAATTGTATTATCCATACCAGTTAAAGGTAGAAGCATAGGGTCAAAACTCATAGACCCGTCATTCAAACACCTTAGACTAATAAATAAAAACGAGTTGAAATACAATATAATAGCTGGTTTAACCAACGCTGTTAACACGATAGCCTACTGCGCTCTTCTATCAATAGTCGCTGAGCCTTCAGTGATGCTCTCATTCTCACAGATTGTTATACTATACCTGCTCATGATAGAATCTGTAACTGAGAAGAACCTGCCTACCTTAGCTGAGATTCAATCATCAGTTATAGTAACATTCGGCGCTGTACTAGCATCAATAAGTCTTAAAGGTGAGATTGAACCAGTATCACTAGCACTAGTATTCCTAATCATCAACCCGACATGGGCTATCTTCTCCATCTACCAGAGGAAGCTAAAGATGATGAAGATACACAACAAACCAAATGATGGTATAAACATAAGATTCTGGAATGTATTCTTCTCGTTATTATTCACAGGTTTAATACTATCTATTATTGATATCACCCAGGGGACAACGCACACACTCAACGGATTACAAGCATCCATACAGTACTACCCGTATGTTGGTTTAACTATGTTTACGACATTCTTCGCTTACGTTTTATACATACGATCATTAGGTTTAGGTAAAGCAAGTGTTAACAACGCTATAAGAGCATCAACTATAATATTCGCTGTACCGTTCTCTGTCATACTCTACATGTACTTCGGTATACCCTTATTCTCAACTGACCCTGTCATGCTTATAATAAAAACCATAGGAATGATACTTATAATACTAGGTATAATCTCATTCGCGTTAACACAGGTTAAAGCGTACATATTCATAACACTGAAACCAGGTTACACTAGGAAGGATCTCATGAAGAAACTATGGGATATACCTGGTGTAAGTCATGTTACAGCCACAGCTGGTACATACGACTTCATCGTTAAAGTCTCAACTAGAACACTAGTTAAAGGATATGAGCGTATACTACGCAGGATAGATGATATAGAAGCTATAGATAGCTACAAATGGAACTCTGTTTTAAAAGACTGGGAGAGGATATAAAAAAAACCGCTGCTACAATCCATACTGAGTTAATTATCCATTTTCAAATCCTTCTAGGATGTATAAGCTACTAAGAATTTAAGAAGGGTGAAACCAGTCTCAATATCATAATTAGCTAAAGCATACTCTGCTTGAACGTATAAATCCTGTATAAAAAAACTAGGTTGTATAACACGTGAAAGCATAACCCTAGTCATACCAATACTTAGACCTATATCTATCAAGGTATCAACGAGCCCTATATAAGCCGGGTTACCATAGAGACCAGACGCTAAACTACGCATGTTATCAAGTGAATCAAGGTAACCCTCACCCCATAAATCACTGGTTAACATTAACTCATCCTTACAAGTTAAATGAAGAGATGACGTGTGAGCATACTCTAAATAAAACCTCTCAGTGAGATAAGCCTGCCTCTGCATACCAGTATCAGATATAGTGAACAGGGATTTAACGATACAGGGTTGATCAATATACATCTTAGCTAAACCCTCTACTCTTCTACATTCACCTATAAAAACCTCTTCAACCCTCCTGAACACACTGGTTAGAGCACCATGACTGTAAACAGAAGATAAGGTTAATGAGAGATTAGCAGCTTCACCGTTAGTATAAGGAGCATACACATCCTCATCAACCACGTGTACAGGTACGTAGATGGATGAGCAAGCGTGACCAGCTGAGAACCATCCTACGCTGAATAAATCAGCATTAACCCTTGGTATCTGATATATCATAGCGCCTTCATAGATGAAACGATCCTCACATAAACCCCTAAGGTAGGATAAATCCTCACTATGAAGCCTGGATATACCCATAAAATCCGTGATATTTAAAGAGCCGTACCTACTATTCAACCTACCTAGCACCTCCTCCTCCCATGCTTTCACATAGGTTCTAACCTTGACTAACGCCCCTGCATCAGGTAGGTAATCAATGAAAAAAACATCAAAATCACCTACAGGACGATGCTCCCTTAATGGTATAACCACTGGTTTACCAATTATTACTAAACGCTCATTGTATTTCAGAAACGGTACCTGCCTAACTGTTATACTAGTAGGAGTAACCCTTGTTATCCTAACACCGAATAATGAACCTAAATGTATCACATCACCTGGTTTAACCATTCTTTCAACTGAGTAATCATACGATAAAGCTACAGGTAAACATTTATGGATCTGCGTGCACCATAACTCTACAGGGTAGTTAGACCTCACCCTTACACCATTAGTGAATGATTCAACACTGTACCTATAAGCATCAGCTTCTATGATAACCGCTCCTTCACTACCTACTACGAATAGATTCTCAGATACACCAGGTGCGTGTAAACAGTCAACAACATCCACAGTTAATAATCTAACAGCTTCACTTAGGTTGGATGCTTGCTCAGCTGAGTAACGTAACCAGTCGAAATCATCCCACGCGAACTTAGAAGGGTTAACCCAGTTAGACATCGTATCAGCATCCCCGTAAGCTAAACCAGCATCAGTAAACAGCATACCAGGTTTAACAGTACTAGGGATAGTATCACCCAAGGTTACTACCCCTATGTACGAGTGGTTAACAGTGAAAAACATGGGTTTACCACTCCATGGATGAGTATAGGTGTAACTATACCTGTATGGTACCTTTGTTAAAACCTGTAAACCCGGTCTACTAGGATCCCTGATTTTTAAAAGGAGGTTGTAGTCACCATCTGTAGCGTCACCACAAGCTATGATATCCTTACAGGATACAGCATTTATAGTGTAAACCGTAGAAAAAAGGATGAAGTTCAACAATAAGAATAGACCCTTCAGGTTTTTATACATACTCTTACTTATAAATATAATTCCTCTTTAATATATATTCCTCCGCTTGGACGTATATCAGCAGATTTTAACAATGATTTATTTACTCCTAATACAACTAGACGTTTTCACAAAACGACAAAATAACGCAAAAACTTTTTAATTAACTAACAACAAAGTATAACATATAATATAAGAGATGGGAAAGGCAAAAATGAAAACAATGATAAACCATATCAGTAGATTCATTAGAAAAGAGAAGAACGCTGTCTCAACTGTTGTAGCAACTATACTAATGGTCCTACTAGTAGTAGCATTACTAGCGCCGTTATGGTTCATAGTCAATGATACAATGAGAAAACCTGACATTGAAGGGTTCTGGGCTTTATTAAATAAAGGATCAAAAGGAGAAGAGCGAGGATCATCAGATGAGGATGGATCAAGTCAATCAGATTCAATAGTTAATAACTACGTTATATCTGTTGATCTAGCATGCCCCTGTGATATGCTGATACTCAATCCTTTAAAAAATGAGAGGATAGGTTACACATCCATAGGAGCAAACAGGAAATTATGCAGAGAAATGGAGAACGCTGAGCTGCTAACAGATAACGGGGAGATAGAAAAATACAGACTCCTCGCAGGTAGCAACGAGGTCAACGATCTCCATTACCAGGTTAAATGCTTTGAAAAAGGAAAATACAACCTCCTCATACAATGTGAAACACCAGAAGGCGATGTTTTATCATTAACAGCATCACAGATAGATGTTAAAAAAGATGAGGTACACGAGTATATAATAACATGGACTACTAATCCACCTCAGGTAACAATAAGGATTGACAGGAAGAATGATGGTGAATTTGAAAACAGTGGCAACCTGAATTCAGGGGTTGTAACCACTCAGGATATCAAGGATATTAAAAACGATCCTGAAGAACCAGTGCTAGACGTGACAGTTGAGATAACTAACCTGTTACCAGCACCTATAATCAGGTGTATAACATTTGATATTTACGAATCCAATAGTAAAAAACTGATAACACTTGACCAGGAGATAACATTCACTAATGGTGTTGGTAACGCTGTTATCACCCTACCACCAGGTGAATACACGTATATATACGCGAGGGATAAACTACATACCCTAAGACGACTGATCGACCCGTTAACAAGAGTTGATGATACCTACATCGCGAGTTTCACTGGTTCAAAAGCCTTGATAAGTGGTAATTTAAATGATGATAAATGGATCGATATATTAGATTTTGGTGTGGTTAACTGGCAGTACGGAAAGGATTACAGAGGAAGCGATACACCTTGCGGTACGCCTTATCCACATGCTGACTTAAACGGTGACGGTATAGTAGATATAAAGGATGTCGACATTGTACGCTATAGTTTCCTGAATGGTTAACGAACCACCTCTCAGATTTATCTTTATACAGAGTTGGATATATCATCGTCTATCTTATTTTCAAGTCTATCCTTGATAGTATAAAACATGAAGTGAACTACCACTCAACAAGTTAGGTGGCTTCTGAGGTCTGATAGGTCGTCAGCAATTCATCCACCAGTTTTAACTGGTAGTCTTCTTGCTAACAACCTATAACAAGGTTTAAATAACAAGTTTTTATTCAGGTATCTAAATTTTATTTTAATGAAAAATAAAATAAAAGTGATTAAGTTTGATTTTTATGATTCAAAAGCGTTTTAAATGCCCAGGATGCAGTGAGATAGTAACATTCACTGGTAACCCTGGTGACAGCAAGATTGAGCCATGCCCATCATGCGGTATGAACGCTCAAGTCAGATTCGTAATACCTCAAGATAACGTGAATGAGAATGCTATCGAAGTGACTAATCTAACTAAGGTTTATGGTGACGTTGTCGCTGTTGATAACATATCATTCAACGTTAAGAAAGGTGAGATATTCGCTTTCCTGGGTCCTAACGGTGCTGGTAAGACTACTACAGTGGAGATCATAGAGTCTATAAGAGAACCCACATCAGGTACAGTTAAGATACTAGGAAGGGATGTTAGTAAACAATTCAACGAAGTAAAAGAGCTTATAGGTATACTACCGCAGGAGTTCCACTCCTTTGAGCGTTTAACAGTGAGGGAGACTCTACGTTACTTCTCAACGCTCTACAAGAGACACGCTGATATAGATGATATCATAGAGATGATGGATTTAACTGAGCATGCGAATAAACTATACAGGAATTTATCTGGTGGTTTGAAGCAACGTGTCGGCGTAGCTTTAGCCTTGGTTAATGACCCTGAAATCGTATTCCTAGATGAGCCTACTACGGGTTTAGATCCGAGAGCGAGACGTGAAGTATGGAGTGTTATATCTGGTTTACGTAGAAGAGGTAAAACTGTTTTCCTCACCACGCATTACATGGAGGAGGCTGAGTACCTAGCTGATCATATAGCTATTATCCATAAGGGTCGTATAATCGCAGAGGGTAGCCTAGAGGAGCTCATAAGTAAACATGGCGGTGATGTCACCATGCGGGTCATGGGGTGTAAGGATATTATAACAGCTGAGGAGATATTAACTGATAAAGGATTTAAGGTTATAAAGGGGGTTAACTCTGATTTATCAGTTAAGATACCATACAAGGAGTTAGTGTTAGAGATTCTATCTGATCTCCGTCATGCATGCATAGAATATGATAATATTGATATTAGACGATCCAACCTTGAAGAGGTTTTTTTGAATCTCACAGGTTCAAGATTATCTGAGGAGGGAGGAGAAAATTGAATCTTAGAATCATCGCTGTTGACTTCGTTTATAATATAAAAGCATGGATGCGTAGTAGAGGCACGGTCTTCTGGTCTTTGTTATTCCCAGTTATGCTTATACTCTTGTTTGGCGCTATATTCTCAGGTTTAGGTGAAGCGAAGTATACTCTATATGTTCAGGATCTTGATGACACCTCCATGTCTCATATGCTTATTGACATGATAAAGAAAACAGGTATTGTTGATGTAAAGAATGTTTCAACTGATAAACCTATAACTGATTACATAAAAGAGAGGAACATTAAGAACCTACTGGTTATACCTTCTGGTTACCAGGAGATCGTTAATGGATCCTTCATGGATGACTCAGTCGTAGTTAACATAACATACTACTATGACCCTGCTGAGCAGCAGACTAACCAAGTGTTAGATAATGTTATATCAAATATAATACATGGTTTAAACATGAGGTTGACGAACAGTAGGAGTATAATAAACGTTAAACATGAGAGTACAATAACTGAGGAGTACGGTTTCATAGATTTCTTCATACCTGGTATGATTGGTTTCACTATAATGCAGCAGAGTATATACGGTAGTATTGAACGTAACACTAAGTACAGGAAGGATGGTATACTACGTAAACTGCAAACCACGCCTATCACTAGGTACGAGTGGATACTAGCGAAGATGCTGTTCATGTTGTTCCTAGCTTTCATATCAACCACGGTTTCTATAACTGTAGGTGTACTAGCCTTCGGTGTAAAAGTGAATATAAACCTGTTATCAATCATAGTAATCGTAGCAACAAGTTTCTTATTCTCAGGGGTGGGTATGATTATCGGTAGATTCGTGAAGGAGGAGGAGACTGCTGATATGGCTGCTGGTGCTATAAGCTTCCCTATGATGTTCCTAGCTGGTACATTCTTCGCTGTTGACGCTATGCCTCCTATACTGCAGGGTATAGCTCGTGTACTACCATTATACTACGTTAATGAAGGGTTAAGAAGCTCTATGATATACAGTAATGAGTCGCCCGCTATTCTTGACGCTGTAATAGTCCTTGTATTCGCCTGTGTATTCTTCGTATTAGGCGTGTTGGTAACCAGATGGAAAGAGGATTAAATCATATAGTTTAGCTAGAGTACAACCCTGTCTGTGTTAATGAGGCAGGAAGCTGGTGTTTTTAAAAAATGAGAGATCCATGTTCCCCCAGTCGTCGTAGTCGTATAAACCTTTTGAACCATCTGAGTACTCAAAGGTTTTATACGTGTATATGTAGTTCATGCAGCTCTTATAGTTCCTGTACTTTAACCACTCCTTCGTGAATGGTTTAGCAGCTATTAGGTTATCTATACCTCTATGATCATCAACATTTAAACCGAGTGTATGACCTAGTTCATGGACCATACCGCCTATGATTAATCTATCTCTCTTGTATCTTGGTTGACTGTTTTGAATATCCTCTGCTGATATCAGGAATGAGTCTAGATGATCCCATCCTATGAAAGCGAATCCTCTACCAGGTCCGTAGTCGCATATTAAACCATAGTGGAATACGCCTTTACGAGGGTTATCAGGGTCACCGTGTAGGAAGTAATCCCAGTATAAATCACATAGATCACTGAATGAGAAATTAGACGTGTAAGGTACCATCTCACCTCCTCCTAGATCACCTGTGTCAACATGCAGGACTATGTTATGCTCTAGGAATACTCTTTTTAACTCCTCTACTAGATTAGGATCTGGTTTATTAGAAGCACCAGGTGTCCTCGACTCCATGTAGTCAACCTCTAGGAATACATCACGTCTAAAAGGATGAGAACCGTATTGAGACGTGTAGTACTCCTCCACGTTGTTTAAACCATCACGGTCAGGGTCAAGGTTGAAGTGATCATCCCACGTATTAGGATCGTAACCATACCTGATCTCCCAGTAGTCAGGTATCATATCATTATCAGTATCCTGACTATCAGGGGTTATATTTATCCTATTAGGTGTTAGTATACACCCTGGGATGGTTGTATCATAATTTACATCGTATCGCATACCTGCTTCATCAACGTTTGATATCAGTCGTGGTGAGAGTAGTATAACTCCTTTCTTTGATCCTATTCGTTCATTTAGTAACCTGTCAGTATAAGACGGTTTCAGGAGTGAGCCCCAGTAGTTCAACCTGGCGTCGCATACACCATCATAAACGTATAAACCTAGGATGTTATCATGTATGTTATTATGATTCATACTAGCTGCGCTGTCTTCTACGTATACCCCGTATCTTAAATTATTAGCTATGTTGGAGTAACTTATCATTATATTATTTGATTTTTTGTCTATCTTCACGCCGAAATGCGTATTGTACGTGATGTTAGAGTAGTTAACATGTACTGTTGAGCTGTTTGCTATCTTTACACCTGCCCCGTTATGGTAAGCACTGCATCTAGTTATTGTAATATTTTCACTTTTATCAACTGTGAAGCCGTTCTGGTTATCATTATTGTTGCTAGCAGTGCATAGAATGAATTTGTTGTTGAGTGAACATGTAGTGTAGAAGCCTATACCGTTAGTATCAGCTAAGCATCCGCTGATTATTATTCTCTCTGATTTTTTAATGTTTAAACCTATACCGTTATGATAGAAGTAGCAATCCTCAATCCTTGATCCATATGATGTGTTAAGGTATAAGCCGTTACCGTTGGAGTAGAACTTGCATTTACTTATCGTGTTATGATTCCCTTTTTCAACCAGGATCCCTGTTCTGGTTCTGTGTATGATGCAGTTTGATATCTTGTTGTACGTTGATCTGATTCTTACACCTGAGTCTCCTCTCATACCATTGGAATTTCTTATTGTAAGATTCTGTAATGTTACATTATTCTTTGTTATATCTACAATGACATGGTTGTATCCGCCGTCTATTATCGTTGATGAAGGATCTTCACCTATGATGTTAATGGTTTTATCTATGATTATAGTCTCGTTGTATGAGCCATTGAATATAAAGATAGTATTCCCATCTGAGGCGTTATGTAAAGCGTCGTTTATGGTTCTATACGGGTGTTCTAGTGTGCCAAGCCATGGTCCATGTGTGTTCCTGTAGTTAACGTGTAAGATGTGATCAGTTATGGTTATACTTTGGGTTATTTCAGATGCTATACCACTGGTTAATAAGATAAGGGTTAAGGGTGGTATCAGCAGTGTGGTGATGCATCTATGTTTCATGGTTATACCTCTGTTGGTTATTTTATGGTCATCATATATTATAGGTGATATATAATAATTTATTTGAATTATTATTTGAATTAAAGATCAGTTTTTCAGCTTATCAAATATATAATTATATTGTATAGTATATAAAAATTTGATAAAAATAGAAAATTATTTATATTAATAAATATAAATATATTATTAGTGAAAGATGCTAACAAATAGCATTTAATTGGTTGGAGTTTATTATGCTAATAGTAGGATTGGTATCAACCCGGGAGGAACAATACGAGGTGAGATTCGTAGCTGAAATGTTTTTAATAGGGGAGAGATTCAGATTCCTAGCCCGTCAAAACAAAGGAGATATAAAAAGAAAACAAGGTTAATCAAAAAACCTTAGATGAGTAAAAACCCTACTTCAGGCTCCTGATAGACTTTTAGTCCCAACCAAGGTTTTGCTATCCATAACACCTTTAATAGAACGAATCTTGTTGATAACCACGCTACCTATAGTATCAATATCATTACATTCTATCTTGACTAATATATCGAACTCACCGAAAAGAGGATGAACCTCTTTTATCTCAGGTATCTTACTAAGCTTCTCATAAACCTCTTTCTCATACATAGGGCTTATACTAAGTAACGCAAATCCAACAGCAACCATACTTATCCAGCACCTCTAAGCAACGTATAACAAATATTAAATAATTATAGTTTACGAATGTTAAACATAACAAAACCCCCATTTTACTTTGCAATTCTGACTTCTCGTTAATTCCTCATTAACCATCTTCGATTCCCCAACGGTGTACATACATACCCCATTTTACTTAATTCGACGATCTCCTGCTCAGTAGAAACAATCCGACAATCATGCTCCACCACTTGTTTCAAATGAGATAACTCTTCCTGAAACACATTTTTAATTACCTCCACGATTTGCTCCATAGTTGGAATCTGTTTTTCCAAATCTTGAATCTTCTCTTTGATGCCTTTCAACTCTTTTAAATCATAATATTTTTTACTCCAGTTAACTGGGTTGAGATACTGCTGTCGCCCTGCATAAATCCGCCTTAGCTCTTCGATCCTTCGATTCCAGTAGACAGCATCAACCTCGCCAATCTTATGACACGTGAGAAAATTAATGATTTTGTCCTCCACACCATGATTCGTTAATTGTGTGATGAAAAATTTCCGTAAACAATGAACCCTCATACGACCATACTTCGCATCACCGTTCACCGGACCAATTCGTTTCGCAGCCTTCCGAATCGTCTCGTTGAAATTATGCTGTGTAATTGGAACACGATGTTTTCCCGGTTTTTTACTTCTCCCAACAAACAGAGGACTCTCATCGGTGAGCACTTCACCCCGCTTCTCTCTCCACTTGAGATATTCCTTCAAAACGATGACACCATCGCTGCCAAGAAAGGTGAGACGCTCTCCGATACTCTCTCTATCTTTCTGTGGAAGAAAACGAATCGCCAATGGCACATTACCAAGATCAAGTTCTCGATGGATGTCCTCAGTAGATTACATTTTTTCATGAGTTTGTGGTAAAATAACTATTTGATCAGCCTTATAAAAATTAGGGATCACCTGTTTTTACCTGAGTTACGTACTCACGGATCTATCCTATG
>Ga0209162_1002472_pt1 | contig 16122 bp, 13 predicted proteins | sample YNPNPMetaG_FD_187121 | JGI IMG/M metagenome (GOLD analysis project Ga0209162, IMG submission 187121) | Anoxygenic and chlorotrophic microbial mat microbial communities from Yellowstone National Park, USA - YNP NP MetaG (SPAdes) (version 2) ... | reverse complement strand
CAGAGCGAAGGAGGGGATAACCACTTTAGGCCGGAGTTCTTCGCCGAACTCAGGCGGCTGGCCGATGAACATGACTTCATGTTCATCGTGGATGAGGTGCAGACCGGTATGGGGGCCACGGGCAAGATGTGGGCCATCGAGCATATGGGTGTGAAGCCCGATATCATTGTTTTCGGCAAGAAGTCCCAGGTCTGTGGCATCATCGTAGGCCCCCGGATAGATGAGGTGCCCGACAATGTCTTCCGCGTGTCCAGTCGCATCAACTCCACGTGGGGTGGCAACCTGGTGGACATGGTCCGCTGCCAGCGCTATCTGGAGATCATCGCGGAAGATGGATTGGTGGAGAATGCGGGCGCGATGGGCAAGGTTTTACTTGATGGCCTGGTACAGTTGGCCAAAGGCTCTGATCTGATTGATAACGTGCGCGGGTTGGGAATGCTGCTGGCCTTCGACCTGCCCGACCCACGCTCGCGGGACCTTTTCCGGGGGGTGCTGCTTGGCAATGGCTTGCTGGCGCTGAAGTGCGGCCAGCGCTCGATCCGTTTTCGGCCCATGCTGGATCTGGACAGAGCCACAGTGGAGGAAGCGTTGCTGCGGGTGGAGAAATCCCTGTACGATGCTCGCCGTAATGGTGGCCAGCTCTAGCGCCGTTTTAGAGCAACAAATGGGGGTTTTGGGACGATGCAGCCGTCCCAAACCCCCCACCTCCAGGGAGAGCCAGCCGGGTATCTACCTCCACGGGCGCAAACCCCTGGCGCTGAAGCGGTCGGTAGAAAGGGAGCCATTTCCAGGCACGCTTTTCCCTGCCCAGCTTCTCAGGCTGGCTTCCTGGCCTTTACCTCGGAGCGGTAGCTATCATAGAGGGTGAGCAGGTTGGCCTGGTGCAGCTTTTGTACCAGGCCACCAAGCGGTATACGTGAAAGTCCGCATTCCTCAATCGTGATATCAAGGACGCCGTTGCGCGGCGCACCTCGGGCGATCCGTTCGCGCACCAGGCGATCAATCCTCTGTAAGTAGTGGATATTGGCGTCCAAGGTCTCTTCGATCTCCCCACGCAGCAGCACCTCGCCGTGCCCCTGGACTAGGTTCTCCAGGTTCTTCCCCTTCAAAGCCCCCAGGGAGAGGATCAGGTCGTCCAGGTCACCCCCTACGATATAGGGCACAGGCATTACCGTGTCGCCGGCGATCATCAGGCGATCTTCTACGACATGCACGGTGATGGCATCGCGGCTGTGGCCCGGGGAGTAGTTGAGTTCGAGGGTTTTGCCCCCGATGCGGAGCGTGACCGTCTCGTTAAAGAGAAGCTGGGGGTAGCGGATCCGCACTTCCGCGAGCTGGGGCGTTTGCTGTTGGGCCTGAGCCAGGGCTGCCTCGGCATAGCGCTCCATCAGCCGCCGACAGCGATAATGGGCAACCACTTCCGCTTCCGGGAACAGATAGGTGCCGTAGGTGTGGTCAGCGTGGAAGTGGGTGTTGATGACGTAGAGCACCTTGCTTTGTCTCTGGGCCACAAACTCGCGAATCTGGCGGGTTTCCTGGGGGAAGGGCAGTGTGTCCACCAGGATGGCCCCCTCCTGGGTGAAGATCACCGTCGCAGTCACTTCTGCGTATATTCCGCTGGTAAAGACATAGATGCCTTCGGCGATGCGCTCTCTCTTCACCGGCACGTTCAACTCCTTGTAGCCCGGTCCCAGAATGATCGGGGATAATCGGGCCTGCCTAGTGGTACAATTATGCCACCTCAGCCAGGCAGGGCGTGCCAAGGATAACATAGGCGGAGAGCCAATGTCAAGAGGCAATTTTGGGCAGTTTGGCGTTTTGAGGGTGGTTGTGCCGGCGCGGAGAAAGTCTAAGGGCATTAAGAACAGCGAGGCTACCAGCTCGAAAGCCGGTAGCCATCCTGCTGAGAAGCCCCCGCTGTGCCGTGTGCTCGCAAGGTTTTGAACCTGCAGTCGCAGGTGGGAGCGTTGCCACCCGGTCCTGCTTTGCTAATACGCTCGAGCCAGAAGCCCGGGCGCAGCTATTGCATTTCCGGATGGGTTTGTCCAGCCCCCTTAGTTTAGCTGTTGGCTCAAAACGTTATGGAGCATCACGAGCACCGCAGGGTTTCACGGTTCTATACTAACACAACTCGAGAGGGCATGCAAGAAAGGCCCGAGCGCATAGGGCATGAGGCAGGGTGACTCGCCGCGGTGAGGGGCGGCTCTAGCTGATCTTGAGCACGAACGCGGCGGGGTGTGGCTTGTGCGCCGGGAGCCTGACCTTCAGGCCGGTTGCATCGCGCGACCATTCCACAGGATGGCCGGCCCCTAGCAGCTCAACGGAGCGAATAGCCTGAGGATAGAGTGGCGAGTCGGTACGTAACCATTGCACTGTCGCCTCGCCGTTTTCGGGCCAACCCAGTACAATGGCATAGAGGATCTCACCCCTGGTGGTGAAGCGCACATCACGCGGCGTAAACGCCGCGCGCAGGGTATCGGTAAAGCCACCCTCGAACACCTCGGTCGGCCCTTCCCCATATACCTTCCAGGGCCGCGTACCGTAGATCGCCTCACCGTTGATTTCCAGCCAGCGGCCGATCTCCAGGAGAATCTCTACCTCTGGCTCCGGGATCGTGCCATCGGGCTTTGGCCCCACGTTAAGCAGCAGCACGCCGTTCTTGCTAACCACATCCACCAGATCATGGATGAGAGAAGTGGCCGACTTGTAGTCATGATGCTGGATGTAGCCCCAGGAATTCTTTGAGACCGAAGTGTCGTTCTGCCAGGGCCTGGGCCGGATATCCTTCAGTTGCCCACGCTCGATATCAAGCACCGCCGCTTTCTCTGGGAAAGCATCAAGCTTGTAATTGATGACCACCCCCTTGCCCCACTCCAGGCCGCGGTTGTAGTAGTAAGCGGCAAACCGTTGCAGATAAGGCTGGAAGACGATCTGGCGGATCCACCAGTCGAACCAGAAGAGCTGGGGTTGATATTTATCCACCAACTCACAGCAGCGTGCCAGCCAGTCTTCCAGGAAGGCGGCATCAGGCCGCGGCTCAGAATCGCGCTCATGGAGAGCGTTGGGCGGCTGCGGCATGGCCGGGCCGTATAGATCGGCGTAAGCGGGGTCCTGCACGTCCGAGTCGAACTCGCGGCCGCCGTTGAAGAACCACCAATGCTCGGCGCGGTGGCTGGAGACGCCAAACACCATCCCTGCCGCGCGCGTTGCCTGGGCCAGCTCGCCGACGACATCGCGTCTGGGCCCCATCTTGGCGGCCGTCCAGCGGGTCAGCGCGCTATCGTACATTGCAAAGCCATCGTGGTGTTCGGCTACCGGGACCACAAACTTGGCTCCTGCGCGGCGGAAGAGATCGACCCACTGTTCAGCGTCGAACTTCTCGGCCTTGAACAAGGGGATGAAGTCCTTGTAGCCGAACTGCGCCTGATGGCCGAACACCTTCTGATGGTAGACAAATTCCCGGCTATCGCGCAGGTACATATGACGTGGGTACCACTCATTACCGAAGGCTGGCACGCAGTACGGCCCCCAGTGGATGAAGATGCCGAACTTGCTATCCTGATACCAGTCAGGCACCTGGTATTGTTCGAGAGATGCCCAAGTAGGTTCAAACCGTGGTGATAAGGTGGACATAACTGTTCTCCAGGCTCGTAGTGGCTGGCACCACCCACAAAAGCCATTGCCCGGAGATGAATTTCCAGGCTACAGACTGGAGCTCAACCACTAAGGCTATGGAGTGCACACTGCCCCGGCAGCTAAAGGTTAGCCGATGGGGCAATATGATCGTCAAGGCTGCTCATCACAACGGCTGGGCAATGGTAGCTCTTTCCCCAGCGTTGCCGCCTCTCTGGAGGCGGCTTCCGTCACGGGGCTCCCCGCTGGAGCGCCTTAATACGATTTGCACCGGCAACACAATCTCCTGGGGCTCATCTGGCCCCTGGCCGGCCAGCCGCGCCAGGAGAAGCTCAGCCGCGCGCCGCCCCATTTCGTAGGCAGGCTGGACAGCTACAGTTAGGAACGGCTCAAGGACCAGGGTAGGCGGCAGGTCATCAAAGGCCACCAATGCCACATCTTCCGGCACGCGCAGCCCGGCATCCTGTAAAGCGCGATACGCGCCAATGGCAATGAAGTTATTTGCTGCGAACAGCGCGGTTGGCCGCGGGGTAACCGCCAGCACCTGTTGGGTCATTGCATAGCCCGCCTGTTGGGTAAAGCGGTCATGCAAAATCAAAGCTGGATTAATGGCCAGGCCGGCTTCGGTCAGGGCCCGACGATAGCCTGCGGCCCGGTCGGCTGCCGTAGAGACCTCCGCCGGACCATTCAGGATAGCGATGTGCGTGTGTCCCAGGCTGACCATAAGGCGCACCAGTTCGTAGGCACCCTGTTCAGAATCGCTGCGCACGCCGTCTACGAGGGAGTCCGGCACGCGGCGGTCGAGCACCACCACGGGTACATTGCGAGCGCGCAGGTACGCGACCGGAGCTTCACTGCTGCGCGCCGGTACCAGGAGCACACCATCTACCCGCTTTTGTACCAGGATCGCCAGGTATTCGGCCTGCTTGCTTTCCGACTCGTCTGTGTTACAGAAGATGACGTTGAAGCCAGCCTGGCTGGCCACATCCTCCACGCCTCGCGCGATGGTGGTAAAGAATGGGTTGGTGATGTCGCTCAGCACCAGGCCAATCGTCTTAGTCTGCTTGAAGCGCAAACTGCGTGCCAGCGCGTTGGGCACATAGCCTAGCTCGGCAATCACTGCCTCGACACGCTCGCGCGTCTCTTGTCTGATGTAACCCGAATTATTGAGGACTCGGGAAACGGTCATAGGCGAAACGCCAGCACGCTTAGCAACTTCGCGTATCGTGGCCATAAGCAAAACCCACCTACTAATCCCCGCAAGCTGGATGCTTGGTAAGCGCCGCGGCGTTCGATGCCCAGACCTCGATAGGGGATGTTATCCATAACCTACCACGAAAGGGATAGCTTGTCAAATTCGACTCGGTTTGGGGTGGGCTTGCGCGGCGATTTGGCGCAAACCACCACGTCTTCGGAAGTGAGGAAGGAAACGACGGCACACCCCTCATACTCCCCTGGCCTTTGCTACGTACACCCGGCTCCGCACGTGGCTATCGAACGCTAACAAGCAGCCAGCTCACACAATGGCCAGGTGTAGCTCCGCCAGTTGGGCCGGCGTGATAGCCGAGGGTGAGCGGAACATCAGATCTGTGGCCGAGGCTGTCTTGGGGAAGGCGATCACCTCCCGAATGCTGGGTACGCCGGCCAGGATGGCCACTGTGCGATCAATCCCGGTGGCAATGCCACCGTGAGGGGGCGCACCGTATTCAAAGGCTTCCAGCAAATGGCCGAATTTCTCTTCCGCTTCTTCAGGTCCAATGCCCAGGGCGCGAAACATCGCCTGCTGGCGATCACGCCGGTGGATGCGGATACTGCCACCGCCCACTTCCCAGCCATCCATCACCAGGTCATAGGCCTTCGCTCGCACCCGCCCCGGGTCTGTCTCCAATAACGGCCAGTCCTCGTCCATGGCAGAGGTGAAGGGATGGTGCATGGCCGTCCAGCGCCCTTCCTGTTCGTTCCACTCCAGCAAGGGGAACTCGACCACCCAGCACAGCGCGTGCACATCCTTGCGCACCAATCCGAGCTGGTGTCCCAGGGTCACTCGCAATTCCCCCAGAGCACGTGCCACCACGGCCGGCCGGACATCTGCCACGATCAAGAGCAGGTCGCCCGGCGCTGCTTTGGTGCGCGCGAAGATGGCTGCCAGTTCTTGTTCACTCAGATAGCGAGCCACCGGCGATCGCACGCTGCCATCCTGGCGCCGCGCAATCCACACCACGCCTTTGGCGCCAAGGCGCTGAGCTTGTTCACCTAACTCATCAAGTTGCTTGCGGCTGAACTCGGCACATCCGGGTGCGACAAGCCCTTTGACCCGCCCGCCCTGAGCTACCGCGCTGGCAAAGACCTGGAATGTGCTGCCGCTCAGCAGGTCGCTCAGGTCAATCAGCTCCATGCCAAAGCGTAGATCGGGCTTGTCGGTGCCGAAGCGGTCCATGGCTTCCTGATAGGTCAGCACCGGGAATGGCTTGGCCAGGATCGGTTTGCTGCCCAGTGTCTCGATCAGCTCAGTATAGAGCGACTCAATAATGGCCATGATATCCTGGCTGTCTACAAACGACATTTCGAGGTCTAGCTGGGTAAACTCAGGTTGCCTGTCGGCGCGCAAGTCCTCATCGCGGAAGCAACGGGCGATCTGAAAATAGCGCTCGTAGCCAGCCACCATGAGCAACTGCTTGAGCTGTTGTGGTGATTGAGGGAGGGCGTAGAACAGGCCAGGGTGAACCCGGCTGGGCACCACGTAGTCGCGCGCCCCTTCCGGGGTCGTCTTGATCAGCATCGGGGTTTCGATCTCAATAAAACCGTGTCGGTCCAGATAATCGCGGATTAGTTTCACCACCCGGTGGCGCAAGATGATGTTGCGCTGCATGGCAGGCCGGCGGAGGTCGAGATAGCGGTACTTCAGGCGTAGCGCTTCGTCAATTTCCACATCTTCGTTGATGTAGAAGGGGGGCGTGCGTGCCTCATTCAACACCTCGGCTGCCAGGGCTGCCACTTCGATCTCGCCTGTGGCCAGATTGGGGTTTGCCAGCCCTGCGGGCCGTGGCCGCACAACCCCTCGGACCTGGATCACATATTCGTTGCGTACTGTGTTCAGCACCGCGTGGGCGGCCGGGGCAGACTGCGCGTCACAGGTGATCTGGACAAGGCCCGAACGATCGCGCAAGTCGAGGAAAATGAGCGCCCCATGATCGCGCCGACGATGGACCCAACCGGCCAGGGTCACTGTTTCACCCGCGTGGGCCAGGCGTAGTTCACCACAATTGTGCGTCTTCAACATAGCGTGCTCTCCCAAGCTACGGCTGTGTACATCTGGCTTGGGCAGCCAGATGCAGGGCAAGAAGGTAAGCGCCATTATACAACCGCCCCTACGGAAACAGCAAGGCAGTAATCAACCCTGGCCTGCTGTCAGAATGGGCGACAGCCCTTCGTCATGTTATAATAGCAATGCCACTGTAACCGTTCAGCCGCCAGGGGCGACCCTTGTGGTTGCCTTATTGGCATCAAGCCAAAAAGTATCGCCTGCATAAGGCGGCAGCAGGTGGGTCGGCGACGGCTGACCCTTGGCTGCAAGCCCAAGAAGGGCGACTTCCAGTCAGCGCCCGAATAGCGACTGCGAGAATAAGAGACGGTACCACCATAGAGAGGAGGAATCGCTCACATGCTTTGCCTGGTGACCGGCGGGGCTGGCTTTATTGGTACTGCCTTAACCAATCGGCTGGTGAGCGAAGGACATCAGGTGCGGGTCTTAGATGACTTGAGCGCCGGAGACCCATCTGGATTGCACCCCGAGGCCGTGTTCACGCGTGGGGACGTGCGGGATCGTCCCAAGCTATGGACTTTGTTGCAGGGTGTGGACTGCGTCTTTCATCTCGCCGCGCGCGTCTCGGTGCCTGAATCGGTCCTTTACCCGCGCGAATACAACGATGTCAACGTGGGAGGGACGGTCAGCCTGGCTGAAGCGATCCGCGATGTTGGAGTGAGGCGCGTGGTCCTGGCATCATCGGCTACTGTCTATGGACCGCAGGCCAGCCAGCCGGTCAAGGAGACGGACTGGCCTCATCCTCTGGTACCATACGCGGTCAGCAAGCTGGCGGCCGAGTACTACATCTTCGCTTTGGGTCAGTTGAATGGCATTGAGACGGTCGCTTTGCGCATTTTCAATGCCTATGGGCCGGGCCAGCGTATCCCTCCAGCCCATGCCCCGGTGGTTCCCCTGTTTGTCAAGAGCCTGCTCAGCGGGGCCTCGATCGTGGTGCACGGCGATGGGAATCAGACCAGGGATTTTGTGTATATTGACGACGTGGTAGATGCCCTGATCGCGGCAGCCACCGCGGCCAATGTCAACCAGGCCATCATCAATGTGGGCTCAGGGGAAGAGACAAGCATCAATGCGCTGATTGCAACCCTTAGTCAGATCACTGGCCGGCGGCCAGACGTGCTTTATAATCTCCAGCAGAGCGGTGGGGTGCCGCGGCTGGTGGCCGACCTGGGGCGGGCCCGGGAATTGCTGGGCTACCGGCCGCGTGTCTCGTTGCGACAAGGTTTGGAGAGACTGCTGGTCGAAGATCCCCGCTTTAGCGGTGCGCGAAGCGCTCATCAATTAGCGCGCGGCTGGTGACATTGCCTTGCGGGGAAGGAGCCAGGAGGATGGGGCGATACGCCTCAAAGTGCGTAACTCCCGTTCAATGAACCTATAGGAAGTGCCTGGCACTTCCGAAAGTGCCAGGCACTTGGTAGGGTGGCCCCCCGCAAACTGATGTTTAGATCAATACTTCGTAGACAGGACATAACGCGATGGCAGAGCAGAGGCTACCTAGACTACGCGCTCTGGATATTCGTCCCATCTTCCAGGATGGCCGCTCGCTCCTGATGCTTCGAGACCCGCTGCAGTTGAGCGAGAGGGCCGTGATCATACCCCGCGAGCTGGCTCCCGTGCTGGCTTTCCTCGACGGCAGCCGCGATCTGGCCGGCCTGCGCGCGGCTTTGATGGTGCGCCTGGGGTTGCGCTTTGACATGGCGCTGCTGGAGAGGCTGGTCGCGGTCCTCGACGAAAGTTTCTTGCTCGAGAACGAACGCTTTCTGGCGGCCAAAACCGACGCCCTCGCCGCTTACCGGAATGCTCCCTTCCGGCCTCCGCTTTCGGCCGGGCAGGGTTATCCGGAGGAGGCCGACGCCTTGCGGCAAATGCTGGACAGCTACCTGCACGGACGACCGCACAGCCAGCCCAGGAGCTCTTTCCCGGTGCGGGGCTTGCTCACCCCACATATTGACTACGCCCGGGGTGGGCCAGTATATGCTGCTGTCTGGGGTGAGGCCGCCGAGAGCATTGAGAACGCAGAACTGGCCGTCATCCTGGGCACCGACCATTGGGGTTCCGACGGCACGTTTACCCTCACCCGCCAGAATTACGCCACCCCCTATGGCGTGCTCCCCACGGCTCAAGGTGTGGTGGATGTGCTGGCCGAAGCCATTGGCAGCGAAGAGGCCTTTGCCGGGGAGCTACACCATCGCACCGAGCACTCGATTGAGCTGGCTGCTGTCTGGTTGCACCACATGCGCCAGGGCCGGCCATGCGAGATAGTCCCTATTCTTTGTGGCTCATTCGGCCATTTTATCCGGAATGCTATCCAGCCAAGGGAGGATCAGACGATCCAGGCTTTGGTAGCCACTTTACAACAGGTGATCTCAGCACAGCCGACTCTGATTGTGGCCGCCGGCGACCTGGCTCATGTGGGTCCGGCCTTTGGCGACCAGCCGCTGGACCTCAGTGCTCGTGCCCAACTCCAGGCCGCTGACGAGCAATTGATCCGCGAGATCATAGCGGGCGATGCAGAAGGCTTCTTCCAGAGTATAAGCCGCGTGCAAGATCGGTATAACATCTGCGGCCTGCCCCCCATTTACCTGGCCCTTCGCCTGCTCAGTCCCACTTCAGGGGCCCTGGTGGCTTACGATCGTTGCCCGGCCGACGCCCAGGGTACGTCTGTCGTCTCTGTTTGTGGTGTCTTGTTTAGCTAGCCTGGGTCTCGTTGTGGGCTTGTGCAAGCATCATGAGAGAGGTCAGCGAAGGCCGACCTCTGGCCGCAGGCCCAAGAAGGGCCACGCCGAGGGCTCGCCCGAGGCGTGGCCCTTCCAGTCACCGCTGAATAGTCTTACCGAGAGGACACCCCTTGCACTTCCTGGGCTTTCGCTGCGCACGCCGTTGCCTGCCCATGTTGCCACGCCCTGGCCGCAGTGCTATAATCATCCTGCCCGGCTGATGCCGCCGTGAGGATAGATCGAACCTGGAGAGGAACTTACGTGACGACTACCGATCATAATTCAGTCCTTGCGGATACTCCAGAGCAGCTGGCCACACCGCAAGCAGCCGATACCCGCGAACCCACCTTTCTGAGCGCGCTTTGGGAGCTGGTACAAACCGTTCTCCTGGCTCTGGTAATCTTCCTGCTGATCCGCAATGTCATCCAAAACTTCCGCATTGACGGAAACAGCATGGAACCGAACTTCCACGACGGTCAATTCCTGATCGTCAACCGTTTTGCCTACTGCCCCGGCCTGCACCTCGATCTTCCCTTCCTGGGCATTCGCTGGCAGAAGACCTGGTGTGTGCGCCAGCCCAGGCGGGGCGATGTTATTATCTTTGCGTACCCTCTCGACCCAAGCCGCGATTTCATCAAACGGGTAATTGGCCTGCCCGGGGAGACCGTGGAGGTCAGGGCAGGCAGGGTTTACATCAATGGCCAGTTGATGCCCGAACCGTTCGGCCCCAACCCTGGCAGCTACAGCGTAGGGCCAATTACCGTCGGCCCAGACGAGGTCTTTGTCTTGGGCGACAATCGCAACAACTCCAGTGATTCGCGCACCTGGGGCCCTTTGCCGCAAAAGTATATTATCGGTAAAGCCTTGCTCTCTTACTGGCCACCCCGCTATTGGGCTATTGTGCCCCACTACGATCTCACGGACCTCGGGGCCAGCCCACCTTGAGGCCAGAGCAACCGTTCTCAGCTACAGAGACAAAGGGAAAGACCCATGTCCCGACACGAACTCCTGATCATCCTGGCCCATGCTCAGTTCTGCGATGGATGCCGCCAGCGGCTGCTGGCGGATCCGGCTTCCGTCTTCCTTGGCCGGCTTTTGACCGAAGAAGAGAAGGAAACCCTGGCCCGGTTGTGCGCGGATGATTTCCTGACCCCAGAGCGCCTGGGGCACGCTGCAGATACCACACCCGCAGAGCTCGACCAATATCGTGATCATCCCGTGGCCCGTCTCAGGCACCTGTGACGGTATATTGCGGATAGACGGGAGGTAAAGTGCCCATGGAGGTTGTGCCAGGATTATATTGTCTGAGTGAAGTGGGTTGGGGCGTCAACGCTTATCTATGGTGGCCTGGGCCAGCCCAGGTTGCAGAGGGCGCTCCGCTTCTGTTTGACTGCGGCTGGCCATGGTCTGGTCAGGGATCGGCAAGAAGCCTGGCCAGGTTGGGGTTACATGCTGGGGAGATCCACGCGGTGGCCATCACCCACGATGACATTGACCATACCGGCCGCCTGGCAGTGCTTCAGGCGGTCAGTGGTGCTACAGTGATTGCCCACGCGTTGGAAGCTGTACGCCTGGCGAGCACTAGCTGGCGCGAGCCGCCGGGGAACCGGGGGCCGATCAACCTGGTTATGGCAGCCGCCAAGCGCTTCTACCAGCGCTGGCCCCATCACCCTGTCCAGGTGACCTGCCCTGTCGCTGATGGGGATAAGTTACCCGGAGGGTGGATGGCTGTGCACGCGCCTGGGCATACGCCTGGTCACACCGCCTATTTTCATCCCGGCCTGCCTGGTCCTGACGGCCTCCAGCGGGTGTTGGTGGCTGGCGACGCGCTGGGTCACAGTGGCGGGGGAAGGCTGCGTCTGCCCACACCCATCTACACCGAGGACATGAACGCTGCGATAGAAGCCATCGGCAAACTGGCGAACCTGGCACCGGATATCATCTGCTTTGGCCATGGCCCGGTGCTGCGCAATGCAGCCGAGCCATTACGCCGTTTCGCCGATTCGTTGTTCCGGCAATACAGGGGGTATTCTGTTGATTGACCCATTTTGTCTCGCTGAGATCCTTATCCCTTCGGACAAGCTTCAGGCGCGGGTGGCGGAGTTGGGCGCTGAGATCAGCCGCGATTATCAGGGACGCGACTTGCTACTCCTGGCTGTGCTGAAGGGCAGTGTCATATTCCTCAGCGATCTGATGCGCCATATCGCTGTCCCCCATGTCATCGACTTCATGGCGACTTCCAGCTATGGTGCCGGCACCGAATCCTCGGGCGCAGTGCGCATTCTCAAGGACCTGGATGCGCCGATCGAAGGGCGTAATGTCCTGATTGTTGAGGACATCATTGACACCGGACGTACGCTGGACTATCTGATGCGCATCCTGCGGGCGCGCCGGCCGGCTTCTCTGCGCGTCTGCACCCTCTTGAATAAAGCTGCCCGCCGGGAGGTCGAGGTGCCGGTGGACTATGTGGGCTTTGACATCCCCAATAAGTTCGTGGTCGGCTATGGGCTGGACTTTGCGGAGTTGTACCGCAACCTGCCCTATATTGCGGTCCTGGCGCCAGAATGTTATGGGGGCAGGTAACCTTCTTTCGACGCGGGCGGCTATAGGCGGGCTTATCCTGTGTCTGCTGTTGGCGTTGGGATGGGCCACGCCGGTCCGAGCCGATGCTTTGATCCTCTCTGTTGGCCCTCCTGGTGAGGCCGGCCTGCAACTCGACGCCGCGCTGCTCTCCCCTCGCTGGCCGCCGCAATGGCAACCCGTGGCCGGGTGGCAGACTTACACCGTCAAGCCGGGCGATACATTGACTGGAATCGCTCGGGCGTTCGGGGTCGAGCCGGTTGTGCTGGCTGCCCGCAACGGCCTGGCGGACCCAGACCTTATTGTCGTGGGCCAGCAGCTACGCATTGCCCCTCTGAACAGCACCCCTATTGCCCTGCCAGCCGATGGTTCTCTTCTCCGGGTCCAGTGTTGGCCCTGGCCGCCAGCTCAAGGCCAGACGCTGGTGGTCTGGCTGCATGCGCGGCAGCCGGCCACCTACCGCGTAGAGATGGACGGCTATTCCTATCCAGTGTGGTCTGTTGGCCGGCATGCCTGGGCGGTAATCCCCCTTTCCCCCCTGGCTGATCCCGGGCTCCGGGCCTTGGAAGTGGCCGCGGATGAGACAGCTATTACCCTTACCATGATGGTGCAGGCGGGCGATTTCGGGTGGCAGGAGATCCCTGCCGCGGTAGCGGACCCGATCCTGGCCCAGGCCGACAAGGTGCGCGCTGAAGCGGAGCGCATGGCAAGCCTGTTTGGCGGGCTTAGCCAGCAGGATTGGAGCCCCCGGGGTCGTTTTCGCAGCCCCTTGGGGGGAGAGTATCCGCGCACGTCTCCCTTTGGGACGCGGCGTAGCTATGGCAGCGGAGGCGGCCTCAGCGCCCACGCCGGTGAGGATTTCAGCGCCCCGCCGGGGACCCCGGTGGTAGCCCCGGCCAGTGGAGTGGTGGTGCTGGCCGAGCCCCTCTTCGTGCGAGGAAACGCGGTGGTGCTGGACCATGGCCGCGGGGTATTCACCGGATACTGGCATTTACAGACCTTACATGTTGCCGAAGGCGAAAGGGTAGAGGCAGGGCAGTTGATCGGTGAGGTGGGCAGCACCGGCTTGAGCACAGGTGCGCACCTGCACTGGGAGATGCGCATCTACGGGGTGGCAGTGGACCCGCTGCAATGGCTACAGCGCTAGAACCCCGAAAAAGCGCATCGCCGAACTTCGGTCCGGCGATGCGCTTTGAGTGACAGAAGAATGGATTATCATCCCCCACCCGTGAGTGGTTAGCCTTACCTGTGAGCAGGCTGTTACTTCTCTTCTTCCTCTTCCTCTTCCTCTTCTTCCTTCGCCTTACCCTTGGCCACCACCTCAACTTCACCTGGCGCCACTTCAGCCACCTCCTCTTCCTCCACCGCAGCGCGCGTGAAGGTCAGGGAGAAGACGACCTGATCGGGCTCGGCGAGCACCTCGACACCCGGCGGGACGATCAGGTCTCGGACATACACCACATCCTCCTCACCCTTCAGGCGGGAGAGGTCTGCCACTATATGAGTGGGAATGTCAGCAGGCAGACACTCGACCTCAATGGTATCCAGGTGGCGGACGAGCACGAGGTCAGGGGTAGCCAGGGCTGGCGCCTCCCCCTCGGGAACGATGGGGACATCGAGCCGCAGCTTCTCGGTCATCGAAACGGCCTGAAAGTCCACATGCAGCACATGATGTTTGATCGGATCACGCTGGACCTCGCGCATCAGCACCTGTAGGGGAGCCTGGTCGCCGATCTGCAATGAGAGCAGCCCACCGCCTGCTTTACGCAGGGCCTGGTGCAGGTCTCTGACACTGACCGAGATCGGCTTGGGCTCCAGTCCCTTGCCATACACCACAGCGGGCACACGATTGGCATTGCGCAGCTCGCGGAGCTGATGACGTCCTGGCCGGCGCGGTTCCGCTAGCAGAGTCATGTTTTCCATGGACGAATTCTCCTGATCATACAACGGCCCGGCTGCTGCCGGGCCTGATTGAACGGATTCACATTCTAACCCAGGTAATAGCTTTCGTCAAAATCCCGCCGCCGTCTGCTATGGTGGTCTTCCCATAAGATGTTGTTGGTCACTATGGACCAGGCAAAACTGGCGCACTATCATAGTGTTGTGGTAGACTCGCCACGCGGGTTGACCGCGGGCTTTCAGACTTCTCTTTTCCCCTTCCTTCTCCGGGGCTGGCAGAGCACTGAGAAGAAAGACGGGGGAAGTATCAGGCTGGGAGGGTAAGCTGCTTTGAGCAGGCTTAATATGGAGAGACATGGCCGGTTGGTCCTGCCGGCCGAATACGTGGCCCGACATGAGCTTAGTGAGGGAAGTCAGCTGGTCTTTGACCCAATTGAGGACGGCCTGGCCCTTCGTTTTGCGCGGCCCGATGCCCGCCGCGTCTACATCGAGGTGACAGCTCTCTGCAACCTGAACTGCGCCATGTGTGTACGCCAGGTGTGGCGCGATCCTCCTGGGGCAATGGCATGGGAGACCTTTCAGGCCGTGGTTGAAGGATTGCGCGCTTTCCCCAACCTGCGCAGGATCACCTTTGGTGGCTTCGGCGAACCGCTAACCCATCCTCGCTTTTCAGAGATGTTGGCCCTGGCAGCAGAGCTGGGAGTGGGGATGACCCTGACCACCAACGGCCTGCTGCTGGATGAGGCAATGGCTAAGGAGCTACTGGCTGCCCACCTGGACACGGTGGTCGTCTCCCTGGACACAGTGCATATCCAGGCCTACGGGCAGGCGCGTCTGGAAAAGGGCGTAGACCAAGTGTTAGATAACATGCGCCGGCTGCAGGAGCTGGCCCGGCAGCGAGGGCAGATGCTCCCCCGCATCGGGCTGGAGTTCGTGGCCATGCGCAGCAACCTGGAGTGGCTATCCAGGCTACCCGAGCTGGCCCACGATCTGGGAGCCACCTTCGTGTTGGTCACCAATCTGCTACCTCATACCCTGGAGATGGCTGATGAGATCCTCTACGATCGAGATGAGCCGCTGCCTACCCCTATAGGCTGGCCAGTCGCCACTGGCGATTGGCTGCTATGGGGCACTGCTAAACTGCCTCGCATGAAGTGGGGGGCCTGGCGGCGATGTCGCTTTGTCGAAGATCGGGCTCTGGTCGTGGGTTGGGATGGTGGGGTTAGCCCTTGCTATCCCCTGATGCATTCGTATCCCTATTACATCTATGGCCGGCGTAAGGAGGTCAGCCGCTATGTGCTGGGCAGGGTCCCAGAGCGGCCTTTGGCTGAGATTTGGACCTCGGACGAATACGTCTTGTTCCGGGCCAAAGTGCGGGAGATGCGTTTCCCCTCATGTGTGGACTGTGGCCTGGCCTGTACGTATGCCGAGGACAACGAAGACTGCTGGGGCAATGTGCCCTCGTGCGCCGATTGCCTGTGGGCACAAGACATCGTGAGATGTCCGTAGGAGGCGGGTGGGGGGCGACTTCGGTTGGCAGCGGCAGGTAGTTACGCGGTAGCACAGCTTTCAGTCCATAGTAGAGGGTTTCGAATGGACGAGTTTGACACGGCGCGGGCGCTCTTGCGCGAGTTCAAAGGGGACACGTATCTGCACGGCCTGGGTGTGCTGCCCCAGGTTGGACAGGTGGTGGCCGGGCTGGGCAGGCGAGCTGCCCTTATCGGTTGCCGCTTCCCAGGGTGTGAGGCGTTCATGGACACCATCCGCGCGGCGGCAAAGGCCGCAGGGGTCACCCTGGTGGCTGAGATCGAGGGCGCGGCCCCCAACGCGCCACGCGAGGACCTGGCCCGCATCACGGCTGAGCTGTCGGCCTGCCACCCCAACGTGCTGATCAGTTTCGGCGGCGGCAGCACCATCGACTGCGTCAAGGCCGCCGATGTGCTGCGCGTGCTGGGTGGCGACATCGAGCAG
>Ga0209162_1002471_pt1 | contig 16123 bp, 13 predicted proteins | sample YNPNPMetaG_FD_187121 | JGI IMG/M metagenome (GOLD analysis project Ga0209162, IMG submission 187121) | Anoxygenic and chlorotrophic microbial mat microbial communities from Yellowstone National Park, USA - YNP NP MetaG (SPAdes) (version 2) ... | reverse complement strand
AATTGGTGATCAGAGTCTGACCGCTGACCGCTGACTACTGACTGCTGACTACTGACTGCTGACCGCTGACTACTGACCGCTGACTACTGACCGCTGACTACTGACCGCTGACCGCTGACTACTGACCGCTGACTACTGACTACTGACTACTGACTACTGACTACTGTCCTTGAGGAACTCATGCGTATTCTAATGTTTTCCTGGGAATATCCCCCCTATGTCGTTGGGGGCCTGGGCAAGCATGTGGCCGAACTTCTTCCCCCTCTGGCCCGGTTGCCCGGCCTGGACCTCCACCTGGTCACGCCGCGTTGGGGGGGCGGTGCGCCGGTGGAGCAGGTGGGACAGGCCACCATCCATCGGGTGGAGCCGCCCGTCACCGAGGGTGATTTTTACACCCGCGCCTGGCAGACCAATCTGCGCCTGGAGGAATATGCCCATCGCCTGTGGCAGGAGGCCGGCCCGTTCGACCTGGTCCATGTCCACGACTGGTTGGTGGCCTTTGGGGGAGTGGCTCTCAAGCATGGGTACAGGGTTCCGCTGCTGAGCACCATTCACGCCACGGAACGGGGCCGGGGCCGGGGGAGCCTGGGCAGTGACCAGGCGCGGGCCATCCACCATGTCGAATGGTGGCTGACCTACGAATCCTGGCGGGTGATCGCCTGTAGCGGCTATATGCGCGACGAGATAGCCGAGTATTTCACCTGTCCCCGCGACAAGATTGACATCATCCCCAACGGCGTGGATACCGCTCGCTTTGACCGGCTGCAAGGCCAGGACCTGACCCATTTTCGCCACATGTACGCCCTGCCGTTTGAGCAGATCGTCTTCAACGTGGGGCGAGTGGTCTTGGAGAAGGGGGTGCAGGTGCTGGTCAGGGCCATGCCCCTTGTCCTGGCCCAACAGCCTTCGGCCAAGCTGGTCGTGGCCGGCAAGGGGCCGGAACTGGAGCCGTTGCGCTCCCTGGCCTGGAGCCTGGGGGTGGGAGAAAAGATCCTGTTCACCGGCTTTATTTCCGATGACGACCGCGACCGCCTGTTCAAAATCGCCGACTGCGCCGTGTTCCCCAGCCTGTACGAACCGTTTGGCATCGTCGCCCTGGAGGCGATGGCGGCCAGGTGCCCGGTGGTGGTCAGCGAGGTGGGAGGGTTGAAAGAGGTGGTCAGGCACGCCGAGACCGGCATCACCGTGTATCCCGACAATCCTGCCTCCCTGGCCTGGGGCATCGTCCACACGCTCCAGCACCCGGAGTGGGCAGCGGCCAGGGTGGCCAACGCCTATCGGATGGTCTGCCAGGAGTACAACTGGGAGCGCATCGCCCGGATGACCCAGGAGGTCTATCGCCGGGTGATTGCCGAACGGGCGATCACGAACTGGTGACATGCCGGGCAGGGCCTGGCCCTATCCTCTGTCGGCGACAATCTGATGGATGAGCGGCGGCGGCTTGACCGGCCTGTCGCTCCATTCGTAGGCCGCCAGCAGGCGCTGCCGGGCGCCCGACAGCCTGGCCTCGTCGTTGGCGTGGATGGTGAACAGCGGCTGGCCGGCCACCACCTGGTCGCCGATCTTGGCGTGGAGCACAACCCCCACCGCGTGGTCAATGCGGTCCCCCTTTTTGGCCCGCCCCCCTCCCAGCAACATCGAGGTCAGGCCCACTTCGCGGGCATCCAGGGCGGCTAGATAGCCGGAACGGGGGGCCGCTACCTCCTCGACGTAGCGAGCAGCAGGCAATCGCTCCGGTTCGTCCACACAGATCAGGTCTCCACCCTGGGCGGCGATCCATTCCCGGAACCTGGCCAGCGCCTGCCCCTCATCGAGCAGCCGTTCCAGACGGGCCACAGCTTCGGTGGCGTGTTGCGCCTGACCGGCCAGCAGGAGCATCTGACCGGCGACGGTCAGGCAGTGCTGGCGAAAATCGGCCGGCCCCTGGCCGTGGAGGGTGTCCAGCGCCTCCCGCACCTCCAGGGCGTTGCCCACCGCCCGGCCCAGGGGCTGGTTCATGTCCGAGATAACGGCCCGTACTCGACGGCCCAGTTCCTGGCCAATGTCCACCATCAACGTGGCCAGGGCCAGAGCCTCCTCTTGGGTCCGCATGAAGGCTCCCTGCCCGACCTTGACATCGAGGACGATGCCGTTGGCGCCAGCCGCGATCTTTTTGCTCATGATCGAGCTGGCGATGAGCGGCAGGCTGTCCACCGTGGCCGTCACATCCCGCAGGGCATACAGTTTGCCGTCGGCCGGCACCAGCTCGGCCGACTGGCCGACCACGGCGATGCCCACCGACTTGAGCTGGGCGCGGAACTGATCAACCGTCAGCCCGGCCTGGAAGCCGGGGATCGATTCCAGCTTGTCGAGGGTGCCGCCGGTAAAGCCCAGGCCCCGTCCCGACACCTTGCCGACATACACCCCGGCGGCGGCCACCAGTGGGGCGACAACCAGGGTCGTTTTGTCCCCCACGCCGCCGGTCGAATGCTTGTCGGCTACAAACGGAGCCACCTCTTGCAGGTCCAGTTGGGTTCCAGAACGGACGATGGCCTTGGTCAGGTCAATCGTCTCCTGGCGGTCCATGCCCCGCAACAGGACCGCCATCAGCCAGGCAGCGATCTGATAGTCAGGGATCGTCCCCTGGGTAAACCCCTGGACGAGAAAATCAATCTCTTCCGCGCTGAGCGCCATGCCATCTCGCTTGCGGGCGATAATGTCCACCGTTCGCATTTCACCCTCCTGCTTCCAGTATAACACAATCTGCAAGAAAAGTCGAACCGTGCCCCTTCCTCCTGATCTCTGACCCTTATCCCTTTACCGAAAGGTCGGGCAATGTGGTATAATGGGGGGCACAGATTCAAGCCTGGGCTGTGTCTTTTTCTATGGGAGGGGGCAATGGGTGATCTGATCGTCATCGGCGGTGGGCTGGCAGGCAGTGAGGCGGCCTGGCAGGCAGCCGAATCGGGCCTGGAGGTGACGCTCTATGAGATGCGCCCGGAGCGGATGACGCCGGCCCACACCTCGGCCCGGCTGGCCGAGCTGGTGTGCTCCAATTCTCTGGGGTCCAATCTCCTCGACCGGGCGCCCGGCCTGTTGAAGGAAGAACTGCGTCGCCTGAAGTCGCTGATCCTGGCCTGCGCGGATGCCACGGCTGTGCCGGCCGGCGGGGCGCTGGCCGTGGACCGGGAAGCCTTTGCCCAGAGGGTGACCGATCGGTTGACCGCCCACCCGCGCATCACCCTCCGCCGTCAGGAGGTGACGGCCATCCCTGAAGGCGGGCCGGTGGTGATCGCCACCGGTCCCCTCACTTCTCCGGCCCTGGCCGGACAGATCGCCGCTCTGACCGGTTCCGACCACCTCTATTTTTACGACGCCATGGCCCCCATTGTCACCGCCGAGTCGGTAGATATGACCATCGCCTTCCGCGCCAGCCGTTACGAACGCGGTGAGGAGGAAGGGGGGGACTATGTGAACTGTCCCATGAACCAGGCTGAGTATGAGCGGTTTGTCCGGGAGCTGGTGAGCGCCGAGACGATCCCCCTGCACGACTTTGAACGGCAGGACCCCCGCTTTTTTGAAGCCTGCCTGCCGGTGGAAGTGCTGGCCCGGCGCGGTTGGCAGGCCCTGGCCTTTGGCCCGCTCAAACCGGTGGGCCTGATCGATCCGCGCACCGGCAGGCGCCCCTACGCGGTGGTCCAACTGCGGCAGGACAACCGGGCGGGCACCCTCTACAACCTGGTGGGCTTTCAGACCAATCTCAGATGGAGTGAGCAGGAACGGGTCTTCCGCCTCATCCCCGGCCTGGAACAGGCAGAGTTCGTCCGTTTCGGTCAGATGCACCGCAATACCTTCCTCAACTCGCCGGTCCTGCTCCGCCCGACCATGCAGTTCCGAAAGCGAGAGGACCTGTTTTTCGCCGGCCAGATCACCGGCACGGAAGGGTATATCGGCTCGGTGGCCAGCGGGTATGTGGCCGGCTTGAACGCGGCCCGGCTGGTAAGGGGACAACCCCTCCTGGTCTTTCCGCCGACGACCCTGATCGGGGCCCTGTGTGGCTACATCAGCGCCGCCGAACCGGACGAGGCCGTGGGGCGGGATCCCTTTCAACCGATGAAGGCCAACTTTGGCCTGTTGCCGCCCCTCGATCCGCCGGTGCGCAACAAACGGGCGCGCTACGCCGCTTATGCTCATCGTGCCCTGGCGGACCTGGAGCGGTTTGTGGCCGGGGTTCCTTGCACAATTTGCCAATGACGGGTATAATGGACAGGCGATTTGCCGGGTTGACGGAATTACCTACCCGGCTGCCCGCCGCCGCGCCGATTGGAAATCGGCCTTTGTGGGCGCCTGCGGCGCCAGGCGTCGGCCTGCGCCGCCGCAAAAACAGCGGTCGGCCTGCGCCGACCGCAGGCCGAAGGCCCAAAATTGGAAATCGGCCTTTGTGGGCGCCTGCGGCGCCAGGCGTCGGCCTGCGCCGCCGCAAAAACAGCGGTCGGCCTGCGCCGACGCAGAAACAGCGGTCGGCGCAGGCCGACCGCAGGCCGAAGGCCCAAAAAGAGCGACTTTAGTCGCATAGTTACGGGTTGACAATCTAGAAAAGTGTGGTATAATGATACTACATATTGTGGATCATCTTGTCCGAAGCACTAGAAGCAGGGATATGGCCGGGGCGTCTCTTGCCAGGCAGCATCGGTGTTGGCCTGGGGTGTTCTTGCTGCTCCTGTTGTTGCTCGCCTGCCGGGGAGGTGAGGAGGGGAACCGGCCGCCCGAACCGGCCACACCGGGGGGGGTGATCATCTCCACAGTCGAGCCGTCGCCTGGGGGGACGGCCTCCCGGCCGACGGAGGCTTTGCCGACCGCCACCTCTGCCCCCACGCCGACCCCTACGCCGCCGGCTCCGGTGGCGGCGGTGGTGAACGGCCAATATCTCTTTCTGGCCGATTACGAACGGCAGGTGTCTCAGCTCGAACAGGCTCTGGTGGCGCAAGGGCTTGATCCGGACACCGAAGAGGGACAGGCCCAGCTCGCCGAGAGGCGGCAGCAGGTGCTCGACAGCCTGATTGACTACCTGTTGATCGAGCAGGGGGCTGCCAGCGTGGGGGTGACCCTCAGCGAGGCTGAGCTGGAAGCCCAGATGGAGGCGGACATCGCGGCCGGCGGGGGGGAGGCTGCCTTTGAGCAGTGGCTTCAGGCAACCGGCCAGACGCGGGACGGCTACAAAGAGAGCCTGCGGCAGGCCATGCTCTCGCAACGGGTGTTTGAAGCGGTCACGGCCGGCGTGTCCGATGTGGCGGAGCAGGTTCATGCCCGGCATATTGTGCTGGGCAGCGAGGAAGCGGGCCGCCAGGTGCTGGCCAGGTTGCGCGAGGGGGCCGACTTTGCCGCTCTGGCGCGGGAGCAATCCCTGGATCTGGCCACGAAGGACAACGGGGGCGACCTGGGCTGGTTTCCCCGCGGGTTGGTGGCCCCGGAACTGGAGAATGCTGCTTTTGCCCTGCAACCGGGTGGGATCAGTGACCTGATCCTGCTGGGCGATGGATACCACATCCTTCAGGTGGTGGAGCGGGAAGCTGCCCGGCCTCTATCGCCTGAGATGCAGATGGACCTGAAGCTGGCCGTCTTTGAGCGGTGGCTGGCGGAGCGGCGGGACGCGGCGACCATTGAGCGCTTTGTCGGCGAGTAGACAAACCGGATATTCTCTGGTATACTACATGGCGTCCGGAGGGTGAATGCACTCGCGTCGAAACAGAGTTGTCCTGTTCCTGCTGGTCGGCGTGGTGTTGCTGCTGATCGTGGCCGTGGCAGCGACGATGCTCTATCTGTTGCTGCGGCCCCAACCGACCGTCACCGTAGGCTGGCGGGATCCGGTGGCTGCGGCAACCCCTGACAGAGTGATCCCTGCGCTGGCCCTGTACCCCCTGGCCGGAGCGTTGGAATTGGATGCCATTGACCGGGCCATTGATGTTGGTGAGCTGGAAACAGCCTATGCCCTCCTGGTCTTTGGCCTGGATCCCTCAGATGCACAGCGGATCGGCCGGCTGATCCTGATGGGGGAGCGGTTCGCCGCAGCCGGACAGCCGGACCGGGCGGCGCTCTGTTATCAACAGGTTTATGATCTGGCGATTCTCAGCCCTGACCTGAGTGATGCGGCGCGGGCCGATGCGTTGCTGGCCGTCGGAAAGGGCTGGACAGCTTTGGGCCAGCCCGCCCAGGCGCTCAACGCCTGGGACCAGGTGTACATCCTGGCCATCCATAGCCCCTATCTGCAAAAGGCGGTCCGTCGTGACCTGCTCAGCGCCCTGACGGTTGCCTATCGCGATCTGGGCCAGGCGGACAGGTCCCAGCTCTGCCGTCAGCAGATTGACGATCTGGATCGGGAGGCTTCCCGGCCGGCAGGTTCGCCGGACCAATGGCCCGAATTGCTGGCGGAAGGAGAACCGGTCTCCTCTGCCGAGGTGGGGGCAGCGGAGGAAAACCGCCGGCAGGCTGCCTATGCCCTGCGCGAAGCGACCGAGGGGGGTCGGCAGCCGCCGCCCGATCTGGTAGACAACCTGGCCCAGGCCCTGTTGGCCGAGGATGGGGTCAAGCTGGCTTTCTATGCGCAGGAGTTAGAAGGGACCAGCCAGCCTGGCAGGCGCCTCAATGTGCATCGGCAGATGATCCGCTGGCTGACACTCAAATATCAGGTGGCCAGCCGGGGTCTGGGCCTGTCGGTCGTACCGGCGTGGGAGGCCGACGAGGCCGGCATCCGTTCGGCATTGAGCAAAGCATATGAAGATCTGCTGTTTGATTATGAGGATCTGGTCACAGCCCTGCCCCAGGTTTCTCTCATCGGCCCGGCTCGTTACCAGGTGCGCTGTCGGATCGCCCTGGCCGGCCGGTTAGGGCAGTATCCCAATTTTGGGGTGCAGCAGATGGCAGATAAAGTCCGGGATGCGGCCACTGCCCTGATCGCTACAGCGACGGTGGATCGGCCGTATGTGGATGTGGCGGCGGAGGAGGGCGGCCTGCGTTTTGTTCTCAGCCCCGCCGACCAGTATGGTCTGCCGGCCCAGTCGCCCTGACCGACCGACTGGGCAGGGGCCGATTGCACTCTCTGCCACCTTCGTTCGGAGGACTGATAGTTCCCGGAGCGGACGGGACAAAGGAGCGGTGTCATGCTCGATCGGTTTAGCGACAGAACTCTCGAAATCGCCACAGTAGTTGTAGTCGTGTTGATCGCCCTGGTCATCCTGTGCTATGCGGTCATTTACTTCAACCCGCAATTCCCCCTCAATCCTCTGAAGCCGCCTACACCCACACGCCTGGTCCAGGTGACCCCACCCTTTGCAGTCCCCACCTGGACGCCGACGCCGACGCCGACGGCCACGAAGACCCCCACCCCGACCCCCACCTGGACGCCGACGCCGTCGCCGACGGCCACCAACACGCCGACCGACACCCCCACCTGGACCCCTACCCCTTCGCCCTCACCGACGGCCACCAACACGCCCAAACCCCCTCCGCCGCCCCGGCCTACTGCCACACCCACCCCCTGGCCGTATGACTACAGCATCGCCGAGGCCGGCCCCGATTGTACCAGGACGTGGGTATGGGGGTATGTGGTTGGGGCTGACGGGTTGGGAGAGGCCGGCGTGCAGGTGCGGGTAGGCAACGACCAGGGCTGGCACGCCGACGCCTGGACCGACGCGAACGGCTATTATCAATTCGATTTTGCCGCTGAACCCAAAGCGGGCATGTGGTTTGTCCGGGTCTTCAAAGGTGGGCAACCCCGCTCCATGCAATTCTGGTTCAAATCCAGCGCCGGCTGCGATGGCCCATACAGTTTACAGCAGTTCCATATTGATTGGAGACATCGGTAGATCTGCCGGGCCTGGCTTCCTGATCTGGAGAGGACCCTGGTTAGGGCCGGGGTACTATCTCGACAATGTTAAATTAACGTAAACGGCGGTCAAGGCGGACCTCACCCCATCCCCCCACCCCCTTCCCCTCTCCGCCGCGGAGAGGGGAAGGGGGCCAGGGGGTAGGGGTGAGGTCAAATCGAACATTGTCGAGCTATTGACCGGAATGTCGAGTGGTGATATAATCGGGATACCGTGAGCCTGACGGGATTTCGTGAGCCAGGCTTCCGCTGCTTCTTCTTGGGTCAGGAGAGCCTTGAAGCGGAGCGCCCTGGCCGGTAAAAGCCCGCCAGAGGCGATCAGGTAGAGGGAACGATGAACAGAATTTCAGGTCGAATCATGAGCGTGGCCGGAGTGGTTGCACTCCTGGCCCTGGCCCTGGCCGGCCCGGTGGCCGCACTCCCCCTGTTTCAGATCACACCGGAACCTACCCCGCGCTTCACCCCAACCCCTGCGCCCTATCTGGAACTGAATCCGGTCCAGGGAATAGCGGGGAACCCGACGCCGGTGACGGCCAGAGGGGGCTCCTGGGCAGCCGGCCATACCGTCCGGCTCTACTGGGATGACACCACGGTGTTTCTCGCCCAGGGTCAGATCCGGGGAGATGGCACATTCGAGATCGGCTTTACGACGCCGACCGACCCGATCCATGCCACCGTGGGGGTACATACCGTTCTGGCCATTGCCACCAACGGCGATCAGGCCCAGGCCGGTTTTGAGTTGATCGTGCCCACGCCGACCGACACCCCGACCCTGACCCCGATCCCGACCAACACCCCTCTCCCACCGACGGCCACGCCGGTCAGCCCGACGCCAACCCGAACGGCGACGCCGACTTTTACCCCCTCCCCCACCCTGCGGCCGATCACCCCCATGGTGACCATCACCCCGATCCCGCCCACCCCACGGCCTACCAGCGTGGCCACCGTGGCGACCCGGGCGCCGACCGCCACCCGGACGAACACGCCGTTGCCGGGGACTCCCACCCCGACCCTGACACCGAGTATCACACCGACGGCGACCTCAACTCCGGGGCCGGGCACGCCCTCGGCCACCCCGCCCCCCACGGCCACCCCCACCCCCGTTCAGGAGGCACCCGAAACGGGATCGGGCTGGGGGACCATTTTCCTGTGGGGCTTTGTCCTGGCCGGGTTGCTGGTGGTCTTTCGCCTGTTGCGCGTGCGGAGCGTGCACAGTTGATCCTGTCCAGGTACGGCACCCTCCCGCGGGCCTGGAAGAACTTTCAGCCTGAAATCGCTTGAAATATCCAACGGACTGACCGATTTCAATTGGTTTGTCAGCCTGCGGGAGGGTCTGAGTCCAGTGATCGGGATGTGGAGGTAAGAAATGCAGACCAAACGCCTGCTGATCCTTGCTCTGGTGCTGGCTGGAGCGTGGGCCTTTGCGGCCTCGGCCGCGGGGAGTGGGCCGGCCGAGAGCACCCCGACCGGTCCGCGCCCAACCCCGACGGCCGCCCTGCTGCCCCCCGACTCTGCTCCTTCCTCCCCGGCACAACCTGAGGCGCTGCCCGACCTGGTGGTGACAGGCATTGCTCTCTCCCCGGCCGATCCCTATGTGGACCAGGAGACCAAAGTCTTTGTAACCATCAAAAATATCGGCACCGCCGATGTCCAGCCGGGCAACAACTTTTTCCTCGATTTCTATATCAATCCGCCGACCGATGACCTGCGGGGTTTGCGTGGCGACTATTACTGGCCGGTGCAGGGGTATACCATGAAGGCCGGCCAGAGCGCTGTCTTTCAGGTCACGCTGGTGTTCACCGACAGCGTTTCCTACAACCTGTGGGCTCAGGTGGACACCCCCACGCCGCCGTCGCACCCGGTGGGCGACGTGGTGGAAGCGAATGAGGACAACAATATCCGGGGGCCGGAATATGTCACGGTCCGCACCCACTATGCCTGGGTGCAAAAAGACCACGTGGACTTTTTCCGCAACATGGCTTCTACCCTGGATGTGGTGCCGGTGCTGGGGACCGTCGGCATCATCACCAACGCCCCAGGGCTGGAGATCAACGGCGACAGCGCCCTGGTCCTGGGCATCTTTGACGAACCCCCCAAAGCCTCATGGGGCCTGTCGCCCACCATCCCCTACTCCGACATGTTGGACTATAACATGATCTATCCCGACACCCGGGTCAACCTCACCACCACCAACGATCAGCGCTATCCGTTCATCCATGCCAGTGACAACCTGGTGGTGGTGGTCTGGGAAGATGGGCAGAACGCCCCGATCTATGGTAAAGATGTCTTTTTGCGCTGGTCGGATGATGAAGGGGAGACCTGGCATGAGCCGATCCAGGTCAACGAGACCTTCGGGAACCATGACCGCAACGACCAGAAGAGCCCGGCTGTGGGGGTGGCACCCAACGGTTTGATCGTCGTCGCCTGGCAGGACCACCGGGAGAGCAGTTTTGACATCTACACCCAGGTCTTTACCTACACCGGCACCACCCTGTATCCCTGCCATGCCAACGGCGACTGTTCTTCGCCCTGTGACCTGGCGGCCGAGGCGTGCAACTATCGGGTGGATACCGATGCCAACAACCAGGATCAGATCATGCCCGACATCGCCGTGGACCAGGACAATGTCTTTTACATCGTCTGGCAGGATCGGCGCAACAACAACGATGATATCTTTGCCGTGCGCTCCTACACTTTGACCGTCCCCTGCCCATTGAATCGGAAGGGGTTGGGCTTTCGGCCCCACCTGCCGGCCGGGCAACCTGCCTCGCCCGATCAGGTCTATCTGTGCTGGGGGGACGACACGCGGATTCACGACGACCCCACCCTGACCAAACAATCGGCGCCCTCTGTGGCCGCCGTGAAAGCGCTTGAGGTCACCGGTATTGAGTATATCGTCATCCCGCCGCCGAACCCCGGCGACCCACCCCAACTGGTCGTCACCCACATCTATTCAGAAGAGGTCACTTACGTGACGGTGGTCTGGGAGGACTGGCGTGAAGGGGATGCGGACATTTACACGGTCTACTCACGGGATGCCGGGGAGACCTTTGGGCAGGATCAGCGCCTGAACAATGACAAGGCGGAGAATTCGACCAACGGCATTGCTCAACTGGCACCGGCGGTGGCGCTCAATCCGTGGCTGAAACAGATCACCCTTGTTGCACCGACGCCCTATGGCGATGCCCGGGGGGAAGCCATGGTGCCGGTGACGACGATCCATGTTGTCTGGCAGGACTTTCGGCACAGCACCGACCTGTCGCTGAGCAACGACCCTGACATCTATTACGCGGCTTTCACCGTCGAGCCGGATGAAAATTTCCCCTGGCCGATCGTCTGGACGGAACAGGTCGAGCAGTTGCAGGTCAACAAGAATGACATCCGGAGCTGGCAGACCGGGCCGGTGTGGCAGGGGGAGCCGGATGTGGCTGCTGCCGCCAGTGACCCGATGGAAGAAGGGTACACCGCCTATGTGGTCTGGGCCGATGGCCGCAACTATGGGGGCGAGCTCGAGAACCAGGACATCTATTTCCGACTTCTCAGCAGCGTGTGCGTGCCTTCCGACTTTGTGGGGGGGAACAATATCGTGGTGAACGACCATGCCCGTTTGCATGACTTTCACCCCGGCCAGTACACGGCCTACCGCCAGGACCTGCCGCCCCACGCCCGGCAACGGAACCCTTCCATTGCGGCGACCTTGGTGGTGACCGACTGTCCTGTGATTTATGGCGGCTATCTCTATGTAGTCTGGGATGATGACCGCCTGACCGATCCGTTTGTCAATCGCAACATCTATTTCGCCCGCTCGAACCTGATGTTTGGGGGGCACTATCGTGTGTACACGGCGCCTCCAGGCGCACCCCCCGACACACCGGGGCAGGGAGAACGGTATGGCTCCGGGTCGTTCATCTCCGAGATCTTTGACAGCGGGTCGCCCGACACGATCTGGTATGTGGCCGACTGGCACGCGGTGACCGAGGACGGGACTTATATCACCCTGCAGACGCGGCTGGGCAATACCCGCCAGCAGGTGTTGAACAGCGACTGGTATCCCAAGCGTTTCCCCTACCCGGATGATCCCATCAGCAAGGGGGCACCGCTGCAGGGCTATGATGCCCCCGGACAGCATATCGAGGATGCGGCCGGCCACTATTTCCCGCAGGCCCGCTTCATCCAGTATCGGGTGAACTTCTGGGCGCGCAATATGGCGTCCTTGCCATCTGCTGTTGAGTTGCATACCCCGACCCTGTTCGATGTCATCCTGCACTACGAGCGTCCGCCGGTCATCTATCTGCCGGCCATCTACAAGAAATATTGACGAGAGGGAGAGATGTTGAAACTGGCCATCACCGGCAAAGGGGGCGTGGGCAAGACGACCCTGGCTGCTCTGCTGGCTTATCTGTTTGCCGAGCGCGGCCACAAGGTCCTGGCCATTGATGCCGATCCGGCCACCGGCCTGGCGGTGGCCTGCGGCGTGCCGCCGGAACAGGCAGCCCAGATCACCCCCGTCGCTGAGATGGAGGATCTGATCTACGAGCGCACCGGAGCGCGCAAAGGGGAGGTCGGCGGCTTTTTCAAGCTGAACCCGCGCGTGGATGACATCCCCGACCGCTTTGCGGTGACGGTGGATGGCATTCGCATCCTGACGATGGGCACGGTCAAGACCGGCGGCACAGGCTGCCTGTGCCCGGAGAACGCGCTGCTGCGCAGCCTGGTCACCCATCTGCTGCTGCGCCGCGATGAGGTGTTGATTATGGACATGGAGGCCGGGGTGGAACATCTGGGGCGCGGCACGGCCAGCGCTGTGGATGCTCTGATCGTCGTCGTTGAGCCGGGCTACCGCAGCCTCCAGACGGCCCATACCATCCGCGCCCTGGCCCGCGATCTCGGCATCGAGCGCATCTATGCCGTGGGCAACAAGGTGACCTCAGAAGCGGACCGGGCCTTTATCAGCAGCCAGTTATCCGGGTTCCACCTGCTCGGCTTTCTGTCCAGCGATCCTCAGGCCCTGGAAGCCGACCGCCGGGGCCAGGCGGTGTTTGCCCTCGCCCCTCAGCTCCTGGTCGAGGCGCGGGCGATTGTTGACCGTTTGGCTGCTCGGTGAGATAATGAACTGCCTGCCCTCCCGCAGGTTGGGGCGCAATCTCCGGATTCAAGTGCGCCGCAATGGGCTGCTCGCCCTGTTGCCAGCCCCTTTCTAACCTGGGGGAGGGTAGCGGATAGGTAGCTCGACAATGTTAAATTAGCGTAAATGGCGGTCAAGGCGGACCTCACCCCATCCCCCAACCCCCTTCCCCTCTCCGCCGCGGAGAGGGGAAGGGGGCCAGGGGGTAGGGGTGAGGTCAAATCGAACATTGTCGAGGTAGTGACCGGCGGGCACAGAACGAGAAGGGAGGACGAGGTATGGTTGAAAAGCAACGGGTGTCGCTGGGTATCCCCGGCCTGGATGAGATGCTGGGGGGTGGGTTGCTCCCTGGCGCGGTGGCCCTGATTCAGGGAGCGCCAGGCACGGGCAAGACCACGCTGGGGATGCAGTTCCTGTACCATGGAGTGACCCAGGCTGATGAGGCCGGCCTGCTGATCACCTTCGAGCAGTTTCCACACACCCTGTACCGCGATGCCCTGGCCCACGGCTGGAATCTGCGCGAGCTGGAACAGGCGGGCAAATTGCGGGTGGTGTTCACCTCCCCTCAGGTGTTCCTGTCCAGCCTGCAATCACCCATCAGCCCTATCAACAACGCCATCCAGGAGATGGATGTCAGGCGGGCGGTGATTGATAGCGTCACCCACTTTCAGGCCCTTTCTCCTGACCCTGTTGAACTGCGGGCGTTTTACAATCATCTGATCAACGGCCTGCGCCGCGAAGGGATCACTTCGCTGCTGTTGAGTGAAGATGGCGGCTCCGATTTTGTGCGCAGCGATCGGGGACGGCTGGCCTTTATCGTGGACTCGGTGATCCTCCTGCGCTATGTGGAGATTGACAGCGTCATGCAACGGGCGGTAGCGGTGCTCAAGACCAGGGGGAGCGGTCACGACAACGCCATCCGCCGCTTTGAAATCAGGCGGGGTGGATTGGCCGTCTATGAGACCTTCAAGGGGCGGGAGGGGTTGCTCAGCGGCATCCCACGACGCGCGGCCATCTGAGCACAAACGCTCCGCCTGGCTGCCAGGCGGAGCGTTTTGATCGGTCACTGCCTACCCTCCCGCAGGTTGGGGCTAAAGTGTGTCGCAATGGGCTGCTCGCCCTGTTGCCAGCCCCTTTCTAACCTGGGGGAGGGGGGCGGGTATGTCTTGGTGGCAAGCTTTTCAGGCTAGCTCTTGGAGGCGTTCAGCACCTGGTCAATCGGGTAGGCGTGCATGACACGGGTGGTCTGGCGAAAGTTCATCTTTTTCCAAAAGTCAGCATCGCCCGGCACGATGACCGAGATGCTGCTTGCGTTCCGCTCTTTGAACCGCCGGGCAATTTCCAACACCAATGCCCGCCCGATCCCCCGCCGTTGATAGGCTGGATGCACGGAGGCCAGGTAGATCACCGCCCGCGAACCGTCATAGGTCCCCCGGATCATGCCCACCACTTTGCCCTCCTCCTCGGCGACGAGGAACTCGGCTGCGGTGCATTGATGGACGCGCAACATCGCCTCTGGCCCGTCCATGTCCGGGTGACCGTACTGTTGATTTGCCTTCAGGATGTCAACCAGGGCTTCTACATCGTCCGGCCGAAAGTCACGGATCTGCATCGTCTTGCCACCTCCCCCAGGCCAGCCCCATCGCGCGCTGATGGGTCAGCGGTCATCGGTTATGAAGCTGTCTCCTCGGCTTCTTTTTCTATCCTGGACAACAGCTCTTCCTTCTTCTTGCTGGCAGCCGTTTTGCCCTCTTCGACCGCCTGCCTGACTTTGGTCTGGAGCCTTTCCACCTTCTCCCTGGCCTGGGTTGAAAGGACCCCGGCTCGCTCTCTGGCCTGATCCTGCACCTCCTCCGCCCGCTTTCGAGCTTCTACGGTCAGGGTATCGGCTCGCTCTTTGAGCTCGATCCCCTTGTCGCGGATCAGGGTTCGTGTCTGCTCGCCCGATTGCGGAGCCAGCAGAAGGGCCGCTGCCGCGCCCACCAGTGCGCCTACCAGAAATCCAGCAACAAAGTCGCCGCTACAACTGTTTTCTGCCATCTGATCTTCCTCCTCGTACAATCTGTTTGCTCAGGGAACGCGGAGTTGATTCCGCGTTATTCCTCTCCTGCTTCCTGAGATATGGCCTGCTGCTGCCCCTCTTTGCCCGTGCGGCCGACCAGCACTTTGAACATCTGGCGCACAGCCGAGGCGTAGCTGGCAGCCGTGACCACCGGCGTCACCAGGGTGTGGCTGACAAAGGAGGTGGTGCCGCGCACCGTGCTGACCGTCTGATTGGCCGACTCCAGGATCGGCCTGACCTCGTCCCGCAGCAGAGCGATGAGGCTTTGGAGTTGAAGGATCAGAATGCCCAGGAACAGGCCGATGACGATGGTCATCAACGCCAGAACGATGATCAAGATGTCGCGCAACACGGCTGTGAACCTGGGATGGATGGCCAGGCCATAGCCGGCCGCACCGACGGCCGCCAGAACCACCAGGACGGCCAACGCGATCACCAGGGTCCTGCCGACCTTGTGGGGCGGCTTGTTCTCTGTCTCTGTGTCCATCAATTTGCTCCGACTTTTGCTCTGTGGCCCAGGGTTGAATCATCCCCAGGCAATGATCTCGACAATGTCAAAGCAGGCTCCCCCAACCCCTGGGGTCGCCGACGGCAATGCCGTCGGGTGGTGGAAGAGGTCGAGTCGAACAGGATTATTATAGCACAAATCGGGGAGGGGGTCAAATCGGACACGGACGGGGCTTTCGAAGCAGAAGAACTGAGCCTAAATTTCGCACTTTAAAAATCGGATAGAAGACGGACTTGCCCCTGGCGATGGCTTTCCCACAGGGATGGGGAGCCATTTCAATCGCCCCCGCCTTCGCTTCTTCCGCTCGCCGGGGGTCTGTGACCCCCGGCCCGTTGGCGGCGAGGTCGCAGGCCTCGCCGGAGCAACACGCCCGATCCGGTCTGAAAAGCTTACCACCAAGGACACAAAGGGCCTGCAAGGGCAGGGATGGTTCATTTTTTTCTGGAAATTGGTTTACACTTTTGACCGCCTCAAAAAATCGGCTGCCCGCAAAACGCTGACTGAAAGTCAGCCTCTAATGGCCTGCGGCCAAGGGTCGGCCTGCGCCGACCTCTCCTTGACCGCGCC
>Ga0209162_1002470_pt1 | contig 16127 bp, 9 predicted proteins | sample YNPNPMetaG_FD_187121 | JGI IMG/M metagenome (GOLD analysis project Ga0209162, IMG submission 187121) | Anoxygenic and chlorotrophic microbial mat microbial communities from Yellowstone National Park, USA - YNP NP MetaG (SPAdes) (version 2) ... | reverse complement strand
CGTTTGCTCCCTCCACGGCTACCAGCAGGAGATGGCAGGGGCAATCGGGCTGGGCCAGCGCGTGCTCCCAGGCCGGAGTGGGCTCAAAGCGGGGTGTGCGCATCATCCCCTCGGCGCAGACGGCGTTGATAGTCCCGATCAGGGAATTCTGATCGGCCATCCTGTACCGCCGGATCTTATGCGGCCAGGGTACTGAGAACATCCGAGGGACCAAACAGGATCTGCAACTGATGCCAGAAATACCATTGCTCGCGGTCTCTCCGATACATTGCAGCCATCTCGGAAACGGCATCATAAATGGCTTTCAACTCACGAGCATTGAGCCTCTTCAGGCGTTCGTGAATCACCCGGAGCGCCCGGCGCATGTCGCGGAAGTCATCCGCGATCAATTTGTCGTACTCCAGCGCCAGGGCGAATTCTTGTGCCGCGGCCTGCAGATCAGGATAGGGGGGGGCTTTCCCCGAGCGTTCAAAAGCGTCCATGGCCCGCACTCCTTTCAGCACGTGCATACGGGCCAGTTGAGCGAAGATACCCACGACTGTATCTTCCCGGACCTGAGGGAAGGAGGATGGAGTAATCAGGTAGGAAGCAAATTTTTGCCGGACCTCCTGTTCTATGGTCTGCAGGTGCTGGTCCAGAGCTGCATCCTGAGCATAATAGTACATCCAGGCCAGTCCCAGCGCTCCGTCCAGGTACTGCGCCCAGAAGCCGTTTTCCCGGGCCATTTCCATAGATTGCCGCAGCGCTTTTTCGGCTGCTACCCTGTGTGTCTGCAGGTCAACATCAGGGGATGGGAAACGACAGAACTCACGGTGGGTAATCCCTTTCTCATAGAGGGCGGCGACCAACCGTTCGGGTTCCCTCGGTTCTTGGGAGAAAATCTCAAAGGCCCTCTGGCTGTGCTCCAGGGATTTCTGCAGAAGGCGGACCCGCTCCTGCTCCGGGCAGGGGGGTTCGCTCATAAACCGGTAACATGCCGCCAGAGAGAGATGCGCCAGCCCTTCTCCTCGTGGGAATTGTGTTTGCTGGGCAATCGCCAATGCCTGAAGAGCATACGTTTCCGCTTCCCGGTATTCTCCAGCATAAATCTCTATCCCGGCGAGGGTATTCAACGTGAGGGCCACCCTGGCCGGTAATCCGTGTTTCTTACGGAGGCCCAGGGCATCCCGTGCGTGAATTCGGGCTACAGCGAATTCTCCCCTTAACATCAGAGCAAAAGCCAGGTTGGTCAGGGTGTTGGCCTGCTCCGTTTCCATATTCAGGCCTCTCCAATAAGGGAGGGCCCGCCAGTACATCTCCGCTGCTGCGATAAATTGCCCCTGCACGCGCCGCAGGTATCCCAGGGTATTATACAGTTGGCCTCTGATGATATTCCAGCGAATCGTGGCTTCTGATGAGGGAAGTGCCTCTACTTTCGCCTTTACCCGGGAAAGCAAATGCTCCGCCTCCTGCAGGTTCCCCTGATAGGTCATCAGGAGCGCTTCGGCCAGGTTCAGTTCGGTCACGGCTATCTCTCCGCCCTGTTCGATCAGGTCGCTGGCGTCCTCCCGCAGGCGGCGGGTCACTCTCAGGGCCTCTTCGTATTGTCCGGCGGCGATCAACCGCTTCACCCAGCGAACTGACGCGTCGGCCAGGAAATCGGCCCGTTGGATTCCATCTACAATGGCTTCCCGGTCCTGCGGGTCCCGTTCTCGCCAGAAGTCCAGCAACTCCGCCCTTAACTGGATGTCCAGCATTTCATCACCGATGGAGAGGGCTTCTTCCGCCAGCCGAAGGTATTCCTGGAAGCCCCCCTGGGCATTGTGCCGCAGAGTGTAATGGAGATTCTCAGCAAGGGTGTCCCGCAGGCGAGTTGAGGGCCCGTAAATCTCCCCAAAATCAGGGAGATTGGGCTCAGCCGATTTATAGATTCCAGCGATCTCTTCACGAATCCGATCTAACCGTTGAGAATAGTAGGCTTTCAAGGATCGGAATATCCTCAATGGAACGGCCTCACGGGGGTCGCGAAGCAAGGCGTACATCTCATCGTGCAGGAAGAGCCGCTGGTCGGCCGGGCGAGTTTTGACAAAAGATAGTTCCCGGGCCCACTTGCAGGCCTCTATGACTTCCGCCTCTTCTGCCTCCAAAAGCATCGCCAGCAATTCCGCATCAGCCCCTTTACGCAGCCAGCCCATCACCTCAATGAAGCCTCCGAGAGGAGAAAGGGACTGGCGAATCAGCGTCTGAACCCTTTGCAGCAATTCCCGCTGATTTCGTTGACGCTCTTCAGGGCTCAACTTTTGTGCTTCTGTCAGGGATTGTGCTGCCTGGAACGGTTCACCGCTGATGGCCAGATGGTCAATGGCCAGGGCCAGAAGAATCGGGCGGATCGTCCCGTCGTCCTTCAGCGCGTGGAAGAGCATCCGGCGAAATGTCTCATTCCACTGGTGGATCCGCTCCGCCACGAAGCGATCCCGGTGGTTGTCGCTGGCCTGGAGAGTGGATACCAACTTTTCAAAGTACTCCAGGGTTTCCTCTTCCGTCAGGCCGGAGAGGACGATGGAGCAAAAAGTACCTGTCCTGCCCAACTCTTGCTCCACAGGGATTGGAACCGGACGCCCGGCCAGGAGCACAGCGGTGTTCACCGCGCTGGGGAGAAACTCTTTCAGCAGCCAGTCATACACAAGAGCACGCGCTGTAGGAATCCCCAGGCGGGAGGCAACGGGATCCTCCTGCAAGAAGAGCCTCTCCACGGTGTCCAGCGCCAGCACGATCGGGGTCACCCGGGAAATGCCATTCAAATCCTCCAGAAATGCCCGGATCACTTTGTTTCTTTGTTCCTGCCATTGGGCTCGTTCTTCCCGGGTGATTTGATACAATTTCTCACGCTCCTCCCGGTAGTGCTCAAACCCTGTTCCGTCCGGGGCCAGTACCTCCTGGATGGCTTGAATCAGCCCCTCCACTGTATGATTTACAGTGTGGTACATATCTACCGGCCTTGCGGCGACGCGCAGAGTGGGCTGCTCAGACAGTGTTTTAAGGAGGTGCTGGAGCAGCCGGGTCTTGCCAATGCCGCCCACACCGGTAATATAGACGATCGATCGCCCTCCCTTCCGGATGGTATCCAGGACCTGTGCAATCTCTTTTTCTCTTCCCACCAGTTCAGCAGTGGCGATGGGGCTCAGGTACTGCTCTTCTTGTGAGGCGATAGCGATGGGGGTCATAGTATCCTCCTGTCGGCCGCGCTGATGTTTTCGGATCGCGAGGGAAGAGAGCCGTACTCCTGCAGGCGTTGCCGATGGTATTCCGCCTCTTCCAACCACCGTTCACGGGTTGCCGGATAATTGTTTGCCCACTGCTGGTATAGTTGATAAGCCGTTTGATGAAGACGACGCCACAATTCCGGCTTTTGCGTTTGGAGGTATCGCTCTATCAGTTGCCGGACGATCCGATCCATCACATAGCCGCGCTGCTCTGCATCCCAGCGCGCCAGTCCCCAGCGAATCAGTTCTTCCCGTACCCGTCGGGACCGGGCATACGTCCATTGGCGGTACGAATCGTTATCATAATACGTTGCCAGCATATCCGGGATTCGTTCCTCGTCAAAAGCGCGCAACACACAAAGTGCTTCCAAATATTCCCGTACCGTCCGCCGCCGCTCTTCAGGCACGGGTTCCAGCAATCCTTCCACTGCCTGATCCAGGCTGTAGGCGGCTACCAGGTAATTGGCGAGAGGGTTTCCGCCAGTGAGTTCATAAATTTCATCAGCGCGGTGGGCTTGCGATGGTGCCTGGCGTTTTAATTGATCTTTCGTAAACAGTGGGTCAAAAGGCTCCAACTCCGGTTTCCCCAGGGGAACTGCCAGGGTACTCAACTCCGGGTTCTTCCATGGGTAGAGCCTTCCTCGTCCGGTAAGGAGAAGCAGGACGCGCCGTTCCGCGGCGAGAGGCCCCAGAAGATAATCCTCCAATAAAGGAAGCAGAGCCCAGTCTGACTCATAGACATGATCTACGATCACGACCAATGGCTGCTGCTGGAGGAATTTCTGGAGATGCCGGAATACCGTCCGGCTCATCTCCGCCAGGTCTGCGCCAAGACGTTCCCTGGGGCCGCCGGTTTCTATGCTCACCCGCTGAAGGATGTCGGCGACAGCCCAGGCCGGGTCCTTTCCGGCGTATTCCTTCAGATCTAACCGGACAACGGGTATCCGCTCCTGGCTGAGTTGATGTTCAAAATGGGACCGAAGCCATGTCTTGCCGATTCCCCGCTCTCCCGAAAGGATCAGCACTCCATGCCCATCCCGGCCCTCCTTAAGGGCTTGCACCCTTTCTTCTAACATCTGCAATTCCTGTTCGCGATTAACGAAAAGTCTTGGCGAGTAAGGAAGCAACTGAACGGCGCTCATCGGGGGGCCCCCTTTCTTTTTTTAAATTAATTACCGCGCGGTTCTGGTAAGCAGCAGGTTTCCTTGAGTATATTGTAAAATGGCTGCTTCTACGTCTTCGCCTGTCAGAAGTCCTTCAGCCCCTTCTCGCCGGACATGTTCTTCAATGACCTGTCGGGTGAGGACCAGCATTTCTCGCGGAAGGGGCATCACCGATCTGGCAAGAACGGTCTCCACATCTCGGAGCGCGGGAGAAGCCACCGCGTCCAGACTCCCGAAGTTCCCCCCACTGGCAACATAAACTCTGCGGCGTATGATTTCTGCCAGCAAGTCCAGCGTCCAATGAATCACTGCGACGTGGTCAGAGAGGAGAAGGGGGAACTGTTCAGCCAAAAGGGGGAAGGTTTCTGTGGGCAGAAATGCCTTCAGGAAGACGTTATCCTGGGCCCATTTTTCAGCCCGGTGCAATAGAGGCCTCATGCAATCCACAATCATCATCGGGTTGTCTATGGTCTCCGGCGCGCCGTCAAAACCGTCGGCCAGAATGTATACAGACGGGAAGCCCAGCATCTTGAGCACAGCCAGCAGATGGGCCCAACGCTCTGCAGGAGGCGGGGCAGGTTGAAACGCCAGAGCGGATTCCAATTCGTCACACCATTGCTGGAGTGTGACCTCATCGGGCGGATCGCGCATGACGAACGTCGGATCCAGTACCTCTCGGAGGGGAGAAATTTGGCGGCTCTGGCGGCATAGGTTGAGATATACGGAAAGGGGCCCGGAGAGGTTCCACTGGAAAAGGTTTGCTATATCTTGTCGCTCAGAAACGTCCAGCCGAAAGAACCAATGGGGCCGGTGGGCCATTGCCAGAAAGAGCGCCCTGGCGCCCGAGCGAGTCAGGGCCATCAGGTGCTCTTCTTCCGATGGACGCGCATGCCCCCAGGCGAGAAAGGGGGGCACGTAGGGGATAGGGAAGGGGCGGTTGGTCTCCTGACCAATCCAGCAGGCCTGCATCACGCTGATACGCAGGGCGGTCTTTCCACCGCCTGCCGGGGCAAAAACCCAGGAAATCCCATCTCCCCAGACGCGCGCGAAGACCTCGTGCCCGACCAGGTACTCGCTGAGGTGAGGGTCAGCGGCTGCGTCCAACGGACCGAACGGGTCAAACCGAAACCCGGCCCACCTCAACCATTCGGGCACCCCAGACGAGTCCGGCGTCTGGTGGAGAGCAGGGGTTGAGGAAGCCATAGGAATCGTGGAAGCGGAAGTGAAGGATGGAGAGAAGGACGCTATTCCGGACTCAACAGGGATGAGCCATTTAGTAAAAATGGCATATTCTTAGCCTCGCTGGTTTCCTTGAAACTGATAACATTATGGCGTGATTTGTGAAAAACGCAAGCCCCATCCGGCTTCCCGCGCTTGCAGTTTCATCTATATTTGCTCACAATCACCTCACAGATTTCTCACCAGCGGGCCTGGAGGACCACGCCGTGGCCCCGACGGGTGACGAGAAGTACCGGGGCGCTGGGATCCGGCTCTATCGCCTGCCGTAATCGCCAGAGGTTGGTATCTATGAGGCCGGTATATTCTTTAGGTGCTTCGTACTCCTTATCTCCCGGACGGGGAATCCGATCCAGCCCCCGGTATATCCGAAAATACAATTCGGCTTTGGTGACGACAGCACCGCTTCGCTGGTAGAGATAGCGGAGCATTTCGTACGCTTTTGCGGGCAGGTCTTCCAGGTTAACGCAGCGGCCTCCCACGATCACCCGACGTCGTTCGTCGTCCAGGTAGAGGCGCGGGGGACGTTGAAGCCGCAGCCTCTTCCAGATGTCCTCATCAATAGGCCTGTTCCGGGAATGAGTCGTGTAATACTCCACCAGTCCGGCCACCTGGTCCAGCCACTCCCGGGGGGAGGTACCCCCTACTTTCTCCAGCCATTCCGGCAATCCGGCAGCCGTGCAAAGTTCTTCCAGTGGAAAAGGCTCTCGCCCGAACGCCAGGGACAGGCGACGTTCTACCAATCGGCGGAGGGTTGGAGAGTCCCAACGAATGTGGATACCCTCTACACGCCGCCGTGCCCGCGCCAGACCCCCGGCATGGCTGAGTGCTGGTTCTAACTCAGAGGGGAGGCATATTTTGTATATCAGGCCGAACGGGTCAAAAAGTGAGAGGGTAGATAGAAATGCTTTCAGGCCAGCACACAGACGATCAAAAGCCATCTCTGCCCAACCCTCCAGTCCGTCCGTCAGGATCCAGATGCCATCCATCTCCAGTGCTTTCAGCGCGCTGACCAGTTCCGAGATCACATACTCGGGCGGCGCATCTGCATAGAGGATGTCATCCACAGGCCCGCTGAGAATTTGGCGAACCAGGGGAGCGCCGGGGCTGTCTCCCTCTACCAGTGGCCCCCAGCGGAGCATGGGATTGCCCCGAGTATAGCGATGGATAAACCAGACAAAACGGGCCTGGGCCCAGGGCGGGGCTTTCTGATAATCCTGGGGATAGCAGGCCAGATGGTGGATCAGGGCATCCGCACAGGCATCCAGGATGTGACCCACCATAGCCTTGACCCAATCCAGGCCGGCTTCCGCCACTGAAATCGGCAGGGCAGGTTTCCAGTGAACCAGAAGACGGAAGGGTTTGCCGTCGGTGCCGAGACTGATGGTCTCTAACATCCGATGCACGGCTGTCTTACCACTGCCTGGGTCTCCGAAAAGGACAACGGAGCGGCGAGGGTCTGAGATGCGGTCAAAATCCGGTGGCGGGACGAAACATTCGGGCAGCCAGGGCTCCTCCTCCGCCCGCAACGCAAGAAAAGCGGCCGGACCGAGAGATGCTTGCTCCTCCGGATGAACGGATACCTCTCTCTCCGCATCCCTCCTCTTCATGGGGAGCCTCCCAGTATCTCATCCATGTCTTCCGGGCGTAGTCTCCGCCCGGTGCGGCCGATACAGCGGAGCACCTCGTTCCCCAGGCAGACCAATTGGGCCGGGCGGCCGTTGGCGGCACGGATCAGGCGTTCTTCGGCGGGTAGGCCATGCCATTCCCGAAGGTCACACCAGGTATCCAATGTATCATCCCCCGAAAGAATCTGAAGGCGCTGGCGAAGCATCTGGCGGAGGTCGTCAGTTGTCCAGAGGCAGACCTCTCCGAAGTCCCCCAGATCCTCGGGGGAAGGCGAGCCCAGAAAGACCTGCACGACGACCCCGAAACGCTGAAGCATTTGGGCCAGTCCATAGAAATTTCGGGCTGTTTTCTCATCACTCTCCCCCTGCACGTCGGCCAGGATCCATAGACAGGGAAAGCCGGCAGGAACGGCTTGGCGCAGGAGGTCGCAGATTTCCCAATCGGATAGCCTCTCGCAGGAAAGGGGTGGGGCATAAGACTGGACAATCTTCTCCACCGTTAGCCCCTCTCCCACAGAAGGCAGCCCGGCTCGCCGGAGAGAGGGGAGGAGATCCTCTGAAAGGTAATGACACAACAAACGAACGATAGACTTCCTTTGGAGAGGAGTGGCATTTGTAAGTCCCTGGGGGCGACGGGCGATGTAGCGTACCAGAACAGCCGTCACCACCGGCATCAGTTGGTCCAGAAGGGAGCCGGAAGCGGATTCCTGGGCGTCCACCCGCCAGTAGATGGGGAAGCCCGTCCGCTGCCTCAGCGCTTTTTTGACCATGTAGAGGGCGAGCGTCGTCCGTCCGCCTCCTGGAAAGGTGATAAAGACCTTCGTTCGGGGATTGCGTGCGGTCTCCCACCATGATGGGGCTGCGATAGACCCCTCCCGAAGTGGCTGGGACTCCACCTTTTCCGGACCGAACGGATTCCCCTCCAGCCCAAGGACGCGGATGCCCTGGATCAGTTCGCGATCCATCGGGGCTGGCGGAGTGGCCTCCAACTGCAAATCGGGCCAGATGCCCACGATGGTTTGCAGTTCTCTTCTCTCCCACCCCGGAACGGGCCGGCCGAATCCCCGAAGGGCCTCGACAGCTTTCGTTTGCCACTCTTCGTCCAGAGATTCATAGGCCCACCAGAGGGCCTGTATCGCCTCTTCCTCTCCAATACTTCTGACTTCGGGTAGATGCTCCACAATGGCCACGAAGCGACGTAATTCCACCGGTGCCTTCTCACAGGCTTCTGACAGAGCGTCCTGCACCTGAGCCTTCTGCCAGATTCCTCCCCTTTTCCGACATTTCAGATACTGGCGAGCCCCTTCGGAAGGGTTTTGGGAGAGCGATTCGGCAAATTCCTGAATCTCGGAGAGAGCCTGCTGGATTTGTTCTCGCCTTCGTTTCTCATCCTCTTCCTGACCCTTCCACTGCTGTAGCCCAAAGCCGATCAGAGCCGTCAGCAGAGAGCCCAGCAGGGCAATGGCTTCCTTTGACATCCCGGTCACTCCCTCGGTCAGCGGAGCCAAAAGGGTATCCGGGAGCAAATGCTGGATCAAGCGAAAGAGACCGAGGGCTGTCAGCAGCCAGAGGATGAGGACAAAGAGGGCCTTGCCATACTGTTGAAGGGCTGAGAGAGGCCAATCATCCGCGTGATGCCAGTACCATCGTTGCACCTGGCGGATTCCCTGGTGCATCCGATGCAGCCAGCCAGGAGAGGACTTTTTGCCCGCCATGCTCTCCTCCAGGCCAACGCGGGGGAACGAACCGATTTTATTTTATCATCAATCCCCCTGCAGGGCAAGCCCTCACTGGTAGATCACCACGACCGGCGGCGGGGAGAGGCGGAGGACGTCGGCGGGGGACATCAGGGGAGTGTCGTAGTCGTAGAAGAGTTTGAAGCCGCCATACTCAAAGCCCGGCTCCTGGCTGTACTGGACGTAGTCGCCGATTTTGGCCCCTGGAGAGCCAAATCCGTCCGCATCCCAAACCAGGTCCACGCACGGATAGTCCAGGATGCAGTGTTTGCTCTCTATCATCCGGTCGTCAAACTGGTGGATGATGAGGATTTTGCGCTCGCCCACGGCGCGGGAGATGCGGTCCAGCCGGGCCTGGATGCGGTTGATCTGCGGGCCGCTGATCACGCCCAGTTGCTCCCCCGGCACCTGGTCGGCGCCCACGATGAACTCCGGGTCCACCGCCAGATGGACGCCCGACTCCCAGAGGAAGGGCTCCACGATGTCCAGTTCGGCTTCCAGGTCGGCCTGTCCCACCTGCAGGTCCAGGAAGACCCACGCCCCGGCCGCCCGCGCCCCGTCTATCCAGAGGCGGATCGTGTCCGTGGGCACCCGGTGGTTGTAGTCCCCGTCCTCTCCGGCATACCCGTCGGCGATGGTGACCACCATGTGGAAGGCGGGGACAGTCTCCACGGTGGGGTCCAGGTCCCGGTAGGCCTGGACCTGGTCGGTCAGCAGGGCGAGGGTGGTGGTGAGGTCGTGGCGGCCCAGGATGCCCAGCCCCGGCCCCAATGGAGTGCCGTAGAAGGCCACCACCCGCCGGCCGACCAGCAGGGAGGCCGGACAGCCCGCGGCGGGAGGGAGCGGCCCCGGGTCCGGGCAGGGCGCAGGGGTCGGGAGAGGGGAGCGCAGCGCGGCCCCGCCGGCCTTCGGGGCCACCGTCGGCGTCGGGGTTGGGGTGGGGGTGGGCGTAGGGGTTGGCGTCGGGGTGGGCGTCGGCGTCGCCGTCGGCGTGGGCGACGGGGTCGGAGTAGCCGTGGCGGTCGGGGTGGCCGTCGGGGTGGCGGTGGGGGTGGGGACCAGCCCCGCTTCCCAGCCCGACGTCAGCCCCCGACCGACGGCCAGGAGCAGCAGGAGGCCCACCAGCAGCAGGGGGGCACAGGCCCCACGGGCCGGGGAGTGATGCGTGAAGCGTGAAACGTGAGACGTGATGGTGCCCCCTGTTATTTCCCCCGAATCGCCGCCCCGATTTCCCGCTCCAGCCGCCGCACGATCTTCTCCCGCACGCGCGCGACGTCCTGGTCGGTCAGCGTGCGGTCGTCGGCCTGGTAGGTCAGCCGGTAGGCCAGACTCTTTTTGCCCGGCCCGATCTGTTCGCCCCGGTAGACGTCAAAGAGGACGACGGAGCGCAGCAGCGGCGCGCCGGTCTGGGCGATGAGGTCCCGGACCCGCACCGCCGGGGTCTCCTCATCTACCACCACCGAGAGGTCTTCGTAGACGGGCGGGTGGAGGGAGATGGGGGTCATCCGGCGCGGCGCGCCCCACAGGCCCAGCAGCGCTTCCATGTCAAACTCCAGCGCGGCCACCGGCTGCTGGGGCAGGTCAAACGCTTCCCGTACCAGCGGGTGAAGTTCGCCCATGATGCCCAGGAACGTCCCGTTCACGGAGACCTGCGCGCAGCGGCCGGGGTGGAAGGCGTCAATGATACGCCACTCCGCTGCGCTGCGGGGCTCACTACCAGCGGGACGCTCAAAGGTTCCGGAGAGGCCCAGGCCCGCCAGCAGTGCTTCCACCACGCCCTTGAGGTCGTAGAAGCCCAGCGGGGTCGTCTGACGGTCGGGGAGCCAGGAGCGGGGCTCGCGCGGACCGGTCATCACAATCCCTAACCGCAGGGGTTCGTCCGGCAGGAGTTCTCCGTCCACGGGCAGGTAGACGGCGCCGATCTCAAAAATCGCCACCCGTTCCTGGAAACGGAGGTTGTCCCGCAGCGTCCGCAGGAGCGACGGCAGCAACGTCTGGCGAAGGTAGGCCCGGTCGGCCGAAAGGGGGTTCTTCAGCCGCAGGTAGCGGGAAGGGTCGGGGGGCGGGCCCTGCGGGCGCAATCGCCCCTCATCGGCGATGTCCACCAGCGAGTAGGTGATGACTTCGTCCAGCCCACAGCCCACCAGCAGGTCCCGCACCCGTTCGGCACACTCCAGGCGGACGTTGGGCCGCTGGGGCGGCAGTTCGTCCTGCAGGAGGGTCGGGGGGAAGCGGTCGTAGCCCCAGATGCGACCGATTTCCTCTACCAGGTCCACCGGGCGGGTGACGTCGGGGCGGTGGGAGGGGATGGTCACCGTGTAGCAACCGGAATCGGCGGGCCGGACGGTGAATTCCAGGGCGGTGAGGATGCGCACGATGTCGTCCGGCGGGACTTCCACGCCCAGGATGCGGGTCACGTCGGCGGGGTCCAGTTCTATGGTACGGGGCATCTGTCGGCCCGGATAGAGGTCGCCGACCGACGGGGCGACGGTCCCACCCGCCAGTTCGGCCATGAGGAGCGCGGCACGCAGGGCGGCGGGGACCGTCAATTCCGGGTCCACCTGTCGCCCGAAGCGCTGGCTGGCCTCACTGGTCAGCCCCAGAAGGCGCGCAGTGCGGCGGATGCTCAGGAAGTGGAAGTTGGCCGATTCCAGGAGGATGTCGGTGGTGGCGTCGGTGATTTCGCTCTCCAGTCCGCCCATGACGCCCGCCACGGCCACGGGGCCCCCGCCGTCAGTGATGAGGAGCATTTCGCCGTCAAAGGTCTGCAGGACGCCGTCCAGGGTGGTCATCTGCTCGTTCGGACGGGCCCGGCGGACGATGATGGCGGGCCGGGTTTCGCCGGGGCGCGGGCGCAGTCGGTGGTAGTCAAAGGCATGCAGGGGCTGGCCCAGTTCCAGCATCACGTAGTTGGTGATGTCCACGATGTTGTTGATGGGGCGCATGCCGGCCAGCCGCAGCCGCATCTGCATCCAGAAGGGGGAGGGGCCGACCCGGACGCCGCCGATGAAGGCCGCCGAATACCGGGGGCAGAGGTCGGGGTCGGCAATCTCCAGGACGATGTAGTCGGGGGTGGGGGTGATGGTGACGGGGTGGCTGGCGGCGGCGCGCCGGGGGTCGTTCCGCAGCGGGACGTCCAGCAGCGCGGCCACTTCGCGGGCGACGCCGAAGACGGAGTAGAGGTGGGCGAAGGGCCCCTTGATGTCAAACTCCAGGACGGCGTCGCCCAGGTAGTCCACCAGGGGCACGCCCACCGGGGCGTCGTCGGGCAGGTAGATGATGTCCTCGTGCTGGTCGGAGAGCCCCAGTTCCTTTTCGGAGCAGACCATCGCGCGGGAGGGGACGCCGCGGATTTTGGTGGCCTTGAGTTTCATGACCTGGAAGCCGGGGGCGTGGCCGTCGTAGAGGTGGGCACCTTCCAGTGCGAAGGCGACTTTGATGTGGAGGTCGGTCTGGCCTCGGCGGGCCAGGAGGCCCGGCGCGCCGGTGACGACGACTTCCGGCGCCGGCCCCCCGTACTCCACCTCGGCCAGGACCAGCCGGTCGGCGTTGGGGTGAGGGTGGACGGCGCGCAGTTCGCCGACGACGATTTTATCCGGCTCCCAGGGGAGTTCGGCACCGGGCAGGCCGATGTAGGTGACCGTCTCCACCTCCAGCCCGGCCAGGGTGAGCCGTTCGGCCAGTTGGGGGATGGGGATGGGAATATCCACGTAGTCTTTGAGCCATGAGAGTGGGACGCGCATGGGTTCCTCCCGTTTGTCTTTACCACAAAGGGCACGAAGTACTCACAAAGGGCACAAAGGGGCAAAAAATCTTATACCCTTTGTGTGACCTTCGTGTCCTTTGTGGTGATTTTATCCGAACTGATGCAGGAAGCGCAGGTCGTTGCTGTAGAAGAGGCGGATGTCGTCTATGCCGTATTTGAGCATGGCGGGGCGCTCCACCCCCAGGCCGAAGGCGAAGCCGGACCACTCGTCGGGGTTGTAGCCGCCGTTGGAAAGGACGATGGGGTGGACCATGCCCGCGCCCGCAATCTCCAGCCAGCCGGAGTACTTGCAGACCCGGCATCCCTTCCCGCCGCAGAGGATGCAGTCTATGTCGGCCTCAATGCTGGGTTCGGTGAAGGGGAAGTAGGAGCCGCGGATGCGGATGCGCCGCTCGGCGCCGTAGAAGCGGCGGGCAAAGGCGGTCAGGGTGCCGATGAGGTCGGTCATCGTGATGTGGCGGCCCACCGCCAGGCCTTCTACCTGGAAGAACTGGTGCTCGGAGCGGGCGGTGATCTGTTCGTACCGGTAGCACTTGCCGGGGAGGATGACCCGGATGGGCTCCGGGTACCGCTCCCGCATCACCCGGATTTGGCCGGGGGAGGTGTGGGTGCGCAGGAGGACGTCGTCGGTGATCCAGAAAGTGTCCCACATCTCCCGGGCGGGGTGGTGGGGCGGCATATTCAGCAGGCCGAAGTTCATCTCATCCGTCTCCACGTCCCGCGCCTCGTAGACCTGGAAGCCCATTTCCGCGAAGATGGCGTATATCTGGCGCAGGGTGCGGGTGGTGATGTGGAGATGGCCCGGCCCGACGGGCCGGCCCGGCAGGGTGACGTCCAGCGCGCCGGCCTCCAGTTCCCGTGCCAGTTGGTCCTGGCGGACCCCTTCGGCGCGGGCGTTGTAGGCGGCCTCCAGACGCCGTTTGATCTCGTTGGCGCGCTGCCCGACGACGGGCCGCTCCTCCGGCGGCAAACTCCCCACAGAGCGCAGGATGGCCGTCAGCGCGCCCTTCCGGCCCAGATAGGCGTGGTACCACCGGTCCAGGTCCTCCGGCGTCCGGGCCTCTTCCAGACTCTGGAGGGCTTCCGTCTCTAATTGCGCCAGTTGTTCCAGCATGGAGCCTCCTTTTCGCGGATCGCGTATCGCGTATCGCTTATCGCGTATCGCTAATCGTCCGTCGTCTGTCGTCCGTCGTCTGTGGTCTGTCGTCTGTGGTCTGTCGTCTATCGTCCGTCGTCTAAACACAAACGCCCTCGCCCCGCTGGGGACGAGAGCGCTGGACTCCCGCGGTACCACCCCTCTTGGTTCTGAGCGAACCCCCTCGTTGCACCGACAGCGCGCTGCGGCGCAATCGGCTGCCCCGATAACGCAGGGCCTGCGGAGCGGACTACTTGCCGGATGGCGGCATCCGGTTTCACCCGTCGGCTCGGGAGCGAACTTCGGCGGGCTTCCTCCGGGCGGGGCTCTCAGTCGGGCCCGTGCCTGGCGCCGGCCCCGCCTCCCTGTCGGGCTCCCTCCGCCTACTCCTCTCCGTCGTCGCCTTTGGCGGGTCAGTTGTCGGAACGCGGCATCACTGTTGGCCCGATTATGCCCCAGAATGCCGGATTTGTCAAGGGGGCGCAGAGCACGGGTGTGTCCCCATTTCGTCGGGCTTAGCCTTTGTAGGACAACTGCTCGCAGTTGTCCTACAATCTTGGGACACACCCCAGAGCACAACGCGATTTGGTAATTACCTACCCTGAATCGTTTGCAGATAATGTAGCGTAGGCTTTAGCCTGCGAATACAGGCCTGGCGGCCTGCGCTACAGGGGCATGCCTTCGCCGCGTCTTTGATAGCGCTTGCCCGGGGGCTCCCTGGTAGGTAGTTACGCGATTTGACAAATTGGCCAGAGGTTTTATAATCAAGGATGTTATCGTTTCCCCCAATCTCTCAAGGAAAGGAGAATTCCCATGGCCGAGGCAGGATACGGAGAGGTCACTCAGGATGATAAGCTTTGGGCGCTTTTCTCATGGCTCATCTGGATTGTTGCCCTGATCGCCCTGCTGATGGAAGATAAAAAGTCCCGCCCCTTCATCCGCTACAATGCCGTCCAGTCCCTGGCGCTGACCGTAGTCGGCTGGGTGCTGAGCGCTGTTCTCAGTTTCATCATCATTGGTTGCGTGATCGGCGTCGCCTGGCTGGTCTACGTCATCATCCTGGCCATCCAGTCCTACCAGGGCAAGTGGGTCACCATCCCCTTCCTGACCGACTTCTGCAAGAAGCAGGGCTGGATTTAGACCAGACTCTCAAGCAACTGAAGGTGCCAGGCACTCCGGAAGTGCCTGGCACCTGATAGAATCATGCGCGCCTCCTGGCTGACCCGTTTCCTGTTCCCCGTCGGCGTGCTGGCGGCGATGACGCTTCTTGTCGCCCGCCTGCCGCCCATTCCCCTGGAACAGATATTCCCAACGGTCACCCCTTCGCCGACCGCCACCCTCCCGCCCACCCCTACGCCATCCCCCACCCCCACCCCTACACCGACACCAACACCGACGCCCACGCCAACGCCGACCCCCACGCCCACCCCGACCCCTACCCCGACCCCCGGCCCCCTGCCGGATTTCGCGGAGGTCCCCATTCTGATGTATCACTATGTGGAGGACCTGCCGCCCAACGCGGACCGCATCCGGCGGGACCTGACCGTCCGCCCCGAAATGTTTGAGGCCCAGTTGCAGTACCTGGCTGAGGCCGGATACCACACCGTCACCCTGACCGACCTGTACCTCTACCTGACGGAGGGGCGTCCCCTGCCGGAGAAACCCGTCATCCTGACCTTTGACGACGGCTACCGGGACGCCTATACGGTCGTCTTCCCCCTGTTGCAGAAATACGGGTTCGTGGGGACGTTCTTCGTCCTGGCGACCCCCGCCCACTACGGGAGCCCGCTGTATCTGGACTGGGGGATGATGAAGGAGATGGCGGACGCTGGGATGGAGATTCAGGGGCACGGACGGGACCATGTGGACCTGCGCGGGAGGTCCTACGAGTTTCTGGTCTACCAGATTCTGGGGATCAAGGAGGCCGTGGAGTACCACACTGGCCACCCGGTGCGGTTCTTCTGCTATCCATCCGGTCAGTACGATGCCAGCGTGATTGCGGTCGTCCGCTCCGCCGGGTACTGGGGTGCGGTGACGACGGAGTACGGCCGCATCCACACGCGCGAGGGCCTCTACACCCTCCACCGCATCCGCATTCGCGGCTCCGATACCCTGGAGACCTTCATCGCCAAACTGGAAGGGCGGTGATTCAGGGGTCAGGGGGGGGCCGTCAGGGGTTAGCGGTCAGGAGTCAGCGATCAGCGATAGGCGATTTGCGATT
>Ga0209162_1002469_pt1 | contig 16128 bp, 14 predicted proteins | sample YNPNPMetaG_FD_187121 | JGI IMG/M metagenome (GOLD analysis project Ga0209162, IMG submission 187121) | Anoxygenic and chlorotrophic microbial mat microbial communities from Yellowstone National Park, USA - YNP NP MetaG (SPAdes) (version 2) ... | reverse complement strand
ACGCGATAGTAGACGCGCAAGCCCTCTTTGCGATCCGTCAACAAGCCCGCGCGGCGCAGAAACATCAATTGCTGCGAGACGTATGCCTGACGCTGCCGCAAGAGCGCGGTCAAGTGGCAGACACATTCTTCATTGTCCCGCAGCGCGTAGAGCAACCGCAGACGAATGGGGTGTGCCAGCACTTTCAAAAGTCGTGCTGAAACGTGATAGGTATCCGTAACTTTATTCATTTTTCTGAATATAGTTTACACACGTCAGGTCAAAATCTGGTCGTAGATTGGTTGGAAATCTGTCTTTGGGAGGAAATTTAAGGTGAGGAAAGAGGGAGGGTCAACGTAAAAGCGGTTCCTTGCCCTACGGTACTTTGAACCGCGATGCTTCCGCCCTGCCCTTCAATCAATTCCTTTGCAATGGCTAGACCCAGCCCTGCCCCGCCACCGTGACGCGAAACATCGCCGCGATAAAATCGCTCAAAGACATGCGGTAACACATCGGGAGGAATGCCGGGACCGGTATCACGAATCGTGATCGTCGCATGGTTTGCCGCGACGGTGGTGCTTACGCTGATCGTCGCGCGCGCGGGGGTGTGCACGCGCGCGTTATCGAGCAGGATCAGCAGCACTTGCTTGAGGGCATCGCGATCTGCCCACACACTAACGTCGTGCACCTGGTCTGTAGAGATGGTTCGCTGCGGCGCAAGGGCGTGGATTTGCCGGCACGCGTCCTCAATCAACGGTTTCAGCGGCACTGTGTCGCAATGCAATGGTCGTCCTGCATCGGCGCGCGCCAGCAACAACAGTTGATTCACCAGACGAATCAGCCGCTCGATCTCTTCTTTGGTATCCGCGAGAATGTCCGCGCGTTCCTGCGGTTCTAGCGGCAAATCATTCCGCAGGAGTTCGATGTTGCCTCGAATCGTGGTGAGGGGAGTGCGCAATTCATGCGACGCATCGGCAACGAAACGCTTTTGCGTTTCTAACGCTTGTTCCACTTGCCGATAGGCGCGTTCGAGTTCGCTCAGCATCGTATTCAGCATCGTGGCGAGTTGTCCGACTTCGTCATTGGGTCCCTGGTGTTGAATCCGTCGGCGAAAATCGCGTTCGGCGCCGATGGCTTGCGCGGTCTGCGTGATGCGATGAATCGGCTCCAGCGCGGCACCTGCCAAAACCCAACCGATAGCAAACGCGGCAAGGATGATGAGAGCGTCCCCGGCAATCAACAGCATTCGGAGTGTGGCGAGCGCGTTTTCGCGTTCGGTGATGGGCACGGCGATTTGCACGATTTCTCCCATCCGCTCGGCTGATCCAATCAATTGACTGTAGATAAGGAGGGACTCGTTATCCACCACCGCGGTTTCGAACCAGGGGACACCTGCCTGCACGGCGCGCCAGCCAGCTTCGCTGAGCGGCAAGGTCGTGTCACTCAAATCGGGTGTGCGACGAATGACTTTGCCATCGAGACTGCGCACCTGCATCCACCGACCGGGCAAAGTTCCCGGCATAGCCAGCATTTCGGGACGCATTGGAAAACGTCGCGCGAGAGTGACATACTCGCGCGCCTGACGTTCCAGCGTTGCCCTGGTGGCTCCCAGAGTGGCTTGACTTTGCAGGACGTACAACACGACACTGAAGGTGATCAGCGTCAGGGCAAGTATACCAATGTAGAGGAGAGTTAAACGCAGGCGAATAGACATGATTCAATCCACCGAATTGCACAGGCAAACAGTTCTATTCTTCTCGCAAAACATAGCCCACCCCGCGCACAGTTTGAATCAGACGCGGTTCACCGCCGGCTTCGGTTTTGCGACGCACATAACCGATATACACCTCGAGCACATTGTCATCGCCCTCAAAATCATAACCCCAGACCTGTTGCAAAATCTCTTCGCGAGACAAAACGCGTCGTGGATGGAGCATCAAATAGTGCAACAACTCGAATTCTTTTGCGGTCAACTCAAAGGCGCGCGTCCCTCGACGCGTCTCGCGCGTCAGGGGATTGAGATAGAGATCGGCATACGTCAGCGGCTCATCTTGCAGAGCAACGGCGGAACGACGCAGGAGAGCATGCAAGCGTGCAACCAGTTCCGCAGGCGCAAAAGGCTTGGGCAAATAATCGTCCGCGCCGCTATCCAGACCTGCTACACGATCCTCCACCGCATCGCGCGCGGTGAGCATCAGCACGAGCGTTTGATCATTCTGGGCGCGTAATTGCTTGACCACCTGGATACCATCCAGGCCGGGCATCATCCAGTCCAGCACGATCACGTCGGGATGATGTGCCTGCACCTGCGCCAGTGCGTCGTTCCCATCTACAGCGGTCAGCACGCGAAAACCTTCGTACGTCAGCGTGCGCCGCAACATATTCAACAGTTTTGGGTCATCGTCTACAACAAGTACAGTTGCCATCAGGTCTTGCTTCCAAATCTGTTCATATTATACCACATCCTCTTGTGATAATCCTGAGTGAATCCTGAGAGAATGCTAAGGAAACGCCCGAAAAAATTCTCATCATCTTCTCAGGATGGGCTTGGATGATTCTAAGGCACAGCGGTTACGCTCCGTATTGAAAAACAAGATGGGAGACCAATTGATGAAGCGCAAATCTGTGATCATTGGTAGCCTGGCTGTCCTCATCCTTATCGGTATCGGTGTGGTCATCTGGCAAGGTCAATCGGCGCAAACTACCACGACGGGTGTCCAAACCGCCATCGTCCGACGCGGCTCGCTCTCGGCAACCGTCAGCGCGGCGGGGAATGTCTCCGCCGTCAATCAAATCGCCATACCGTTCCAGACGAGTGGCGTTGTGACGCGTGTCAATGTCACGGTCGGTAGTTTCGTTAAGAAAGATCAAGTTCTCCTGGAGTTGGACGATACCGATTTGCGTCTGGCATTGAGAACAGCCCAGGCGAATTTGAGCAGCGCGGAGGCAAGTTACGAACAAACGAAGAGCGATTTGCAATATGCCCTTCGCAACGCCCAGGTCACGCTGGAAAGCGCCAAAGCGAATCTGGACGCGGCGGTTGCCAAGAACGCGCAAAATCCCAACTCGCTCTTGATTGCCAGAGCCACACTCGACAAAGCCACAGTCGCTTTGCAACAGGCGCAAAGCGAATACAACAAGATTGCCTGGCGCGGCGATGTGGGAATGACCTCGCAGGCAGCCGCATTGCAACAAGCCACCATCGAGTACCAAACCGCGCTGGCAAATTACAAGATGACCGAAGCCACCATCAACGATACAGCGCTCAAAGAAGCACAGGCGCAATACACCAATGCACAGAACGCGCTCGAGCAAGCCCAGAAAAATCTTGAGACCAAACTGCGCGCGGCGCAAGCCACGCTCGATAACGCTAAACTCGCTTTTGAGCAAGCGCAACGTAACCTGGAAAAAACCAAGATTGTCGCGCCTTTCGATGGCGTGATCGCGGCAGTCAACTACAGTGTGGGCGATTCGGTGGGCTCCGCCGCCGCGGTGACCCTTGTGAATCTGTCACGCCTGCAACTCAAAGTCAACATTGCCGAAGTAGATTTGGTGAAGGTCAAACCAGGCAATCTCGCGCAGGTCACATTCGACGCGTTGCCGGGCAAAACCTACACCGCTCAGGTCACCGCCATCAGCCCAACGGGGACCGTGACCCAGGGCGTGGTCAATTACCCTGTGACACTTGATCTGCTTGATGCAGATGAAGAGGTCAAACCGGGAATGACTGCCAATCTTACAATTGAAGTGGAACGTCGCGACAATGTGCTGTTGATTCTCACACGTGCAGTGCGCACCCAGGGCAATCAAAGAATCGTGACCGTGCAAAAAGAAGGGCAACTTGTGCAAACGCGTGTCACGACGGGCTTGTCGAATGAATCGTTGATTGAGATTACCAGCGGACTTCAGGAAGGAGATGTGGTGGTGATCACTCAAACCACCACGCGCCCGGGCAATATTCCCGGCGGAATGTTCATTCCCGGCCCGGGAGGTCCCTTCTAGTCAACCGATTGGCACACAGTTATGCTCAGCACGAGCACAAACTTTCGTTTTGAGCTGGTGTGCCCTTGAAAAACAAGTGAACGCGCTGCCAGAGATATTGCCCCACCCCCTGCCCCCTCCCCGTTGCGCCAAGCGCAACGGGGAGGGGAAGTCAAAGGACGGGGTGGGGGCGGGCGGCTGCGCCGCCCGCCCCCACCCCATTCATCCCCCCTGCTCTCCCCGCGTGGCGGGGAGAGCAGGGGGCAGGGGGATGAGTGGGGTCAAGCCCTGGCGTGTAAACCCGCTTGTTTCAGAACGTCCATTCTGCTATCGAGTCGATTGGACAGGAAACGACGTAACACCACGGAAAATGAAAATTTGTGACCGGGTATATCTTGATTCTGGCAAAAGCAGAACAGGTGGAGCGGGAACTCTGCAAAAAACCTGATTTCTGTTGCAAAATAGAATGCTCCGCAAAATAGGAGGTGTGTATGTTTAACAAAACCAAATTCATCATCGCCAGTCTGCTCGTCCTGGCTGTGCTGGTGGCTGGGGTAGGTGGAACTGTTGCCCTTGCGCAAGGTCCCACGCCGACAGGCAAGACCTGGATGGATCTGTACTGGCAAACGCTCGCGCAGAAACTCGGCACAACGGTCGAGAAACTGCAGCAAGCGATGACCGAGGCGCGCAAAGAAGCGGCGACGCAAGGAGTGCAGCAAGGGTTGCTGACGCAACTCCAAGCTGATCGAATAACTGGCAACACTGCCCCGAACATCATCGCTCAAGCCGGTCTAGACGCGGCAGCCAAGACACTGGGCATGACCAGCACGGAGTTGACCACCGCGTTGCGCACCAAGACCTTGCTGACGCTGGCACAGGAAAAGAACGTGGACATTGCCAAACTGCGCACTGCGATCGCCGACGCGCAAAAAGCCGCGATTGATCAACTGGTCAAAGACGGCAAACTGACGCAAGCCCAAGCTGATCAGATGAAAGCGAATCTCAAACCAGAGAACGTGGACTTGAATCGCTTTGGGTTTGGTCGTGGCGTGGGCTTGGGTATGGGTATGCCTGGTGGCAAGGGAATGCCATTCGATAGCAAAGGTATGCCTTTCGGCGAGCGACATGGTGGCTGGCGCTAAGCTCGTTCTCCTCGGAACGCAGAGAGGAGGGTAAAAGTTGGTGGCGGACGGCAAAGCCGTCCGCCACCAATTCTTTCTTCCTGCTGGGGAAAGGTAGAAACCTGGTTTCTATAGTGGGTACTCTTCAAGGAATTGTTTAATTTTTTGCACAAATTGATCGCCCTGCGCGCCATCGAGTAAACGATGATCGAACGTGAGCGCGAGGTACACCATCGGACGAATCGCCAGCATATCGTCAATGACCACCGCGCGCTTTTGGATTGCTCCCACGCCCAGAATCGCCGCCTGAGGTTGATGAATGATCGGCGTGCCAAAGAGCGAACCAAAGACACCATAGTTGGTCAGGGTAAATGTGCCACCCTGCACCTCCTCGGGTCGTAAGCGTTTTTCGCGCGCGCGACTTGCCAGATCGTTGATGGCGCGTGCCAGTCCGAGCAGACTCTTTTCATCTGCGTTTTTGATCACCGGCACCATCAACCCTTCGTCCGTGGCGACGGCGATACCGATGTTGACCTCACGTTTGACCACAATACCTTCATCGGTGAAAGAGGCATTCACCAGCGGAAATGCCTTGAGCGCGGCAACTACCGCCTGGACAAAGTACGCCGTGTAGGTCAATTTCACACCTTGCTTTTCAAACTCGGCACTGTGCGCGTGATGGAACTTGAGCACGCGCGACATATCGGCTTCGTGGACGGTCGTCACGTGGGGCGCCACTTGCTTGGAGCGAAGCATATGCTCGGCAATCGTACGCCGAATCGGTGTGAGGGGAATGATTTCTTCTGCCCCACGGGTTGGTGTAGCCACAGGTTGAAGTACTTCTTCGGTGGGACGGAATAGTTCACCTGTGCCGGGTTGTTCCCACGCTGGCACTTGGGTCGGACGTGCGCGGGTCTTGAGAAAATTCTCAAGGTCCTTTTTGGTGATGCGTCCTCCTTCCCCGGTGCCACGCAGGGTCGCCAGTTCAGCCTCGGTGATGTGATGCTCGGCGATCATCCGCGCCACAACCGGCGTCAGTCGCGTCGTACTGGCACGCGCAGGCGCGGCGGTAGTCGCCGGCGAGGGCGCGGCGGCTGATGTCACCTCCTCGCCCGGCGCACCAATCACCGCGAGGACAATGCCGGCTTTGACGGTTGCACCCTCGCCAATCAGAATCTGCAACAACGTACCCGACGCTGGCGCGGGAATTTCTGTCGTCACTTTATCGGTGATCACTTCGAGCATCGGTTCGTATTGCTCGACGCGATCACCCACCTGCTTGAGCCACTTGCCGACTGTTCCCTCGATCACGCTTTCGCCGAGTTGAGGCATTACGACATTTGTTGCCATCGTTCTCCTCCACTGTCAATACGCCGCCAGTTGACGCAGCGCGCGCGCAATCTTTTCGGCGTTGGGCATAAAGAAATCTTGCAGTGTCCGCGCAAAGGGCACGGCAGGCACATCGGGACCTGCCACGCGCATCACCGGCGCATCCAGGTACTCGAACGCCTCACTCGCGATGAGCGCCGCCACCTCCGCGCCCCAGCCGAACGAGAGATTGTCTTCGTACACAATCAGCACTTTGCTCGTCTTTTTTACCGACGCGAGGATCGTCTCCTTGTCCAGCGGGCTGAGCGTGCGCGGATCCACCACCTCGACACTGATGCCCTCCGTCGCCACTTGCTCCGCCGCGCGCAATGTCTCGTGTAACATCAATCCAAAGGTGATGACCGTCACATCGGTCCCTACACGCTTGATGTCGGCTTTGCAGAATGGCACGGTGTACCATTCGTCGGGCACCTCACCTTTGATGAGCCGATACGTTTTTTTGTGTTCCAGAAACAACACGGGGTCATCCACGCGAAAAGCATAGCGCAACATTCCCACGATGTCGTACGGGGTTGCTGGAGCCACGACGTACAGCCCCGGCACATGGGCATAGGTGGCTTCGACAGACTGGGAATGATACAGCCCACCGCTAATGCCACCGCCGTACGGCGCGCGGATAATCAGAGGGCAGGTCCAGTCACCAGTGGAACGATAGCGCATTCGCGCGGCTTCGTTGACGATTTGATTGAACGCCGGCGCGATGAAATCGGCAAATTGGATTTCGCACACCGGACGCAGACCGTACAGCGCCGCGCCAATCCCGATGCCGATGATGGACGATTCTGATAGCGGTGAATCAACGACGCGGCGTTCGCCAAACTCTTCATACAGTCCTTTGGTCGCGCGAAACACTCCACCGCGTACACCGACATCTTCACCCGTGATAAAAATATCTGGGTTGCGCCGCATTTCCTCTTGCAAGGTTCGCGTTATGGCTTCGATATTGGTTAAAACAGCCATAGGTTTTCTACTCCCATATCGAGAATAAGAGCAGACGGGTTGGTAGCGGTTGGCGAAGCCGCCCGCCACCAACCTCTCCCTTTATAGACTCAGGACGCCGATTACGTTGCTCCGAGTATCGTCGGCAATTTCCCCCAGACATTCGTTAGCGCGCTTTCGGGTTGGGGATAGGGCGCCTGGCGCGCAAACTCGTTAGCATCATCCACTATCTGGCGCGCGCGCGCTTCGTACGCTGGTATGCGCGTCTCATCCAGCAAGCCCACACTCTGCAAATACTTTTGCATCATCACGAGTGGCTCGCGCTGTTTCCACATCTCTACTTCTTCGCGCGAGCGATAGGTTCGATCATCGTCATCCGACGAGTGCGGCACCAGCCGATACAATTTGGCTTCGATGAGCGTGGCACCCTCGCCGCGGCGTGCGCGCGCGACGGCTTGACACATCACGCGATAGACTTCTAGCACATCGTTGCCATCCACGACCACACCGGGAATGCCATACGCCGCCGCGCGATCGGCGACGTTGGGCACCGGCGTTTCCTTGTAGAGCGGTGTCGAAATGGCGTATTGATTGTTCTGACACAGAAAAATCACCGGCAACTTGTGAATGCCTGCCCAGTTCAAACCCTCGTGAAAGTCTCCTTGCGCGGTTGACCCTTCGCCAAACGAGGTGAGCACCACCTCATCGGTACCTTTGTAGCGAATGGCAAAGGCGATGCCTGCCGCTTGAGGCACTTGCGTTGCTACGGGACTTGACCCTGAAACGATCTTGAGCGGGCGATAACCAAAGTGCGAGGGCATCTGTCGCGCGCCGGAGGAAGGTTCGCCTTCTTTGCCATAGACCGCCAGCATCATATCGCGCGGGGATACGCCCAGCGCTAACACCAGTGCCAGATCGCGGTAGTACGGATGCACCCAGTCGTATCCTTTCTTCAAGGCAAACGCGGCACCCACTTGCGCGCCTTCGTGGCCAATGCCGGAAATGTGAAAGGCAATTTCGTGTTGACGATGCAGAATCCACATCCGTTCGTCCAGACGCCGCGCGAGAACGAGATACCAATACATTTCCAGAACTTGCTCGTCGCTCAAACCCAGCGCGCGATGTTTCACCGACTCGAAAGTCATATGTTACTCCAGCAGCAGAAAAACCCGTTTTCTACAATGAAAACGGGTTTTTCTGAAATCTATTTTTTCGCTTCGTTGAAGCGCGCTTGAACATCGCTCCAATCGAGATTGGCAAAGAACTTGTCAATGTAGGCGGCTTTGGCTGTACCAAAATCAATGAAAAAGGCGTGTTCAAACACGTCCATTGCGAGAATCGGCACAGCGTTCCACACGGGGAAGGAGTATTGTTCATCGCCAATCATATTGAACAGATGCCCGTACTCGCGATCCCATGCCAGAAACGCCCAGCCACGTGCAGCCACGCCCGTCGCTTTGAAATCGGTTAGCCACCGGTCAAACGAGCCAAAGTCTTTTTCGATTTGCGCGTACAGCGCACCGCCCGGTGTGCCGCCTTTGCCGCCCAGATGATTAAAGTACAACTCGTGATTCTTGACCCCACCGATGGCACGCGCAAGTTCCACCTTGAGTTCGCGCACCAGCGAATAGGTCGGGTTGGCGGCTTTATAGTCTTCTGCAGTCAGGGCTTCGAGCTTTGCCATAATCTCGTTGTACTTGTTCACATAGCCCTGATACAGTTTGTAATGTTCCTCCATCGTTCGTCTGGAAATGCCGTCCAGTTCTTTTTGGAACGATGAGAATTGTCTGGCAGTGAGTTGATATGCCATTGTTGTTTCTCCCTGTCATGAGATTTTTTGCTTTGCCTTCATCACAAAGCGGTTGCGATGATAACATAATTTGCATTGTGTTGTCAAACGGCTTTTTTGACACCGCGCGCGTTTTTCGTATAATTGGCGCAGCGATGTCCAGACACACAATTCACACAAACTCATTCCTTGTGTTACACTTGTCCCTGCGGGTGGCAAACGCGTGCCTTGCCACGCTGCCTGATTTTGATTTCTGAAAGAGAGCCGATTTGTTAGCGGCTCTCTTTTTTTGCCCAAAATCGAATGTCCACGCTCAAACTTCCCGGCTTGATTGACCCCCACGTGCATCTGCGCGAACCCGGCGCGCCGCACAAAGAGACCTGGGACTCGGGCACTGCCGCCGCACTCGCCGGCGGATTTACCTGTGTGCTCGATATGCCCAACAACACGCCACCTGTGGTCAATGCCGACGCGCTTGCTGCCAAAACGCGCGCCGCGCGCGCGGCGGCGCGCTGCGACTATGGTTTTCATCTGGGCGCGAACGAAGAGAACGCGACCGACCTTGCTCCCCTCGCGCCGTACGTCGTGGGACTCAAAATGTATCTCGATCAAACTTTCGGTCCGCTACGGATGGAGGGGCTGCGCGCACTGATGGTGCACGCGCGTCACGCGCCGCCGCAGCTACCGCTGCTCTGCCATGCCGAAGGGCGCACTATCGCCGCAGCGATTCTCATCGCGCATCTCTTTGACCGCGCCATTCACATTTGCCACGTCAGCCGTCAGGACGAAATCGTGCTGATTCGCGCGGCGAAGGAAAAAGGTTTGCGCGTCACCTGCGAAGTGACCCCGCATCATCTCTTCCTCACCGAAGACGATGTGCCGACGATTGGCGCAGGTCGTGCAGAGGTGCGTCCGCGCCTGGCGACGCGCGCAGATCGCGACGCGTTGCGTGCCCATCTGAACGTTGTGGATTGCTTTGCCACCGACCACGCGCCGCACACGCTCGCGGAAAAAGATTCCGCGCATCCGCCGCCCGGTTTTCCGGGTCTGGAGACCGCGCTGCCGCTCTATCTCGCGCTGGTGGAGCAAGGCTGGCTAACGCTTGCCGATCTCGTTGCGCGCACTGTCACCAATCCGCGCCGCATCTTTGGACTGGCAGAGCAAACGGAAACGTGGATCGAAGTGGATACGCAAGCCACCTGGCAGGTACGTGGCGACGCGCTGTTCACCCGCGCGCGCTGGTCGCCGTTTGAAGGCTGGACGTTGCGTGGACGCGTGGTGCGTGTGGTGTTGCATGGCAAAGAAGCCTATCGCGATGGGGCAAAAAATTTTTCGCCCCTGCTGGCAGCGCCGGGCACAGGACGCAACATGCGCCCATCTTTTATCACGTAAAAAAATCTTTGATGGAGGATATGTTATGCCTGTTAACAATCACAAAAATCGCGCGCCCAAAGCGCATCTCCCCTTTGGCGAAAAACGCGAAGGGCGTCTGTACGGCAAACCGATTTTGTCTGTGTTGCAATTTTCGCGCGAAGACCTCGAAGAAATTTTTACCGTTGCTGAAGAAATGCGAATGATGGTCGAACGCGTGGGCACGTTTGATTTGCTCAAAGGCAAAGTACTGGCGTGCTTGTTCTACGAACCATCCACGCGCACCTCCTCGTCGTTCATCGCGGCGATTGAGCGACTCGGCGGGAGTGCGATTCCGATTAACGAAGTGCGTTACTCGTCCGTCACCAAAGGTGAATCGTTGCCCGATACGGTGCGTACGCTCGAAGCGTATGCCGATGTCATTGTCCTGCGGCATCCCGAAACCGGCGCGGCGGCGCTCGCCGCCAAGTATTGTCGCAAACCGATTATCAATGCTGGCGATGGTATCGGTGAACATCCTACTCAGGCGCTGCTCGATCTCTTTACGATTCGCGAAGAACTTGGTCGCATTGATGGTTTAACAGTGACGATGCTCGGCGATTTAAAGTACGGTCGCACCGTGCATTCGCTTGCGCGCTTGCTCGCGCTGTACAATGTCACCCTGCATTACGTTTCACCCGAGCTGTTGCGTATGCCGCCAGCGCTCATCGAAGAACTGCGTCAGCGCGGCGTACCGCAAACCGAGCATACCACGCTGGACGATGTACTGGACAAGACCGATGTGTTGTACGTGACGCGCGTGCAGAAAGAACGTTTTGAAAATCCCGATGAATACGAATCGGTCAAGAATGCCTACGTGATTACTCCCGAAACGATGGCGCGCGCCAAATCGAATATGGTGTTGATGCATCCCTTACCGCGCGTCAACGAAATCGCGATGGAAGTGGACGAGGATCCGCGTGCCGCGTATTTTCGCCAGATGGAGTATGGTCTGTACGTGCGAATGGCACTTTTGGCGATGGTGTTAGGAAAAGCATGAATCCGAATTTTTTTGACTGGCTCGATGAGAGAGCGCGCACGCGCGCGAGTTTGCTCTGCGTCGGTTTGGATCCGCGCGGCGACGATGCGGACGCGCTGCGCGCGGAATGTTTCCGCTTGATTGATGCTACTGCCGAGTTTGCTCTTGCGTTCAAAGTGAACAGCGCGTTCTTCGAGGTGTTCGGCGCGGCAGGTATCGCCGCGCTGCGCGACGTCATCGCCCACGTGCCCGCAGAAATCCCGGTCATTCTCGATGCCAAACGCGGCGATATTGCCGATACGTCACAGGCGTACGCGCGCGCCGCGTTCGAACATCTGGGCGCGCACGCCATCACGGTCAATTCGTACCTGGGACGCGACGCGCTCGAACCATTCCTGGCTCAACCGATGCGCGGCGTGTTCGTGCTCTGCAAAACGTCGAACCCGGATGCGGATGAGTTTCAGGGTCTAGAGACGACGCGCGGCGCGTTGTTCGAGGTGGTGGCAGAGCACGCGCGCGCTTGGAACGCGCGCGGTAACGTTGGTCTGGTCGTTGGCGCTACCGATCCTGCAGCACTCGCGCGCGTGCGCGCGATCGCACCCGACGTGTGGATTCTGGCGCCGGGCGTCGGCGCGCAGGGCGGCGATCTCGCTGCCGCGCTCACCGCCGGTTTGCGCGCCGATGGTCTGGGAATGCTCATTCCCATTTCGCGCGCCATCGCCACCGCGCCCGATGTGCGCGCGGCGGCGCGGTATTGGCGCGATGAAATCAATCGTTGTCGCGCGGCGAACGTTGTTGGGGCAAAAAATTTTTTGCCCGTAGGGGCGAAAGATTTTTCGCCCCTACAAATCATCGCGCGCGATTTGTTCACGGCGGGATGTGTGCGTTTTGGTGATTTCACGCTGAAATCGGGTGTCCGTTCGCCGATTTACCTTGACCTGCGGCAACTCGTTGCGTATCCCGCGATTTTGCAACGTGTGGCGCGCGCGTACGCGCGCGTGTTGCGCACACTCGAATTTGATCGTCTGGCGGGCATTCCGTACGCCGCGCTGCCGATTGCCACCGCGATCGCGCTGGAGATGAATCGCCCGCTCATCTATCCGCGTCGCGAGGTGAAAGAGTATGGCACGCGCGCGTCTATCGAAGGGACGTTTACGCCGGGCGAAACCGTCGTCGTGATTGACGATCTGGCGACGACGGGCGAATCGAAAATCGAAACGATCGAAAAATTGACGCGCGTCGGCTTGCGCGTGCGGGACATTGTCGTGTTGATTGATCGCGAGCAAGGTGCGCGCGAGTCGCTTGCGGCGGCAGGCTATACGCTCCACGCCATCGTCACACTCAGCGAACTCCTCGCCGAGTTGCATCGTAGCGGCGCCATCACGGCGGAGCAACTCGCGCAGGTGAAGGCGTACCTGGGGCAGGTGTGATGTATCCGCTGCTACGTTCTCTGCTCTTTCGCTTCGATGCGGAGCGTGTCCACGCGGCGACGTTGCAGTTGGCGCGATGGGCGGGCAATTTTCCGCTCACGTTTCGTCTGCTCAGCGCGCTGTTTCGCGTGGACGATCCGCGTCTGGCGGTTCGAGTGTTCGGTGTGCAGTTCAAAAATCCTGTGGGACTCGCGGCGGGGTACGACAAGGATGGCATTGCCGTGCGCGGTTTGAGTTGTCTGGGGTTTGGGCACATCGAAATCGGCACAGTCACGCTGCGCGCGCAAGTCGGCAATCCGCGCCCGCGTCTCCATCGCATACCCGAAGCGCACGCGCTCATCAACAGTATGGGCTTTCCGAATGCCGGCGTGGAGGCATTGCGCGTGCCGCGCGATGTGACGCGCATCGGCATCAACATCGGCAAGAGCAAGGAGACATCGCTGGAGCAAGCCGCACAGGATTACTGTGCGCTCCTTGAACGTGTACACTCGCAAGCCGATTACGTTGCACTGAACGTGAGCAGTCCCAACACACCGGGATTGCGCGCGCTACAGGCGCGCGCGGCAATCTACGATTTGTTGCGCGCGGTGATCGCGACGCGCGATCGTCTGACGCCGCGCGTGCCGCTCCTCGTCAAAATCTCGCCCGACCTGAGCGAAGCCGAACTGGATGACCTGCTCGATGTGCTGATGATGTGCGGCGTGGATGGTGTGATTGCGACGAACACCACACTCAGTCGAGAGGGGCTGGCGCGTTACGCGGAGGTGAATGGGGGATTGAGCGGCGCGCCGTTGCGTGCGCGCGCGACGCACATCATTCGTCACATCGCGCAACGCACGCGGGGCGCGCTGCCGATTATCGGCGTGGGAGGCATTGCCAGCGCGAACGACGCGCTCGAAAAAATGCGCGCGGGTGCATCGCTGGTGCAGATGTACACCGGGCTGGTGTACGCTGGTCCCACGCTGGTTCGCGCCATCAATCTCGGTTTGCTGCACGTCTGCGAACGCGAGGGGATTCGTACGATTGCGGAGATTGTGGAGTGAAAAGGTAGCACAAGAAAGCCGTTGTTCTTTCGTCCTTGAATGAAAATGGAAACAACATCTTTGCAACCCAACATTCGCATCCTGTCGGCGTTATGGTGGGCAATGTTTCTGGTCTCACTGCCCTTTGGCATCCTTGCATTTGTGCTGCCGATCTATGGCAAAGAGTTAGGAGGTAGCGCGTTAGAAATGGAGGATTGTTCTCCGCGCTTGCCATCGTACCCATTTTCGTACGACCGTTTTTGGGTCTTGCGCTGGATCGCTGGGGGCGGCGTCCTTTTTTGCTGCTGGGGCTGGGCGGCTATGTGATTGCGATGGTTCTTTTTTGTTTGTCGAACACAATCTGGATGCTGACTCTGGCGCGCCTGATGCAGGGCCTGGGGCAAGCCTTCCTGTTTCTTTCCGCCATCACAATCGTCGCCGATGTTGCAAGCACCACAGGTCGCGGGCGCGACTTTGGTCGAATTGACGAAGCTATGGGGCGAGGTGGACTGTTCGGCGGGCTGATCGGTTTCCCTCTGATTTTCGCATTGGTTGATTTTCAACCGAAAATGACGCAAGTGTGGTTCTGGCTTTTTCTCGCCTATACGATACCTGCGGTGATGGCGTTTGGGATCGCGTGGCGTCGCATCGGCGAAACGCGCCCCTGCGCGACGCATCAGCCATCGAAGGAACGTCCGTTCTCGCGACAACTTGTTGCACTGATGGGCATTGTCTTTGCTGTGGGCGCGTCTACAGCGATGGTCTCACCCCTCTTGATGATTTTTCTGCAAGACTATTTTCGTGCCGATATTCGCACACTCGGTTTGGCGTATCTTCCCGCCGCTCTGGTCAGTGCCTTTTTGCCTTCACAACTGGGACGCCTTGCGGATCGCTGGGGCCGCAAACTGCCGATGATGGGTGGACTCGCCGTTGGCGCGCTCGCTTCGGCAGTGATGCCCCATTTGCCGAACATAACTTTTCTCGCCGCACTCTGGGGAATCGGGGCAGTGAGTAACGCGGCGGCAACGCCCGCGCAGCGCGCGTTCGTCGCCGATATTACGGGGCAGGATGTGCGCGGTAGTGGTTACGGACTGTACACGTTTGCATATTTTCTTGGTGCAGCAGTGGGTCCATTAGCAGGCGGTTGGTTGTACGACAATGTCACTCCGGCAACGCCGTTCTATCTCAACGCGGTGGTGTTGTTCATCAGTGCCGTGCTGGTGGCAACGATGTTGCGCGAAACACGCGAGTAAGGCGTGGTTACCTCGCGTGTCACTCGGACTAGCCTTTGCAGTACGTCGTTACGCTACGAGATTGGCGCACGTGGAATGCTATGCCTGTGCTGCCGCCAGTTGCACACGCGTAAACTCCAGGCGTTCCATCGCGGCTTCTGCCACACGACGCATCAACGCGCAACACAGGCGCATATTCCGATTGCACAGTTCGCGCAGGGGAGCGGCAGCAATCTTGATAGCATGAATCGGCGTACCTGTGCGCGCCGTATGTTTGAGAATGTGCGGTGGAATGAGCGCGGAGATGGCAAAAGGCTCACCAGGATTCACTTCGCTGATATGAATCTGGACTTCGGGTCCCAGCGGTGAATTGAAGAGCAAATCTACGCTGCCTTCCAGCAGGAGAAAGAACGCCTCTGCGCTTTGCCCTTCTTCAAACAGAACAGTGTTGGCAGGCGCGCGCACTTCTTCGGCAATCATTGCAATCTCTTTCAGTTCGGCTTCGGTCAACCCACCAAAAAATGGATAGCGTCGTAAAAGTTCGAGGGAAATCATCGTTGCCCCCTTTGGTGTTTCAGGTTACAGGTAGAAAGCGTGAAACGTGAAACGTGATGCGTGAGACCTGAAACTTTACTCACAGAACTGCTTGAGCACCTCTACCACATTGCCACGCGCATCGCGCACCGTCACCTCCAGCGGCATTTGCCCCGGCAACGAATGCGTCGCACATCCAAAGCACGGATCGTACGCACGGAACGCCATCTCCACGCGATTCAACAGCCCTTCGCTAATCACTACCCCTTGCTTGATGAAATGCTGCGCTGCCTTTTTGATGCTCATCGCGATCGGCGCATAGT
>Ga0209162_1002467_pt1 | contig 16136 bp, 11 predicted proteins | sample YNPNPMetaG_FD_187121 | JGI IMG/M metagenome (GOLD analysis project Ga0209162, IMG submission 187121) | Anoxygenic and chlorotrophic microbial mat microbial communities from Yellowstone National Park, USA - YNP NP MetaG (SPAdes) (version 2) ... | reverse complement strand
TCGCCGCGCAGGCCGCCATCGCCCTCAAGAACGCCCAGCTCTACCAGCACACCGACGAAGCCCTGGCCCGGCGCGTCCAGGAACTGGCCTCCATCCTGCGCACCACCCAGGAAGGCATCCTTCTCCTTTCCGCCGACCTGGAAGTGCGCGCTGCCAACCGTGCCGCCGCCGAATTCCTGAGCGTAGCGCAAGATGACCTGCTGGGCCGCAAACCGGACATGCCCGTCAAAGGGCAGTCCCACACCCTGGCCGATCTCATCGGCTACCGGACCGACACATTCTACGACGACTGTTACGAGCTGGCCCTCAATCCGGGCCTCACGCGCAAAGCCATTTTCACCCCGCCCACCCAGTCCGAGCGCACCCTGGAGCGCATCCTCACCCCCGTGCGCAACCCACAAGGCCAGATCAGCGGTTGGCTTCTGCTCTTCCACGACATCACCGAAGCCGTGCGCCTGGAACAACTGCGCAATGAACTCACCCAAATGCTTGTCCACGACCTGCGCTCGCCCCTCTCCGTTGTCCGCGGCAGCCTGGACATGCTGGACTACTACCTGGAAAGCCAGACCTACAGCGACATGCCGCATACCCTGGCCATGGCCCGGCGCTCCACCGAACAAATGTTTGGGATGATTGAAACCCTGCTCGACATCCAGCGGCTGGAAAGCGGTCGCCTGGTCATCAGCCCCTCCCCGATCGCAGCGCGCCAACTCCTGCAAGACACCCTGGAAGCCCTGCGTGGAGCTGCCGAAAGCGCCGCCATCCAGCTCACCCTGGATGCGCCTGACGACCTGCCCCTCCTGCTGGTGGACGCCGACCTGATGCGCCGCGTCCTGGCCAACCTGCTGGATAACGCCATCAAATTTACGCCCGATGGCGGGCACATCAAACTCTGGGCGCGGCTCAACGAGGAAGAAAACGCCGTAGAACTGGGGGTCAGCGATACCGGTCCGGGCATCCCACCCGAAGCACAGGCGCGGCTGTTCAAAAAATTCGAGCAACACATTTCCCGTCAGGGACGGCGGCGGGGGAGCGGCCTGGGCCTGCCCTTCTGCAAGCTCGCCGTCGAAGCGCACGGCGGGACCATCAGCGTGCAAAGCACTCCAGGAGCCGGCACCACCTTCACCATTCGCCTGCCCCTGGCCCCGATCAAATCCTGAGAAAACAGGAGGTCAACATGAAGCGCCAAACCTTACCCCTCATCCTTGGCCTTACCAGTGGCGTCCTGAGCTTCATAAGCTTGCGGCAGGCCCTGCGCCGCGATCCGCTGCCCAACGCCAACAGTGAGCATCCCCTGGCCGTCATCACCGGCGCCTCGTCGGGCATTGGGGCCGCCTTTGCCCGGCAGTTGGCGGCGCGCGGCTACAGCCTGTTGCTCATCGCCCGGCGTCAAGAGCGGCTGGAAGCCCTGGCCAGCGAACTCCGTACCCGGCACAGCGTGCAGGTTGAAACCCTGGCCGCCGACCTGGCCCATCCGGCGCAGGTAGAAACCCTGGCCCAGGTCCTCAGCACGCGCCCCAACCTGGCCCTGCTGATCAACAACGCCGGATTTGGCATCGAAGGCCGCTTTGCGGAAGCCGATCCCGCCGTTGAACTGGCCATGCTGCAGGTCCACGCCGCAGCGACGGTGCGCCTCACGCGCGCGGTCTTGCCGGGCATGCTCCAGCGGCACAACGGCGCCATCATCAACGTCTCCTCCGTGGCGGCCTACATCGCTCTGGGCGGTCGGGTCATGTACGCCTCCACCAAAGCCTACCTCAACGCCTTCACCGAAGCCCTGCACCTGGAACTGATCGGCAGTGGCGTGCGCGTCCAGGCCCTCTGTCCCGGCTACACCCGCACCGAATTCCACGCCGCGCGCGGCCGTCCCGAACCCCGCCTGCCGGGCTGGCTCTGGCTCTCCGCTGATCAGGTTGTGCGCGCCTCGCTGCGCGATCTACAACGCGGACAAGTCATCAGCATCCCCACCCTGCGTTACCGGCTTCTGGCCACCCTGGGGCGCCTCATCCCGCGCCCAGTGCTCGACCTGGCCGCGCGTTTCCTCATCAAGCGTCAAGCGTAACTTATCCAGGCGCAGGTATCCCCCATGTCCGTGGGGCATGAAAACGGCGGCATAGGGATGCCGCCGCTACGGGAGATGATGGCATCCATCCATGCCTGCCCATCCCCACACGCACAATTTTTGCCTCCCCTGCTCGGCTGGATTGGCAGATAAAAAAACATCGGGGCGCAAGGTATGCACCCCGATGCTCTTCCCAAAAACCGCAGGCCTACTTCAGCACCGCCAGAGCGTTACGCACAATCGCCGTGAAGCTCTCCAGCTTCAGGCTGGCGCCGCCCACCAGCGCCCCGTCAATCTCCGGCATCGCCATAAACGCCGCCATATTCTCCGGCTTCACACTACCGCCGTACTGCACGCGGATCAGCTCCGCCGTCTCGCGGTCGTACAGCTCCGCCAGCACATCGCGGATCGCCTCACGGATAATGCCATCGGCATCCTCCGGCGTCGCCGTCAGGCCAGTGCCGATGGCCCAAATCGGCTCATAGGCCAGCACCACCCGACGCGCCTCGTCGGCGTTGAGGCCGGCAAAAGCCCCGTGAATCTGCGACCTGACAAAAGGCACCGTTTCGCCGGCGCGGTTCTGCTCCAGACTTTCGCCGATGCACACGATGGGCGTCAGGCCGTGCTTCAGCGCCGCCTTCAGCTTGCGGTTCACCGTCTCATCCGTCTCGCCAAAATACTGCCGGCGCTCTGAATGTCCCAGAATCACATACTGCGCCAGCTCCTTCACCATCAGGGGCGAAATCTCACCCGTATACGCCCCCTGGTCCTCCCAGTGCATATTCTGGGCCCCTACCCCGATGTTCGAGCCAGCCAGCGTCTGACCGACCGCCTCCAGAGCCGTCGCCGGGACGCATACCGCCAGCTCCATCGTCGTCACATCGGCCAGCGCAGCGCGTAACGCCTCCGCCAGCTCGATAGCCTCGGCCACGGTCTTGTACATCTTCCAGTTACCAGCGATGAAGGGCCTGCGCGTCGCCATCAGCCTACTCCTTATCCTGCAGCGCCGCCACACCCGGCAGTTCCTTACCCTCCAGGAACTCCAGGCTGGCCCCGCCGCCCGTCGAAACATGGCTCATCTTGGAAGCCACGCCGGCCTTCTTCACTGCCGAAGCTGAATCCCCACCGCCGATGACCGTCACCGCATCCAGGCCGGCCAGCAGCTCAGCGATAGCGAAAGTCCCCTTAGCAAAGTTCGGCATCTCAAACACGCCCATCGGGCCGTTCCACACCACCGTCTTCGCCGTCTTGAGGATTTCCCCGAACAGCTTCACCGTCTCCGGGCCAATGTCCAGGATGCGCCAGCCAGGCGTCACACCGCTCACCGGCACCACCTTGTGCATCGCCTCATTGCTGAACTCGGTCGCCACCACCACATCCACCGGTAGCACCAGCTTATCCCCGGCCTGGGCCAGCAGCTCGCGCGCCGTATCCAGCGCGTCCTCTTCCACCAGAGAATCGCCCACCTCGTACCCCTGCGCCTTAAGGAAGGTATTAGCCATCCCCCCGCCGATCAGCAGGCGGTCGGCCTTGGTGAGCAGGTTGCGGATCACGCCGATCTTATCGGAAATCTTGGCCCCGCCCAGAATCACCACATAGGGGCGTTCGGGATTTTCGGTCGCCTTGCTCAGGAACTCGACCTCTTTCTCCATCAGGAAGCCGGCCACCGCAGGCAGGAAGTGCGCCACCCCTTCGGTGCTCGACTGAGCGCGGTGTGCCGTGCCGAAGGCATCGTTGACGAAAATATCGCCTAGGCGCGCCAGAGCTTCGGCGATCTTCATATCGTTCTTCGTCTCAGCCTTGTAGAAGCGCACGTTTTCCAGCAGCATCACCTCACCCGGCTGCAACGCCGCCGCCATCGCCTCAACCTCCGGCCCGATGCAATCCGGGGCGAACTTCACCGGACGGCCCAACAGCTCGCTCAAACGCTCCGCCACTGGCTTCAGGCTGAACTCAGCCTCGTAACCCGTACCCGCCGGGCGGCCCAGATGCGACATCAGAATCAGGGACGCGCCCTGCTCGAGAATGTAATTAATCGTCGGCAGCGTAGCCTTGATGCGCTTATCATCGCTGATGACCCCATCCTTGATGGGAACGTTGAAATCCACGCGCATCAGCACCCGCTTTCCCTTCAGGTCAACATCGCGGATCGTCTTCTTATTCATAGAGCAGCTCCTTAGCTAAACAAGATAAATCCTGTAATCCAGTGAGGTCTCCCCGCCGCAGCGAAGCCACCTCCGGACTACAGGACTGAAAGAGTGAACTTACAGTTTGCTGGCGATCAGAGCGGCCAGGTCAGCCGTGCGGACGCTGTAACCCCACTCGTTATCGTACCAGGCCACGACCTTGATAAAGTCGCCCTTTTCCTTACCCAACACCTGCGTGAACTGCAGGTCCACGGAAGAGCTGTGCGGATCGCCCTTGAAGTCAATGCTCACCAGCGGCTCATCCACCGCCGCCAGGATGCCCTTGAGCGGGCCAGCCGCCGCATCACGGAAGGCCTGCCGCAGCTCCTCGGTCGTTGTCGGGACCTCGATCTGCGCGGTGAAGTCTACAATGGAGACCGTGGAGGTCGGCACGCGCAGCGCGTAACCATCGAACTTGCCCTTGAGGTCGGGGATGACCAGAGCCACCGCCTTGGCCGCGCCGGTCGTCGTGGGGATGATGCTCATCGCCGCCGCGCGGGCGCGCCGCAGATCGCTGTGCGGCAGGTCCAGGATGCGCTGATCGTTGGTGTAGGCATGGATCGTAGTCATCAGACCGCGCAAAATGCGGAACTTATCGTGCACCACCTTCGCCGCCGGAGCCAGACAGTTGGTCGTGCAGGAGGCGTTGGAAACCACATGGTGCTGTTCGGGATCGTACTTATCGTGATTAACGCCCATCACGATGGTGATGTCCTCACCTTCCGCCGGGGCGGAAATGATGACCTTCTTAGCGCCGCCGCGGGTGATGTGATTCTCCGCGCCCTGCACCAGCTTGCCCTTCTTGTTCACGCCATCCTTCTTGACCGTGAACAGGCCCGTGGATTCGATCACGATATCCACGCCCAGGTCGCCCCAGGGAATGGCACCGGGATCGGACTCGCGGAACATGCGCATGGGCTTGCCATCCACCAACAACCCCTCATCGGTCACTTCGACCGTGCCGTCAAAGCGGCCATAGTTGGAATCGTACTTCAGAAGATGCGCCATCGTCTTGAGATCCCCCAGATCGTTAGCGGCCACCACTTCCAGGGTGTCGGGGTAATACTCGCGAATAGCGCGGAAAACCAGGCGACCAATCCGCCCGAAACCATTGATACCAACTCGCACTGCCATAGTCAGACTCCTTTCATGTAGAGAAAATATGTAAATCAGTTATAGCGCAGAATCAGCGCAAAGCAATCAAGCGCATCAGCACCTGCGCTAATTTACGACTGTCATGCCGGGCCGGGTGCTCCCTATCCACCAGGTCCGTGTGCTCGATCCACAGCCCCACGCGCGGCGGAATATTCGGCACCACCCAGGCCGCTTCGACCCCTTCGGGAAAGGTATCATTGAGCACCACCGCCTTCAGCACATTCGGTCCGAGATAGCGCTCAATCACCTCCAGGTGATCGCGTGCCGTAAAGCCTTCTGTCTCACCGGGCTGCATGACCACGTTGCACACGTACACCACCGGCGCTGGCGTCGCCTGCAAGGCCTGGACCAGGCCGGGCACCAGCAGATTCGGGACCACGCTGGTGAACAGGCTACCCGGTCCCAGCACCACCAGATCGGCCTCCAGAATCGCCCGCACCGCCTCTGGATAAGCCGGCGGAGCTTCCGGCTCGACCTCCAGATGCACAATGCGCTGTCCCGGCTGGGGCACCTGCGACTCGCCACGTTGACGCACCAGCCCATGGCCGTTTTGCAGGTTCGCCACCAGGGTGAGGGGCTGCATTGTGCTGGGCAACACCCGGCCCTGAATCCCCAGCAGACGCCCGCCCTCGACCAGAGCGGCATCAAACGAGCCGGTGATTTCGGTCATGGCACTGAGGAAGAGGTTGCCGAAGCTGTGCCCCTGCAACCCTACCCCGGTGGAAAAGCGGTACTGGAACAGGCGGGTAAGCAGCGCCTCATCATCGGCCAGAGCGGCGATGCAGTTGCGAAAATCGCCCGGCGGCAAGATGCCCAGCTCACGCCGCAGCCGCCCGGACGAGCCCCCATCATCCGCCACGGTGACGATGGCCGTCAGGTTGGAAGTGTAAAACTTCAGGCCGCGCAGCAGATTGGAAAGGCCATGGCCACCGCCGATCGCCACCACATACGGGCCGCGTCCCAACTGCCGATAACGCACCAGCGCTTCGGGCCAGGCCTTCTGATCGCCAAGCGAGCGCCGCAGCACCATCGTCCAGGCCTGATACAGGCCCCATAGCCCCAGGGCCACCAACAGCGCACCGCCCCCAGCCAGGCCGATAAATACAGTAAGGGGAAAGGGACGTTCCGCCAGGCGTGTGCTGGTGACGGGGCTATACCGAAGCCACAGAAAAGCTATTGACATGTAAAAGAGCCCGGCACCTGCCAGTATCAGAAGAATCCAGCGCTTAACCCCCAACCCGGGCTTCAACCAGCGCAACTCCCGGACCCAGGCAAGCAGGCGCTCTCTAGTCAACACCCGTTTAACCGCCGAGATTATATTCAATTTTCGCTATATGTCAAAAAAAGCGTCCTCACATCAAGCGCGTCACCAGACGGCTATTTTTCCACAGCTCTTCCAACCGGTAATACTGGCGCAACTCCGGAGCAAACAGATGCACGACGATGTCATGCAGATCCACCAACACCCAGCCCGATTCGGGTGTGCCTTCCACCCGCGGTTCCAGCGGCGGCTCCAGATGCTTAAGCGCCTCGGTCAGAGCATACTGCAGCGCATCCAACTGCCGGCTGCTCGTCCCTGAAGCAAGGATAAAATAATCGGCGATGGTTGTCAAGGCCGAAATATCCAGAACAACGATATCTTCCGCCTGTTTATCCACCAGAATAGTGGTGATATGTTGTACAACTTCTAGCGTTTCCAACCTCTCCTCCCAAAAGTTTTAAGTCCACACACTGAGGGCGCGCCTGGCGCGCCCTCAGACAAGGGATACCTGGGGCCGGGGGACGATACCTTACTTCTTCATCACGCTAAACTGCACCCGGGTCGTCTGCGTGCGTTCATTATCCTGCAAACTGATCGAAATGCGCGAAGTATCATTTTCCATGTTGATGGTGGCGATATGCCCCATGATGTTGGGCTTGCCAATCAACTTCCATCCCAGCGCTTCCATCTGGGGATCAATGTACTCCACCGCATCCTTGACCAGGCCCGGCATCACATAGGAATACACTCTAGAAGCTTCGTTGATCTGGATTTCGGTCGCTTCGGGATGCAGGGGCAGGAACTCCGGGAAGCTCGGCGTCGGGGTGGCCTCCGGGACGTTACTCCCATTACCCGTTGGCTCCGTCGTACCGCCGCCGCCACAGGCCACCACCATAGACAAAACGACCAACACAAGCAACAGTCCTGAAATGCGTCGCATGGTATCCTCCTCCTTCAAAGAATTGAAAATAAGATAAAACAAATCCCCCCGTCAGGTTATCCCTGGGTCAAGGCCACCAGCAGCAGCCGAATGGCATTTTCCACGTCCTGTGCATCCACAATCTCGCCCGGGCTGTGCACATGCCGGCAAGGGATGCTCAGGCAGCCCGCTGGTACGCCGGCGCGGGTGAGTTGCATGGCCGCGGCGTCCGTCGTCCCGCCCACCAGGATTTCCAACTGGTAGGGCACCTGCGCCGCGCGCGCCGCCTCGATCAACCAGTCACGCACCAGCGGATGGGCGATCATGCCGCTATCCTGCACCTTCACCGCCGGCCCCTTCCCCAGCTCCACTGCCATGGGCAAAGCTTTGGGGGTGTCGCCGGTAGCGGTCACATCCACAGCGATCGCCATATCCGGTTCAAGCGCGTAAGCCGCGGTGCGCGCTCCGCCCAGCGTGTATTCCTCCTGCACCGTGAAGACTATATACAGATCGTGAGGCGTGCTCTTGAGCTGACGCAGCACTTCCACCAGCACGTAACAACTGATGCGGTCGTCCATCGTCTTGCTGATCAGACGACCGTTCTGGGCACGCAAAGCCCCCACAAACACACCCGGATCGCCGACCTTCACTGGCACGGCTTCCGCATGGGGAGCGCCGAAGTCAATGTAGAGCTGCCGCAGCATGGGGATTTCGTTCGCGCCCTGTTCGCGATATTCCACATCAATCACGCCCTCGGCGCCGTTCGCGAAGCGCACCCGCGCCCCCACACAGTTCAGAGGGCGCAGGCCACCGATCTGCGCAAAACGCGCGAAGCCATTCGCCTCAATGTGCGCGATCACCAGGCCGATTTCATCCATGTGCGCGGTCAGGAGCAGGCGCTTCCCCCCGCCCGTGCCCCGACGATGGACGATCAGGTTGCCCAGAGCATCCACCCGCACCTCGTCTGCATAGGGTTCAACCGCCTGTCGCAACGCGGCGCGGATCGCTTCTTCATGGCCCGAAGGCCCAAACGTTTGCGTCAAGGTATTCAGTAGTTCCAGATCAATCACCGTGAGTCTCCTTTCACGCTTTTAGAGTATCAACGGGGAAGCAGGACAGCGGGCGTCACCCGTTCCACCAGAGCCTGCAACAGACGCGCTGTATGCTCCAGGTCGGCCAGATGGAGCAGCGCCAGCGGGCCGTGAATGTAGCGACAGGGCACAGCCAGGGCCACCGACGGGATGCCGGCCCGCACTTTGTGCATGGCTCCCGCGTCCGTCCCGCCAATGCCCGGCTGCTTAAACTGATAGGGAATGCCCAACTCTTGAGCTACCCCAACCACGAAATCTAGAAGCTGCGGGGGCGTAATATACGACCCATCCTGCACCGTGATCACCACCCCTCCCCCCAGGCGGGACGTAGGGCTCTCATCGTAATCCTTGGGCAAATCGTCCGCGATGGTGCCTTCGACCACAAAAGCCACATCGGGATTGAGGGCATAGGCCGCCACCTGCGCACCGCGCAGCCCCACCTCTTCCTGCACGGTGAACACCCCGTACACATCGTGAGGATAGGGACCATGGCGCAGCAGTTCGGCCAGCACAGTGCAGCCGGCGCGGTCGTCAAAGGCTTTACCCATCACCGTTGGCCCCAGCACCTTAAAGCGCGCCGGGAAGGCCAGCGCCGTCCCGACCGGCGCCAGACGTTGCGCTTCCTCGCGGCTGCTCGCCCCGATGTCCACCACCAGATGCTCCAGGGCAGGCGCGTTCTCATATCCCTCGCGAGCGCGATGAATGGCCTTCAGGCCGATCACACCGGGGAAAGGCTCTTGGGCCAGCACCATCACCTCGCGTCCCGGCAGCAGGCGCGCGTCCACCCCGCCGATGGCCGCCAGGCGTAGCATCCCATCCGCAGTGTGATCCATCACCATCAGGCCCACTTCATCCATATGGGCCGCCACCAGCACTTTTAAGCCCCCGGCGCGCGCTGCGCGTTTTAAGGTGATGAGGTTGCCTAGGGCGTCTACCCGCAGCTCGTCCACCTGCTGCTGCACCAGCCCACGCAGGACGCGGCGCACCCCCTGTTCGTATCCCGAAGGGCCGTAGGCCTGCGCAATGGATTCCAGCATTTCGACCAGGCTTGTGTTCATGCTTCTGCCTCCTTGGCATCGTCGGCGTCATCCCAGGCGGGCTGATAGTCCGGGGCCAACTGTGCGGCGAAGGCCGCCAGCAGGCGCGCCGCGCGTTCCACGTCGCGCAAGGCGACGGTTTCGATGGGCTGATGCATGTAGCGGATCGGCACTTCCACCAGGGCCGTCGGCACGCCCGCGCGCGCGACCTGAATCGCCCAGGCGTCTGTGCCACTGTGTCCGGGCGCCGGATCAAGCCCCAGCGGAATTTCTTCGCGTTCGGCTACGCGCTGCAAATCCTTCAACAGGCCGGGATGGAAGTTGGGGCCAATCCCCACATAGACGCGCTTGTTCATTTCGTAGGTCCCGGTTCCGCTATCGTCGTTCTGCTGCGCGAAGGTGCCATCGAGCGCCACCGCGACCTGAGGCTCCACGCCGTAAGCGCTCACCAGAGCACCCTTGGTGCCCACTTCCTCCTGGACGGTCGCGACGGCATAGATGTCCCAGGCATGGGTGCGTTGGGCCAGCGCCTCCAGCGCCAGGGTCACCACCGCCACCGAGACACGGTTATCCAGCGCCTTGCCTGCTACCAGGCCGTTCTTCAGCTCGATGAGCGAGCGATCCAGTGAGATGAGGTCGCCCACGGCCACCAGCTCCGCCACCTCGTCAGGCGGCAGGCCGACATCCACATACAGTTTATGCCAGGGCAGGATTTTGCTGCGGTCTTCGGGACGCAAGACATGCGGCGGACGGGCACCAATGACGCCGGGCAAATCCCGCCGACCGTGCACTATCACCGGCTGCCCCAGGAGAATGCGCCGGTCCATGCCGCCGATAGCGCCAATCTGCAAGAAGCCCTCTTTGAGGCCGGTCACAATCAGGCCGATTTCGTCCATATGCGCAGCGAACATCAGGCGACGGCGCGGCTCCGGACCGGTTCCGTAACGCACGCCAATCAGATTGCCGACCGCGTCCACGCGCAGGCTGTGGCAGAAAGGCTGCCACAGTTCCTGAAGGCGCTGCGTCACAGGATGCTCGCGCCCGGAAGGGCCGCGCGCTTCGGAAAGTTGTTTAAGCAGATGCAGGGTTTCCAATGTTCCTCCTCAAATCAAGGTGAAGGCGTATCCGTCGGCGTCGGCGCCGGCTCCAGCGTCGCCGTCGGCAACGGGGTCTCCGTTGGGAGCGGGGTCTCTGTTGGCGTTGGTGTAGGCGACGGCGTGAAGGTCGGCGTCGGGGTCAATGTCGGCGTAAAGGTCGGCGGCACCCAGGGCGTCGCTGTCGGTGTGACCGTTCCAGGGGTGGGCGAAGGCGTTGGCGTGACCGTCGGGCCGGCCGGGGTAACAACCGCCACCGTCGGCGTGGCCGTTGAGCCGGGCGTCGGCGTCACGCGACCGTCGGTTGACCAGAGCAGCAGAATAAATCCCACACAGTAAAATGGGATGGTCAACACAATCAGCGCGATAAAGACGCTGTACAACGGCTTCAACTTCAGCCCTTCTTGCTCCATACCTGCCCTTCAAATCTGGTTAGGATAACGAGATGATGATAACATTATTTCGATGGCTTGTCAAAAGCAATTTCTGAAGTTCGGACATGAATTGGGACAGGGCAGGCATGGGATGCCTGCCCTACTACCATAAATCCCGCATCATCCCCCGTAGCGTCCCGTGGGCAGGCATAGGGATGCCTGCCCTACTATAATCCCGCATCATCCCCCGTAGCGGCGGCATCCCTATGCCGCCGCACCCATGCCCTACAGGCATGGGGATGGGTAGGGAGGGATAATGTTTTCATGGGTGATCTTCTTACCGCAACCCTATCTCGGTTTCGCAGCGCCATGTCCGAACTCATGTCCTAATCTCAGCAACTTCACTGATTTTTCCTTCTGGGATGGTAATTACCTACCCTGAATCGTTTGCAGGTAATGTAGCGTAGGCTTTAGCCTGCGCATACAGGCCTGACGGCCTGCGCTGGCGGCATAGGGATGCCGCCCTTACAGGCGCTCGCGGGCAGAAAGCGGCGCGGTTTCAACCGCCAGCCTGAGCCGTGACTCCCAAACAAATGTGGCCAGCGCATTTCTGTGCGCTGGCCACCCGTTGACTCGATCAGGGAATTTCAGGGCTTGACCTCGATGGTCTGAGGCGGCAGCTCGGCGACGGACGTGGGGTTGTAGTAGTCGTACACCCGCGCCGCCGGAATGGTGGCCCGCAGGGGGAAACGCGCCTTAAGCCGATAGCTGAATTCCACCTCCTGCCCGGCCAGCAAGTCCTGGAGGTAGACCAGGAGCTGGCGGCCGGTCAGCTCATAGCGGGCGATGCGCGTCTGCCCCGCCGGCAGGCTCTGATCCTGCGCGATACGCTGCTGCAGGTCGTCAGCCAGCAGGGTGAAGCCCGGCGGCAGGCCCAGGTCAACCAGAGCCGCACTGACCTGGCCTTCCTGCAGGCGGACATGGACCTTGACCTGAATGGTATCCTCAACCTGGAGCGCGGTGCGATCGTAGGTGACGATAATGCTCAGCGGCGTCTCCTCCGGCGCGGCAGCCGGTACCTGTTCCCAGGGGAGATACCAGGAGGCCGTCACCTGCACCAGCACCTCCCCGGTCCCGCTGCCGGTCAGGGTCAGGGCGCCCAGGCCATTGCCGACAGTGTTCAGGCTCAGGCCCTGCACAACATCGCAGGTCTCCGGCGTGACCTGCAGCCTGCCCTGCTCCAGGCCGTTCCAACCCACGGTTACCGCCAGATCGGGACGCTGGGACGCGGGGCCGGTGCTGAGCAGAAGCGCCTTCAACGCCAGAATGGTGGCCTGCGTGGTCCCCCAGGTGCCGTTGGCTTCTTTATGACGAACCAGGTAATCCAGGGCGCGCGCGCTCAAGCCCGGTGCGCTCCCCGCCTTCAGCAGCGCCTGGACGGCCAGCGCCGTTGTCTCCAAAGAGGCCGAACGGTCCCGTGCGCCGGTCATGGTGGCGATGCGGCTTTCCCACCAGGCACCCGTCTCATCCTCATGGGCTAAAGCGATCAGGCGCTCCAGCACCTGCTGAGTCGTAGCCTCCTGCGCGTCCGCCGTCACCAGCGCGTTGGCCACTAAAGCCAGGGCGTAGGGATCGCTGACCTCCTGGTGATGGGCGCGCAGGTAAGCGAGGGCCGTCTGAACTTCAGGCCGCTCGCCATAGCCGGCGCTGAGCAAGGCCCAGGTGATGTAGGCCGTCACCGGCACCCGGTCGTTGCCCAGAGCCTGCCAGCTCGTTTCGTGCACCAGGCCGCGGTCGTTTTCCCAGGACCCATCCGCTGCCTGTTGGTCCAGCAGCCACGTCGCCGCGCGCTCAACCAGATCGGGGTCAACTGGATACACCCGCGCCATATCGGAAAACTCCATCAAGCCGTAAGCGGTCAGCATCCGATCAGCCGGCGCTTCGCCAAAAAGCGAGAAGCCCCCACCCTCAACCTCAAAGGTGGTCAGGCGCTGATACCCCAGGTTGATGTATTGTTCCGCCTTAAAGCGGATTTCGGGCGTTTCCTGCCCCGTCGTGTGCAGGTAATCCAGCGCCAACACATTGGGATAGGTGGTGCTGCTGGTCTGCTCAAAACAACCGTAAGGCATCTGGAAGATCGCGTCCATGCCTTCGACGAGCTGGCTGAAGGCCCCCGGATACACCTTAATGTCCAGCCGCGCTGTGTCCTGGATGGCGTGTTCCGGGATCATCACCTCCTGGGTGAAGACTGAACCGGCGCTCAGACGCGTGCTCCAGGTCTGGCTAAAGGCCTTCCCATTGGGCCGGATGAGGATGTCGTGCGTGGCGGTCGTCGCATCGCTCATGCGTTCCCCGTAAGCCCACACGACGGGGCGATAGCGCCCCTGCGTCGCGGTCACGCGCACCCGGAAGCGCTCTACCGTGACATCGTTCGCCGCAACAGTAATGGTCTTCTCCAGCCCGTCGAGCGGGACAAACCACCCCTGCGATTCCAGAACCAGGTCCAGCTCTTGCGGGGTGTCCAGATAGTTGTAGACCGCCACCAGGAGAGAGACTTCATCCCCCTGCGTGAGGGCATAAGGCACATCGAAGTCCACAAAAAAATCCTGGAAGACACGCAGCGGCGCGGTTGCGCTGCCTATACGCCCATCCTGCGTGTGCGCCAGGGCGGTGATGCGCCAGGTGGTGATGTTATCAAACAACGGTACGGAAAGTTCAGCCTGCCCCTGGTCATTGGTGAGCAGTTCGGGAATCCAGAGCCAGGTTTCGCCAAAGTTCTGCCGTAAACGCGGCGGCTGCTGGGTAGTTGGACTCGTGCCAGCAGGTTGCTGATTGGCCTCTTCCGCGGTGGGAGGAACAAGCGGCTGCGGCACGGGTAGTTCCATTCCGCCTAACAGAGGGGCCAGACCTTTCACCTGGTCGTAAGCAGCCCGCCGGGCCCATACCCCTATCCCGCTCAAGGGGAGGCCGATCAGGCCCAGGGCCAGGATCACGTTAGCCGCGGTTGTCCACCAGGGATGCTGGCGCAGGTCGCCGCTTGCCCAGAGCAAGTAGGCGAGCGGGGTCAGCCCCAATCCTACCAAAAGGAAAACGACCAGGCGTTCAGGCGGGGTTACGCCGCTGAGGATGACGGCATAGCCCAAAGCGACCAACCCGGCCATGTAGATGAGGAGCAGGCCCAATCCCAGACCACGGAGCAAGTCGCCGCGCTGAAGCGAACGGGCGAGCAAGGCGATCCAGGCGACCAGGCTGAAGAAGGCCATGCCGAACAGCAGGCCCAGGCCGTAACGCCAGATCACTTCATCAAACCAGAAAGTAAAGCTGGCGGTGAGGATGAGCCGCCCTAAAACGAAAAGTCCCAAAGCGCCGAGCAGGGCAAGCCCAAGCCCCGGCAGGAGACGCTGCTGCCGCTGGGCGTGCCCTAAAGCCAGGGCCAGGGTGGCCAGCGGCAGGACCAGCGTGATGGGGTAGAGGAAGGGGAGGGCCTGGGCTGCGCGCTCGCTCTGCAGGGTGCGCGTCAGCGCCTGCAAGCGCGTCTGAGCGGCCGCGCGCGTGTCGCGCATAAAGAGGCCGGTCCCGCCATAGGGTGCCAGAGCGGCCTGCGCGGCCTGATCCTGCGCCGTGGTCAACTGCTCCTGGCTCAAAACAGCGGGCAGGGTCCAGCCATGGAGATCATAGCGCGGCTGCAAAAGCTCCGCTTCCAACAGGAAATAAAGCTTGAGGAAGCCGGGGTCTTGTTGCTGCAGGGCGTAAACAGCCTCATCCACCGCCATCACGCCCAAGACAGCCGGCACGCCGCCTTCCGGGGCGCTGACGGTGAAGTTCAGGCGAGCCGTATCGCCAGGCGCGTACACCTCCTGGCCCGGCGTGATGGTCACTTCCAGGTCACGCGCCTGTTCAACGACAATCAGGCGGGTGTCCCGGTAGAAGGTGCCGTCGGGCGAAAGGGCGTAAGCGTGGAGTTCCAGAGTTCCGTAGGTGTTGGGATCGAGGTCGAAAGCCAGGGTGGCATGGCCGTTTTCCACTTCCACCATCTGCGTATTCAGGAGCTGGCCTTCCCGCACCAGGTCCAGGTAGACGACGCCACGGCTCCAGGGGGCGAAAATATCCGCCTTGAGGGTTTCGCCGACCGTGTAGAGGGCGCGCTCCGGTCGCAGGAGCAGGGCATTTTCCGCCGGGGTCAGGGTGAGCGTGCGGCTGGCGGTGCGGCCCTGGCTATCGCGCGCGCTCAGCGCTAAGGTAACGGTGCTGGTTTCGGGGATGAAGCGCCACTCGGCCAGACCGGCGGGATTCGTAGTAAGGGTGGCGCTTTGCCCGCCCGCCTGGACGGTCAGCTCGGCCGTAACGGGCAGGCCATCGGGGGTAGCCGCCATCAGGTAGATGATGTTCTCCACGCCCGGTACCAGCGTCCCGCTTTCGGGCACGGCCTCCAACACCAGGGCCTGTTGGGCCACAGGCAGGGGCCATTGCACGCGCTCCACATGGTCGGCCCCGTCCTTAACCTGGGCTTCCAGCAGGAAAGTGGCAAGCTGCTGGTCGGGATTGCCGGCCACAAGATAGGGTGGCAGGTCAAATTCAAAGGCATAGGTTCCCTGCGCGTCGCTTTCGCCGGTCAGGTGCAGGGCTTCCTGCCATTGCACGTCGAAGGTGTAGCCGATCAGTTCGACCTTGCCGGATACGGGCTTGCCGAAGAAGTAGTCGGCCTGGACCGAACCGCGCACCGTTTCCCCCGGCAGGTAGTAGGGCCGCTCGGTATGGAGGGTGACCCGGAATTTAGGGAGTACGTAAGGCTCGACCGTCACGCTGACTTCGGAGCTGGTCGCGCCGCAAGTGGCCACGATTTTGTAAACGCCGGTATTGACTTCGTCCGCCAGGGTAAAGTCCACCGCGGCTACCCCGTAGGCGGAGGTAAGCAGAGAACGCCGCAGGACCTTGTTGCCGCGGGCGTCGGCGATGG
>Ga0209162_1002466_pt1 | contig 16143 bp, 11 predicted proteins | sample YNPNPMetaG_FD_187121 | JGI IMG/M metagenome (GOLD analysis project Ga0209162, IMG submission 187121) | Anoxygenic and chlorotrophic microbial mat microbial communities from Yellowstone National Park, USA - YNP NP MetaG (SPAdes) (version 2) ... | reverse complement strand
GCTTTGAGCAACTTTTTCCATCTACTGAGACTCAGTAGATGGAAATTCGTGCTCCTCGGCGGTCTGCCAGGCCCAGGCCTGAGGCTTCGCACTGACCGCCAAGCGCGAAAGCGGCGGGTCACAGACCCGCTTTGAGCAACTTTTTCCATCTACTGAGACTTGCTGCTCAATAAGAAATCGGACGCTGATTCACGCAGATTTTCGCGGATCAAGAGCACAAATCAGCGTTTATCCGCGTCCAGAAAAGGTGAGCAATTACCGTTTCGACCATCAGCAAGGGGCCAAAAGCGGTCTATCCCTGTAAGCTCTCCACCACACGCGCATACTTGTCCACCAGGGCCTGGGCCTGATCCGTGGAGCTGGACTCGGCGTATAGGTGAAAGACTGGCTGATCTGGGTCCGGCAGGATCAACACCCACTCATCTCCGCTCAAGTCAATCTGGATTCCATCCACGACCTGGCTTTCGCTCACACGATATTGCTCGTTCAAGACACGCATGATCTGCCCCTTTTTCTCCCAGGGGCAGGTGACCTTGCGGTGCGCGGTGTAATAGCGTGGCAACTGGCGCACCACTTCGGAGAGTCGGACGCCCTGGGCAGCCAGTAACTCCAGGGTCTTGGCGATAGCGAACAGCCCATCTAACGCTGGCTGGAAGGCCGGGAAGGCCACGCTACCCTCGCCATCCCCCACCAGGACTACCCCCGGCTCGGCGGCCATCTGCATCAACTCGGTGGTGTCCACCTTGGTGCGGATCACCCGGCCGCCATAGCGGGCCGCGATCTCCTCAAAGATGCGCGGCTGGTTGATGGGCACCACAATGGCTCCCCCGTGGTGAGCCGCCAGGACCAGGGTGCTCAGGGCCGCCAGGGCAGTGGTGCCCGGCAACACGTTGCCCCGACCATCCACCAGGAAGACCTTCTCACCCCCCACATCCAGGCGCACGCCCAGGTCGGCCTGGAGGCTGCCGGCGATAAGGGCGAGCTGGTGCAAGGCCTGCTCAAACAAGGCCGGCGGGATGCTCATCTTGGTCTCGTCGGGGCTGGCGTTCAGGGCCACCACGTTACACCCCAGACGGCTCAAGATGGTGGGCAGGAACAGGGACGCCGTAGCATAGGCATAGTCTACCACCAGGTATGGTTTCTGAGCCTGGATGACGTCGGCCCGGATCGCCGCCATAAACCCCGCTGTATAGCGTTCCTCCACCAGGGGGGCATACTCGATGGTCCCGATCTCGTCCAGATAGGCGCGGCGAAAATCCTCGCGGAAAAAGACGTTTTCCACCTTGCGTTGAGCAGCCTTGCTCAGGTTCATCCCCTGCTCGTCGAAGAGCTTGATGTCCACCACGCGATTATCAAAGGGTGACAGGCGCACATGGATGCCGCCGGCGATGTCCGAGGATGTACGGGTGTAGTAACGCGCCACCGGGATGGGTACGGTTCGCAAATCGGCCACGTTCACCCCGGCCGAGGGCAGGCCGCTGATGATGGCCCGCTTGATCATGCGCGGCGTGCGATGGGGATCGCGATTGATGGCTACCGTGGCCCCCATGGGCAGGGTGGCTCCAAAAGCGGCTCCCAGCCGGGCGGCGAACTCGGGCGTCAGGTCCACGTTCACCAGGCCGGTCACCCCGTAGCGGCCAAAGAGCACGCGCCGCCCCTGGGCTCCCCAGATGATGCTGGTGCGCACCGTGGCCCCGGCCTCGATCTCCTTGCTGGGCCAGATCTTGACGTTGGGGTGAATCACTGCCCCCTGGTCTACAATGCTCTCGTCGCCGATGACTGCCCCTTCAAAGGCCACGGCGTTGGCCTTGAAAGTAACCTGACGGCCTGCGATGGCACCCCGTAACTCTGCTCGCTCCCCGATATATGAATTGCGCCAGATGATGCTGCGGTCCACGTGGGCCCGGGTATCCACGATGGTGTAATCCCGAATCACTGCCGGTCCGCGTACCACCACCCCACCCTTGATCTTGACCCCGTGGCCCAGATAGACCGGCCCATAGAGCTGGGCATCCGGCGCGATCTCTACCTCCTCGCCGGTCCAGATTCCCCCACCAATATGCCGTCCGATCTCGCCCACCTGTACCTTACCGCTTAGCAGGTCCCCGCTGGCCCGCATGTATTCCTGTAAACTGCCTACATCACACCAATATCCATCTGCCACGTAACCGTAGATCGGCTCGCCACGTTCCAAAAGCAGGGGGAACAGGTCCTTGCTGAAATCAAAGGCGGTTTCCGGCTCAAAGTAGTCCAGCGCGGCCGGCTCCAACACATAGATGCCGGTGTTGATCGTATCGCTGAACACCTCACCCCAACTGGGCTTTTCCAGGAACTGGCGAATGTGCCCGCTCTCATCGGTAATGATGACGCCGTATTCCAGGGGGTTCGGCACCCGGTAGAGGGTCAGCGTGGCCAGGGCTTTTTTCTGCTGGTGGAACGCGATGACCCGGCCGAGGTCCAGGTCTGTCAGGGCATCGCCGCTGATGACGAGGAAGGTGTCATCCAGGTATTGCTGAGCATGTTTGACGCTACCGGCCGTGCCCAGGGGTGATTCTTCCACCGAGTAGACGATCCGCATTCCCAGCCCTTCGCCATCGCCGAAATGGTCCTGGATGATGGCCGCCAGATATTGAACGGTGATGACCACATCGGTGATGCCATGACGCTTGAGCAGGTTCAAGATATGGACCAGCAAGGGTTTGTTAACCATGGGCACCATGGGCTTGGGACGATTGATGGTGAGGGGGCGCAGACGAGTACCCTCACCCCCGGCCATGACAACAGCTTTCATGAGGCACCTCCCGAAACAGGATGATGAATGCTGGTGATATTGTACCGGATGGGGGCCGGATAGACAAGGGGGTATTGCCTGACATCCGTGCATAACTTCTGTCAGGGAGGGAACAAGGAGGTAAAAAGCCTTTCTGGGGGGCGAAGCCACCGCAAAAACCCCCTACCAGGCATTCTTTCCCTGCATCGCGTAGCGGCGAAGGGACGCGAAGTATGGGGTTGGTTGGCACACCTCCATGGGGACGCCTGACCGCATAGGCCCATCAGGCATCACCAGATCATCCCCGGCGGCCAGGGACTATACCCAAATTTGATCTTGTAGTATAATTGGGCGGGCGCGTGTCATCGAATTAAGGCCGGAGTCAGAGCTTTGCTCGTGGCGGGTGTGGCACCCGCCGTTGGGCGCGTGGTCGCAGACCCCGCGTGAGCGCGTATGATAATGGTGAGTATGCTCCCAGGAGTTCGGACATGATCGAAAACGACCTTACCATTCGCATCGGTGGGGAGGCCGGGCAGGGGTTGGAATCCAGCGGGGCCGGTCTGGCCAAGGCCCTGGCCCGGGCCGGGCTGCACATCTTTGTCCACCAGAGCTACATGTCCCGTATCCGGGGCGGCCACAATTGGGCCACCATCCGGGTCAGTCCCACGCCGATCTGGGGGCCACTGGAGCGGGTGGACCTGCTCCTGGCGTTGGATCAGGAGACTATCCAGCAAGATGGCCTGGACGTGGTGGCTGGCGGGGCCATCATCCACGATGAGAGTCTGACGGTGAATGCCTCCTTGCTGGAACGCGACATCAACGCCATCCCCCTGCCCCTGAACGCCATCGCCAGGGAGAAGGGCAGCCCGGTCATGGCGAATACCGCTGCTGCTGCCGCCGTGGCCGGGCTGACCGGCCTGCCCTTCCGCTATATCGAGGGCGTCATCCACGACAATTTCAAGAAAAAGGGGGCCGAGGTCATCGCCCAGAACGTGGCGGTGGCCCGCGCGGCCTATGACCTGGCCGTGGCACGCGGGCCGGCCGGTTGCGCCTATTGCCTGACGCCGGACGAATCCGCCCCGCCGCGCCTGGTCCTCAACGGCAACGAGGCGTTCTGCCTGGGCGCGGTGCTGGGCGGCTGTAACTTTATCTCCGCTTACCCCATGACCCCATCCACCTCCATCTTTCAGTGGATGATGGCGAATGCCGGGGAATATGGCATCGTCGCCAAGCAGGCGGAGGACGAGATCGCGGCCGTCTGTATGGCCGTGGGCGCGGCCCACGCCGGCGCCCGGGCCATGGTCTCCACCTCCGGCGGCGGGTTCTCCCTCATGGTAGAGGGGTTGGGCCTGGCCGGTATGACCGAAACGCCCCTGGTGCTGGTGGATGCGCAGCGACCCGGCCCCTCCACCGGGATGCCCACCCGCACCGAACAGGGCGACCTGCTGTTCCTGCTCTGGGCCAGCCAGGGCGAGTTCCCGCGCATCGTGTTGGCCCCCGGCACCATCGAGGAGTGCTTTGCGGCCGGCTGGCGGGCCTTTAACCTGGCTGAACGTTACCAGACCCCGGTCCTGGTCCTCACCGACGGCTTTCAAGCCAACGCCATGCGGGCGTTGGCTGTGGATGCGCTGGATTTCGCCGGGGTGACGATAGACCGGGGCAAACTGCTCACCCCGGCCGACCTGGACGCGCTGACGGAACCGTACCTGCGCTACAAGATCACCCCCTCCGGTATCTCGCCTCGCGCCCTGCCCGGCCACCCCCGCGCCATCTTTATGGCCACCAGCGACGAGCACCGCGAGGACAGCCACTTTGAGGACGAGGACCCGGCCAACCGCGTGGCCCAGTCCGACAAAAGGTTGCGCAAGTTGGATGCTGCTCTGGCCGACGTCGAAGCACCCAGGTGTTATGGTCCGGCCCAGGCCGACCTGACCCTGGTGGAGTGGGGGTCCTCTTGCGGCCCGGTGCGCGAGACGGTGGACCGGCTCAACGCCGAAGGGCATTCCGCCAACCAGGTCCACTTTTGCGACCTCTGGCCCTTCCCGGTCGAGACCACTCGCGCGGCCCTGCAAGACGCCCGGCGCATCGTGGTGGTGGAGAGCAATGCCACCGGCCAGTTCGAGTTCCTGCTGCACGCCTGCACCGGCATCCGCGCCCACGGCCATGTGCGCCGCTACGACGGCCGACCGTTCACGCCGGAGTACATCCTGGCCCGGCTGTAATGAAGGATGAAGGGGGAGTGACATGGCAACGGCGAAGGACTTTGACAATCCGGTTCGACCCACGTGGTGCTCTGGCTGCGGCAACTATGCCATCTGGAACGGCGTCAAGCGCGCCCTGGCCCAGGCCGGGCTGGAGCCCCATCAGGTGATGCTGGTGGGCGGCATCGGGTGCAGCAGCAAACTGCCCGATTACACCCGCGCCAACGGCTTCACCTCGCTCCACGGCCGGCCCATCCCCATCGCCCACGGCATCAAACTCGCCAACCACGACCTCACGGTCATCGTCTCGGCCGGGGATGGCGACACCTACGGCCTGGGCCTGAGCCACCTGATCAATGCCCTGCGTCGCAACGCCGGCCTCACCATCATGGTCCACAACAATCGCATTTACGGTCTGACCAAAGGCCAGTATTCGCCCACCAGCCCGGTCGGGTTTCGCACCAAGACCTCGCCGGCCGGCTCGCTGGACGCGCCCATCAACCCTATCGCCCTGGCGTTGGCCGTGGGTGGGACGTTCGTGGCCCGGGCCTTCTCCGGCGACCTGGCCCACCTGGTGGACGTGCTGACCCGGGCCTTCACCCACCGGGGCTGCGCCCTGGTGGACATCCTCCAGCCCTGCGTGACGTTCAATCCCGGCTTCTCTTACGACTACTACCGGCCCCGCGTCTACCGGCTGGAGGAGGCCGGCCACGACCCGACGGATTTCGCAGCGGCCTGGCGATTGGCCCAAAGCGAGTGGGGCGAGCGCGTCCCCATCGGCGTGTTCCGGCAGGTGCAGCAGCCCACCTATGAGGAGCGATTGCCGGTGCTCAGTGCCGGCGGCCCCCTGGTGAAACAGATGCGCCTCTGGGACGAGGCGGCGTATGCCCGGCTGCGGGAGAAGTTCATCTAAAACGTGAAACGCAAAACGTGATTCGCAGCACAAATCACGCTTTACGTAGCACGCCCCCTGGTGTATAATCCATCCCATTGAGTGGGCCGGAGCAGACCCCCATGACACGTCAAACCTGGATCGCTTTAGTCATCATCGTCATCCTGGCCGTGCTGACCGGCATCGGCATCTATGTGCTGGCGCGGCCTCTGCTCCAGGCCCCAGCCAGCAGTGTCGCCATCGCCCCGGCCCGCCCCTTCGACGGCTCGCGGGCCTACCAGGACGTGCTGGCCCAGTGCGACATTGGCCCCCGGCACGCCGGTTCGGAGGGCAATGCCCGCTGCGCGGCGTATATCATGGACCAGTTGAAAGCAGCCGGCTGGACCGTGGAGACCCAGGAGTTCGTCTACCAGGGTATGAGCTGCCGCAACATCATCGGCAAGGCCGGCCAGGGGGGGCGACTCCTGCTCCTGGGCGCGCACTTTGACACGCGCCTCTATGCCGACCATGACCCGGACCCGACCAACCGCCAGCAGCCGGTTCCCGGCGCGAATGACGGGGCCAGCGGCGTGGCCGTGCTCCTGGAACTGGCTCGCACCCTGGGGCCGCCTCCTCGTGAGATCTGGCTGGCCTTCTTTGACGCCGAGGACAATGGCCAGATCAACGGCTGGCCGTTCTGCGTCGGCTCGGCCTACATGGCCGGGCACCTGCCAGCCCGGCCGGAGGCCGTCATCATCGTGGACATGATCGGCGATGCCGATCAGCAACTCTACTACGAGACCTCTTCCAACCAGCAACTCAATGGCGTGCTGTGGGATGTGGCGGCCCGACTTGGATACAGCCAATGGTTCATCCCGCAGCCCCGGCATCACCTGTGGGACGATCATACCGCCTTTCTCAGGAAGGGCATCGTCGCTGTAGACATCATTGACTTTGACTACCCCTACTGGCACACCGTCCAGGATACGCCAGACAAGGTCAGCCCGGCCAGCCTGGAGCGCGTGGGACGGGTGCTGCAAGCCTATATCCTGGGCGCAGTGCCGGAGGAATCGCGGGATTCCCAATGACTACCGTTTACGAAAAATCCCTCACCTGCCCGGCCTGCGGCACCAGGTTCCAGGTCCAGGCGGTTGGCTCTTGCGGCTATGCCGGTCAGGATACCGATTTCCGGCCGCACTACTGGGGTCTGGACCCGCTGCCGCTGTTCGTTCATACCTGCCCCCATTGTCTGTTCTCCGGCTATGATGAGCACTTTGCCACGCCGGTGAGCAAGGAACTGCGCCGCTGGCTGGTGGAGGAACGCGGGCTGGGGCGGCTCCAGGCCGATGTCGGTAGCCGCCGCTACACCCTGGCTGCCCGGTGTCGAGAGCAGGCTGGCGATAACCACGTAGTCATCGCCGAGTTGTATCTACGCGCCTCGTGGTGCGCCCGTGTCGAGGGTGACCGACCCATGGAACGCCTGAGTCAACGCCGGGCGGTGGAACGCCTGAGTTGGGCGCTGGAGGCGGGCCTGGTGCCACCGAGACAACGCCAGGTGATCACCTACCTGGTGGGCGAGTTGTATCGGCGCCTGGGCGACTTTGAATTGGCGACAGCTTATCTGGCTCGCGTGCTGGAGGGCGAATGGGCAGCCCTGGCCGCCCGTCAACTGGAACTGGCCCGGCAGGCGAATGATGAGAACTCGGTCATGGGGAGTTAGTGATGGAAGTAGTTTCAGTGCACATCGCGCAACGCATGGCAAAGGTGCCACCGTATCTGTTCGCCGCCACCAAAAAGACCATCGCCCAGATGACTGCCAACGGGATTGATGTGATCGATCTGGATATTGGTAACCCCGACCTGCCGGCCCCGGCCCACGTGGTGGAAGCCCTGGCCCGGGCCGGCCAGGACCCGACTACCCACCGTTATCCGCCCTATCTGGGCCTGCCGGCCCTCCGCCAGGCCATCTGCGCCTATTATCAGCGCCGCTTCGGCGTGGACCTGGACCCGGCTACCCAGGTGGTGCTCCTCGGCGGCTCCAAGGGGGGCATCGTCCACCTGTGCCAGGCCGTGCTGGACCCTGGTGACGTGGCCTTGCTGCCGGACCCCGGCTACCTCACCTATGGCGCGGCCGCCGCCATGAGCGAGGCCCAGGTATTCCACGTGCCCTTGCGCGCAGAGCGGGGTTGGCAGCCGGATTTCGCCGCTATCCCGGCCGACGTGGCCCGGCGCGCCCGGCTCCTCTGGCTCAACTACCCCAACAACCCCACCGCCGCTGTGGTGAGAGAGCACACCTTCGCCGAGGCTGTGGCCTTTGCCCGCGAGTACGACGTGCTCATCTGCCACGATGCGCCTTATACGGAGATATGTTTCGACGGCTATATAGCCCCCAGTTTTCTCCAGACCCCCGGCGCAATGGAGGTGGGGGTAGAGTTCAACAGCTTTTCCAAGACCTACCACATGGCCGGGTTTCGCCTGGGCTATATGGTGGGCAACGCCGATGCGGTGGACTTGCTGGCCCGGATACTCACCAACACGGATACCGGCATCTTCACGGCGGTGCAATATGCTGGCCTGGCAGCCCTGGAAGGAGACCAATCCTGGATGTCAGAGCGTAATGCCGTCTATGCTCGCCGCCGGGACCTGGTGGTGGACGCCGTCAACGGCATGGGCCTGCAGGCTGAACGGCCCCTGGCTTCCCTGTATGTGTGGGCCCATGTGCCAGAGGGCTACACCTCCGGCTCGTTCTGCCAGCGCATGTTGGAGGAGGCCCACGTGAGCCTGGCTCCCGGTGTGGCCTATGGCCCGCATGGCGAAGGCTATGTGCGATTCTCGCTCACCAATTCCGAGGAGCGCCTGGCTGAGGCAATGGAGCGGATGCGCCGGGTGCTGGTTTGATCTCATTTTCGGAGGAGACCCGCACGCGCGGGGCGCACCCTGTGGCACGAAAATACGCCGGTGTGCTCGCGCGGGGTGTGCCACCCCTTGCCTCGTGCCCACGCTCCGCGTGGGCACGAGGCAGACGAGACGGCCCTGACCGCGCGACCCGGCGTTTCGCACCCACGCAGAGCGTGGGTGCGAGCAAGCTCGTGCGGGATTTGAAACCCCACCGCGAGCAGTAAAGCCAGTGGCTATTTTCGGAGGAAGATCATGGAGTCTTTTCGCGCCTTCTACGGGGCCTATGGGGCCGAGATGTGGCTGGGGCTGGCGGGGTTGCTCGTCGTGACCTTGCTCTGGCTGCTGATCGTGCAGGTGCGCAGTATACAGGCCGCCCGTCGCTATCGGACCCTGACCCAGGGCGTTGATGGCGCAAATCTGGATCAGGCATTGCGTCGCCACATCGCTCAGATGGAAGAACTACAGAAGCAATTGCGTGCCCTGGAACAACAGGAGGCACAACTGGAGACGCGCCTGGCAAGCGAAGTGCAACGTCTGGATGACCAGGAGCAACGCACCGCCCAGCACCTCAGTGAACGCCTGAAGCGCAGTCTGCACCGGGTGGGCGTGGTACGCTTCAATCCCTTCCCCGATACCGGCGGCGACCAGAGTTTTGCGGTGGCCCTGTTGGATGGTCACGAAGATGGCGTGGTCTTTAGCGGTTTGCATAGCCGGACCGGTTGCCGCGTCTATGCCAAACCGGTGACCGGTGGTACGTCCGCTTACAACCTCTCAGCAGAAGAGCAAGAGGCTATCGCCCAGAGTAAAACGTCAATACGTCAAACGTGAAACGCCAAACGTCAACACGTCAATACGTCATGCGTGATGGTGATGTTTGACGCCTGACGTTTGACAATTTAGGAGGCAGCCCGCCGATGTTCAAAAGACGTCGCAACTCGATCGAGCCATCTCCCAACGGGCGTGGTGACACCGTTCTTGGCCCTGCTACCAGCATGAGGGGTACTCTGAAAACCGAGGGCCATGTGCGCCTGGAAGGCGTCTTTGAGGGGCGCATCGAAGCCGGCGGGAACGTGATCGTGGGCAAGGAGGCCCGCGTGATCGCCGACATCGCCGGCCGTGATGTGGTCGTCCACGGCGCAGTGCGCGGCAACGTTACCGCCACCGGCCGGCTGGACATCAGCCCCACCGGGCGCGTCTGGGGTGATGTCACCGCCGATTCGTTGGCCATTGACGAGGGGGGGCTTTTGCATGGCCGGAGCACCATGTTGCGGGAGCTACCTCCCGACCCCCTGAGTCAAACGTCAAACGTCAACACGTCAAACGATGACGTTTGACGTGTTGACGTGATTTTCGGAGTAAGCTCGTGCGGCTCATGCGCCTCCTGGTTGCCCTGAGTCTCCTGCTCGTGTCGCTGACCGCTTTGGCCATGGCGGGGAGCCAGTCGTGGCCCTTGTTCGTCGCCCAGTTCAATCCGCCGCCGACCAGCCCGGAGCAAAACCGCACTATCCCAGATACGGACGTGAATCCCCTGGGCGCGAACTTTTTTCTGGAACGAGAGGTGGAGGCCTGGAAAATAGACAAGACCCTGGAGATGGCCCGCGCGGCGGGCATCGTCTGGGTCAAACAGCAGTTCCCCTGGTCCGAGATCGAGCCGAAAAAGGGTTACTTTAACTGGGACAAATATGACCACATCGTGGACCGCTGCCAGGCCTATGGTCTCCAGATCATCGCCCGGTTAGACCGGCCGCCAGACTGGTCGCGGCAGGATAACTCGTACAAGCAACGTCCGCCGGATAACTATGCTGACTATGGCGATTTCGTCTATGCCTTTGTGAGCCGTTACCGGGGTCGCATCCGCCATATCCAGGTCTGGAACGAGCCGAACATCTGGACCGAGTGGGGCAACCAGGCTCCGGACCCGGCCGCCTACACCCGCCTGCTCCAGATTGCCTATCAGCGGGCGAAACAGGCGGACCCCAACGTCCGCGTCCTCAGCGCCCCCCTGGCCATGAACACCGAGTCTGGGCCTCGCAATATCTCCGAACTGGATTATCTGCAAGGCATGTACGATGCCGGCGCGGCCCCGTATTTCGACATCCTCTCGGCCAATCCCTTTGGCTTTGCCGATCCGCCGGATGCGCCAGCCAGTCCTGACCGGCTCAATTTCGCGCGGGTACTCCTTCTGCGCCAGGTGATGGTGCGTAACGGTGACGGACACAAGGCCATCTGGTTCAACGAGTACGGCTGGAATGCCGCCCCCGCCGATTTTGCCGCTGACAAACTCATCTGGCAGCGGGTGACGGAGGAGCAACAGGCCCAATATACTGTGCAAGGGTTACAACTGGCCCGGTCTGACTGGGATTGGGCCGGTGTGTTCTGCTACTGGTATTTTCGGCAGGTGGGTGACATCCCTCTGGAAGCCCCGGAATACTATTTCCGCATGGTAGATGTGGACTTTACCCCGCGCCGGGTCTACGAGGCCGTGAAGCAGAACGCCTCGGCCCTGAGCGTGGTCGGCCCCGGACTGCGCCAGGAGACCTGCCCGGCCATCACCCTGGCCGGGCGCTGGCAGGCGGTTGTGGATGCCCGGGCCAGCGCCGGGGCCTATCTGATGAGCGAGACCCCCGGTGATACCCTGACCCTGACCTTTGAAGGCGGGGGCGTGAATCTCCTCACTGCCCGCACTCCCCAATCTGGCATCCTTTACGTCGCCGTGGACGGCTCGGCTGTGCCGGATTTGCCCCGGGATACCCAGGGTCGTTCGTTTCTAGACCTGTATGGCGAGGCGGAGGAATGGCAGGTGCAGTTCCCCCTGATCCAGGGTCTGCCCAACGGCCAGCACCGGCTCGAGCTTGCCCTGGCCGATGAGCGCAACCCGGCCTCACGCGGCCTGAGCGGCATCGTGGATGGATTTGTGGTCCGGGCCGGGGCCCGGCCCCTCCCGCCGTATGGTCTCCTGGGCGTGCTCGTCCTGGGTGTGCTGGTGGGCCTGGCCTGGTCGTTCTGGGAACTGCGTCGCCTGCGGCGTCCATGAGACAGGAGACGCCACCTGCAATAAGGATGATGGTGGGATCGTGCGCCGCTCAGACTCGCTTCGCTTCATCCTCCTGCTCATTGTTGCGGCTCTGCTCCTGAGCGGCCTGACCGACCTGGTGCGCTGGTGCCGGGAACAGGAGTTGGCAGCCCGGCGGGGCATCGGTTACGGCGTCGAGTCCCTGGTTGAAGACCCCCTGGCCGATCTCGCCCCGTATGGTGTCAACGCCTATTTTGAAAACCACTCTGAGGAAGAGGTGACCCAGAGCCTGGCCTTGATCCAGGCGGCCGGGCTACGCTGGATTCGCCTTCAACTTCCGTGGTCCGCCATCGAAACCCGGCCCAACGTCCTGGACTGGTCGCTGTGGGACCGATGGATTGACCTCAGTCGCCGGCATGGATTACAGGTTATTCTGGTCGTGAACGGCACCCCCGCCTGGGCACGGCGTGACCCCCTCCCTACTGCACCGCCGGACGATCCCCAGACCTATGCTGCGTTCCTGGCGGCAGCGGTGCGCCATTATCAGGGTCGGGTGCGTTGTTTTCAGGTCTGGGATGATCCCAATATCGCGCCGCATTGGGGCAGTGGGTCGGTGAACCCGGCTGCCTACACCGCCCTCTTGCAAGCGGCCTATACCGCCGCCAAGAAAGCTGACCCCGCCTGCGTGATCCTCAGCGCCGGTCTGGCTCCCAATTGGGAGACCGGCGGCAAGAACCTGAATGAGGTGGATTTTCTCCGCCAGATGTATCGCGCCGGGGCCAGGGGCTACTTTGATGTGCTGGGGGCCAAACCCTATGGCTTCTGGGAGACCCCGGATGACCCCCGTCTGTCGCCGACGGTGCTGAACTTTTCCCGCCTGATCCTGCTGCGCGAGGTCATGGAAGAGTTTGGCGACCACGATAAGCCGGTCTGGGCCGTGGCCTTTGGGTGGAATGCGCTGCCGGCCGGTTGGGCCGGGCGGCCGGCTATCTGGGGCACGGATGCGGAGGACAAACAGGCGCAACGCACGGTGGCGGCCATGCGCCGCGCGCGCACTGACTGGCCCTGGCTGGGGGTGATGACCCTGGCCTGTTTTCGTTGGGCCGGGGACCCGGCTGACCCGATTCGCGGCTTTGCCCTGGTGGAGCCAGATTTTGCCCCCCGCACCCTCTATACGACCATCGCTCAGGCTCTACGTGCGCCGCCGGTGGCCACGCCGGGCATCCACGAGCCGACCCATCCGGCCATCACCTGGGGGCCGGGCTGGCGGCAGGACCCGGACAAGTCAATCGCTGTGGGCAGCACGGGCCTGACCACCACGATCCTGTTCCTGGGCACGCGCCTGGATGTCATCACCCAGGGCGGCGCGCTGGATGTGGCTCTGGATGACGGCCCGCTTACGCGGGTGAACCTGGACCATGCGGAGGGCTGGCAGGCGCAACCGTTGGTCAGGGACGTTGCAGATACGTTACACCGCGCCCACATCCAGGTGGCGGCCGATCATGTCGCCATTGAGGCCTTCCGGGTCGTGCGCGAAAAGCCCTGGCCTCCTTATGAGCCGATCATCGCCTTGCTCCTGGTCATCCTGGCTATAAACCTGTTGTTGTTGCTGCGTGCCCTTTCCCCTCTCCCGCCTTCACGCCCACTCTCTCCCAACCTGAGTTGGGAAGAGGTGAGAGCCTTCATCCTCATGCTCCTGGCCCTGGCCTGGTATCAATGGTGTCCCGGCGACGTGATGGCCCTCCTGGGGTTGGCCGCTCTGGTCCTGCTGGCGATGCACTACCCGGCCCTGTATCTGGTCCTGGTGGCCCTCACCGCGCCGTTCTACCTCAGCCTATGGCGGTTCGCCTCCATCACCGAGATGTTGATACTGGTGGGGACCATCGGCTGGGCCGGGCGGGCCGGTTGGCGGCGTGACTGGCGGGCCGTGTTACCCCGGCGCACCGATGGGCCAGCGTTGTTCTTTATGGCGGTGGGTCTCCTCTCCCTGGCTGCCGCCGAATACCAGGGGGTGGCCCTGCGGGAGCTGCGGACAGTGGTGGTGGAGCCGGTCCTGCTCTTTGCCCTGGTCACGCGGGTTATCACCACGCGGCAGCAGGCCCACCGCGTCGCTGATGGCCTGATCCTGGCCGGCGTATTGGCGGCTCTGTGGGGCATCGGCCAGTTCTGGCTGGGGCAAGGCATCATCACCGCCGAAGGGGTCTGGCGGGTCCGGGCCGCGTATCCTTCCCCCAACAATCTGGGGCTATTCCTGGAGCGCACCCTGCCATTGGCTGCGGCATTGGCCCTGGGGGAGCAATGCCGACGGGAGCGGAGCCTCTATGCCCTGGCTGCCCTCATCACCGGCCTGGGTCTGGTGCTCACCTTCTCCCGGGGCGCGTGGCTGGGCCTGGGGGTGGCCCTGCTATTTCTGGGCGCATGGCGCGGTCTGGGGACCTTACTGGCCGTCGTGGCGATGTTGATCGCCGGCCTGCTGGCCCTGGCCCCCCTGGGCCGGGTGGAGCGATTCTCGTCGTTATTCGATTTTCAGGAAGGCACGACGTTCCTGCGCCTGAAGTTGTGGCAGGCCGCACTCCGCATGGCTTTGGACCACCCCCTGCAAGGCGTGGGGTTGGACAACTTTTTGTACAAGTACCCCGCTTACCGGCTGCCGGAGGCCTGGGCCGAGCCGAACCTGTCACACCCGCACAATATCATCCTGGACTGGTGGTTGCGATTGGGGGCGCTGGGCCTGCTGGCGTTAGCGGCCCTGCTGGTGGACTTTTTCCGCCGGGCCTGGCGTGCTCTGGCCTCGACCAGCGCCGATGTCCGTGCCCTGGCTGCTGGCCTGACTGCCAGCATGGTGGCCGCCCTGACCCACGGCCTGATTGATAACTCGTACTTTTTGGTGGACCTGGCCGTGGTGTTCATGCTCACATATGGGCTGGTGGTAGCGTTGGAAAGGATGAAGGATGAAGGATGAAGGATGAACGAGGAAGGAGGGGCTCCGCGCTCCAGGCTCCACGCTCCCCTGGGTTTCTGGCACGCGATTCCAGCCAGGGTGAAATGGCTGGCCCCCTCGTTTTTCCTGCTGGCGATGGGTGAGGCGATGTCGGCCGGGTTCCTGGCCCTCTATGTGAAGCACCTGGGGGCGACGGTGGAACAGGTGGGGGTATTCTTCGCGGTGATGACGGTTGCTGTCGCAACGGCCTGGGTGCTGGGCGGCTGGGTCTCCGATAGCCTGGGGCGCATCCCCACGCTCCTGGTGGGGCTGCTGCTGGCGGCGCTGGGGTATGCCGGGTCTGCGCTGGCCCCGGCCTGGCCCTGGCTCTGGCTGTCGGCCTCGGTCAGCACGCTGGGCCTGGCGCTCGCCATGCTGAGTTACCTGGCCTACGCCACCACGTATTCGGCGGAGACGATCCGCGGCCGGATCACCAGCCTGTTCGGGGCCGGGGGCGGGCTGGCGGCCATGATCGGCGTGCCGCTGGCCGGCCAAATCAGCGAGACCCTGGGGTTCCGGGGACTGTACGGGGTGGTGGCCGGGCTGGCCGCCGGGGGATTCGTGCTGGCCCTGCCCCAGATGCGCCAGGAGACGGCGACCCCCCAGGACCTGCACCTGGCCGGCCTGAAGAACAGCGTGACCAGCCTGTGGGGTCTGATGACCCTGGGCGGGGTGCTGACCTGGGTCTTCCTGCTGGACGGCGCCCGCGACCTGGGCTTCAGCATCTCCGAGCAGTTCATCCCCGTCTATTACCGCGAGATCGGCCAGCTGAGCCTGCCCGACGTGGGCTTGCTGGGGGGCCTCGTCACTGTGGGGGCGGTCGTGTTCACGCCGCTGGGCGGCTGGCTGGCCGATAAGCTCGGCGAGCGCATGGGGGTCGCGCTCGCGGCCCTGCTGGGATTCGTCGGCATGGCGTTGTTCGTGTCGGCGCAGGGGTTCCCGGGCTTTGCCCTGGCGATGATCGTGTTCTCCTCGGCGCGGGCCTTCATGGACCCGGCCTTCCTCTCCATCCTGACGAAAGTGACCCCGCCGGACAGGCTGGGCCTGGTCCTCGGTTTAACCGGGACGGCCGTGAGCGTGTTGTCCACGCCGGGGCCGGTGCTGGGTGGCATCCTCTATCGTGTAGTTCCTGCGGTGCCGTTCTGGACCACCGCCGCCTTTCTGCTCCTGGTAGCCGGGCTGGTCTGGCTCAAGTTCCGGACGCCAGGGGAGCACACTGCCACGTAAGCCCCCATCCAGAAAACGTCCCCAGAGCGAGGTCAGATAGACCTCGCTCGTTTCTTTCAGGCACTGGGCTTTGTCAGTTCGCCAGATGTGAAAACTCTAATGCGCAACTAACGCAATTCTAATGTTGCCCCGGTATAATGAGGGCGAGGGCAGCGCGCGGGCAAAAGTTCGATAGTCCATACA
>Ga0209162_1002463_pt1 | contig 16147 bp, 12 predicted proteins | sample YNPNPMetaG_FD_187121 | JGI IMG/M metagenome (GOLD analysis project Ga0209162, IMG submission 187121) | Anoxygenic and chlorotrophic microbial mat microbial communities from Yellowstone National Park, USA - YNP NP MetaG (SPAdes) (version 2) ... | reverse complement strand
GCGTCTCGATGGCGCAGGGCTTCATGGCGATCGCCGCGGCCGAAGCAGCCCGCGATGGCGCGTCCCTGGACGACGTCGTGGCGGCGGCGCGCGCGGTCGGCGGCCGGGCGCATGTGTTCGGCGCGCTGGCCACGCTGAAGTACCTGGCGATGAGCGGCCGCGTCGGCTACCTGGCCGCGGGCTTCGGGAACCTGCTCAACGTGAAGCCCATCCTGACCCTGCGGGGCGGCAAGCTGGATCTGTTGGAGAAGGTGCGCACGCGCAGCAAGGCGCTGGCGCGCGTGATCGAACTGGCCGGCGAGGCGGCCGCGGGCCGGCCGATCAGCCGCATGGCCGTGCTCCATGTGAACGTGCCGGATGAGGCGGCGGAATTCGCGGCCCAATTGCGCGGCGCCCTCCCCTGCCCCGATGAGATCATCATCGCCGAGATGAGCGCGGGCCTCTCGGTGCACACGGGCGCGGGCATGTTGGGCGTGGCGCTGGTGACGGAATAAGACGTAATGTGAAATTTATTTCGCATTACCGCAATGCGAAATGAATTTCGCATTACATCAAGCGAGAGACTTCAGCCATGCCTGTACTCGTTGCCGAAAAAGTCCAACAAGCCATCGGCATTTTGAGTGAAACCGGCGTAGACGCCTGGCTCACCTTCGTGCGCGAAACGTCCGCCCAGGCCGACCCCGTCCTGCCGCTCATCTTCGGGGACGGGACGCTCACCTGGCAGAGCGCGCTGATCCTTACGCGCGGTGGGGAACGGATCGCCATTGTCGGCCGTTTCGAGGCGGACGCGGTGCGTCGCGGCGGAGTCTACGAAACGGTCATCCCCTACGACGAATCGCTGCGGCCGGCCCTGCGGGAGACGCTGGCCCGGCTCGACCCGGGGCAGATCGCCATCAACACCTCGACCAACGACGTGTACGCCGACGGCCTGACGCACGGCATGTACCAGCTCCTGGCCGATTATCTGGCCGATACGCCCTACGCCGGCCGGCTGATCCCGGCCGAACGGATCATCGCCGCGCTGCGCGCACGCAAGACCCCGGCCGAGATCGGCCGCATCCGCGCCGCGGTGGAGACGACGCGCCTGATCTTCGAGCGGACGGCCGCGTTCATCCGCCCCGGCCTCACCGAGCGGGAGGTGGCCGACTTCATGCATCGGCAGATGACCGAACTGGGCGTGAGGCCGGCGTGGGACTACGACGGGTGTCCCGCGGTCAACTCGGGGCCGGATTCGCCGGTGGGGCACGGCGCGCCGGGCGAGATCGCCCTGGCGCCGGGGCACCTCGTGCACATGGACTTCGGCGTACGGCAGGACGCCTACTGCTCCGACATCCAGCGGGTGATCTACCTGTTGCGGCCGGGCGAGGTCGAGCCGCCCGAGCCGGTGCGCCGCGGGTTCGCGGTCGTCCGCGCCGCGGTGGAAGCGGCGGTCGCGGCCATGCGGCCCGGCGTGACGGGGCTGGAGGTGGACGCGGCCGCGCGGCGCGTCGTCACCGACGCGGGCTATCCGGAGTACAAGTACGCCACGGGCCACGGCCTGGGCCGCAACGCGCATGACGGCGGGCCGTTGCTCGGCCCGTTGTGGGAGCGCTACGGCGACACCCCGCGGCGCACGCTGGAGGCCGGGCACGTCTACACCGTCGAGCCGGGCGTCGCCGTGCCCGGCTACGGCTATATCGGGTTGGAGGAGGATGTGCTGGTGACGGAGGACGGCGCGATTTACCTGGGCGAGCCGCAGCGGGAGGTGTGGGTGTGCCATGCGTGAGGCGTGATGATCTTGCCTCCCGCTCCTGCCAGACCGCGCATCGAGGCGCAGGAGCACGGCGACCAGCCTGGCCGAGGCGTTGCCGCGGCGTTCGACCGGCTGCAGGGATGACTTACGGTTAGCGGAGTACGCTATCAAGTCAAGAATTCCAGGTAATTCTCCGGCGTAATCACCTCAAACCTGGCGTCGGGATACGCGCTGGCCCACCCCCTTCGGCGCGGATGCCGCTTTGCGCGGCGACCACTTGCACTCATAGCCGAATGGCACACGCAACTCCATGAATTCGGATGAATATCTGGAATCGTATATTGTGCGGCGTCAGGCGATCAGAATAAACTCATCTGCCCGCTCTCCGGCTTCCGTTGCGGCGGCCGGTATTTCCGCTCCTGCACCTCCTTCAGCGCGGCCGCGATGTCGCCTACGAAGCGCGAGGGCGGATTCTCCATGAACTGGCCGAAGAGCACACGGCGGGCCGCGTGGGTCAGGACCACCTTGTGGCGGGCGCGCGTCAACCCGACGTAGAAGAGCCGACGTTCCTCCTCGATGTCTGTCGCCTCGCCCTTGCGCTGATAGGGCAACAGTCCCTCCTCGCACCCCACGATGAACACCACCGGGAACTCCAGCCCCTTGGCCGCGTGCAATGTCATCAGCGCCACCCGGTCGGCGCGCGGGTCGTAGGCGTCGGTCTCGCTCTCCAGGCTGATCGCCTCCAGGAAGTCGCCCAGGCGGTCGCCGAACGGCACGGCGCGCCGCGCAAGCTGGCGCAGCCGCTCGGCGTCGGCATCCGAATACGGTTTGCGCCGCTCTTCGGCGATCTGGGCGGCTATTTGCTCGATCAGGCGGGCGACGGCCATGCCGTCCGAAGACACGTCGTGGCGTAATCCTCTGGATTGCGCCACGAGCAGCGGCGCCCGCGGGTTGTACAATCGCCACAGGTGCGCCAGCACCTCGCGTACGGCCTTGTGGCTCGACAGCGGCGCCTGTCCGACCGTCTGATAGGGGATGCCGGAGCGATCGAACGCCTCGATCAGGAGCCGGCTCTGCGCGCTCAGGCGGTAGAGCACGGCGAAATCGGCAAAGGAGCGGGCCGCGGCCGGGGTCTCGCCGGTCACGCGCGCGGAATCCAGCGAGAAGTAGCTGGTGCCCCCCACCAGCTGCTCGATCTGATGGACGACGTACTCGGCCTCGGCTTTGTCGGTGGGCGCGCGATACACGTCGAGCTTGACCTCGTCCGCGAACTGCGCCAGGAGCTCGACCGACTTGCGGTCGGGATTGCGGCCGATCACCTGCATGGCCGCATCGAGGATCGCCTGGCTGGAGCGATAGTTGCGGCTGAGATAGAAGGTGCGGGCGCCGGGGTAATCCTGCTCGAAGCGCAGGAAGTAACGCCGGTCGGCCCCGCGGAAGCCGTAGATCGCCTGGTCGGGATCGCCGATGACGCAGAGGTTTGCCCCCCCACCCCCCAATTCTGGGGGGCGAGCCGCCTCCCCCCAAGGTTGGGGGGACGGGGGGGCGGAACCCCCAAGTTCGGGGGACGGGGGGGCGAAACCCCCAAGTTCGGGGGGCTGGGGGGAGGATGCACCCGTCAGCAGCCGCAACAGCCGATACTGCCCCGCATTCACGTCCTGATACTCGTCCACCGAGATCCAGCGATAGCGCGCCCGGACGGCCGCCAGGACGTCGGGGTGCTTCTCCAGCAGGCGCACCGGCAGGGCGATCAGGTCGTCAAAGTCCACCGTGTCGGCGGCGCGCAGCGCGGCCTCGTAACGGCGACGGATCTCGCTCATGGGTCCGGCATCCGGTAGAGGCGGACGGCCGCCGTCCGCCTGCAGATCCAGGCCGTTTTTGGCCGCCGAGATCTGCGCCAGGGCATCCTCCACGTCGTGCGCCTTCAGCTCCGGGCACGCCTGGCGCAGCAGTGCGGCGCGCTCCTCGTCCCCCAGGATGACGAACTGCCGGCTGAGGCCGAGCCGTTCGGCGTGCTCGCGCAGGAGCTGCGCGCCGAACGCGTGGAACGTCTTGATGGTGATCCGGCCGGCGACCTCCGGCCCCAGCAGTCCTTCCAGCCGCTCGCGCATCTCGGCCGCGGCCTTGTTGGTGAAGGTGATCGCCAGGATGTTCTCCGGCGCAACCCCCTTCTCCAGGATGAGATAGGCGATGCGGACGGTGAGGGTGCGTGTCTTGCCTGTGCCCGGCCCCGCGACGATGATGGCCGGCGCGTCGGTGCAGAGGACGGCCGCGCGCTGTTCGGGGTTGAGGTCGGCGAGAAGAGGGGTTGGGGGTTGGGGATTAGGGGTTGGGGGTTGGGGATTAGGGATTGGGGGCGGCGCGGGGGCGCGTTCGACCGTGTATGGCGCGGCCAGCTCCTGGATGAGGGAGGTCTGCGCCTCGGAGACCACCTTCTGAAGCGGATGCTGTTTGGTTGCGGCCCGCTGTTCCCGGCTTGTGACCCGCCGTTTCCCTGCTTGCTCTTTCTCCTGCTCCCCGGTTTCCCCTTCGCTTTGCCCTGCTTCCGGCTCCCGATCTCTATCCTCTGCCTCCTGATCCCTGGCCGCTGACCTCTGACCTCTGAGTTCTGCCTCCTCTCCAAACAGCCCCATTTGCGCCTCCGAAACCGCGGCCCCACCGAAGACGCGGATCACACCGTACTCGCCGTCGTAGCCGGGTTGGGCGACCACTTCGCCGCGGCGCATGCGGCCGATCCCCTCGGCGAGCCGTTCGCCGCCCGTGGCCGCGATCTCCTCCAGCGGCGCCTCGCGCAGGATGCTCAGCTCCGGGCCCAGGCGGCCGAGCAGCTTCATGTATTCCGCCTGCACCTGCTTCGAGCTTTCGCCGACCCCGTAGATCTCGCCGAGCAGCTCGGGCAGCGGGATCAGGCTGTGGAACGGCCGCGCGGAAGGGGGCCGCACGCCCGCGGGCCGGTCGGCCAGCTCTTCGACGCGGTGCATCACGCCCACCGTCACCGGCTTGCCGCAGGCCGGACAGATGCCGCCGTGCGCCAGGGTGGTGGATGGATCCCAGACGATGCCGCAGGCGCGGTGGCCGTCGAAGTGGTATTTGCCCTCTTCGGGGAAGAATTCGATGGTGCCACCTAACCCCCCGGCCTCTTGCCCAATCCCCAATCCCCAATCCTCCTTCCTTACAAGGGAATGGGGATAAGGGATTGGGGATTGCAACGCCTCGAACAGCGCGCCGTACGCCAGCTCGCAGTCGAACAGGTTCGCCTCGCGGCCCAGCTTGTCCGGCGAGTGCGCGTCGGAATTGGAGACCAGGGTGTAGCGATCGAGCGCGGATACGCGCCAGTTCATGGGCGGGTCGGACGAGAGGCCCGTTTCCAGCGCGAAGATGTGCGGCGTCAGGTCGGCGAAGCACTCTTCCACCGAGTCGAAGCCCGATTTGGAGCCGAGCAGCGAGAACCACGGCGTCCAGATGTGCGCGGGGATCAGGTGACAGCCCGGGTCGGTCTCCAGCACGATCTCCAGCAGATCGCGCGAGTCGAGCCCCAGGATCGGCCGGCCGTCGGCGCGGATGTTGCCGATGCGCTCCAGCCGGGCCTGGAGCTTCTCCACGGCCGCGAACGACGGCGCGAAGACCACGTTGTGGATCTTGCGCGTCTTCCCCCCGCGCTTGTAGATGTTGCTGATCTCGCCGCCGAGGATGAAGCGCACCGGCCCGCGGCACGCGGGCGGCACTTCCTGCTCGACCGCGGCCGCCAGGTCATCGCGCAGGCGGAACAGGCCGTCCTCGGCCGGCACCAGCTTCTCGCGCATCTCGGCCAACCAGCCGGGATGCGCGATGTCGCCCGTGCCGACGATCTGGATCCCCTTGATCTGCGCCCAGCGCGTCAGGTGCTCGAAGGTCAGGTTCTCGCTGGTGGCGCGCGAGAAGTGCGAGTGGATGTGGAGGTCGGCGATCAGTTTCATGAGGCCATTATACGCGAAGCAAGGTGTTTCGTCCAGCCTCAAGACTGTGCGACCGGGCGGCGTCGTAGCGAACGCCGGTGTCCTCCTCGCTTACTTCTTCGGCGTCGCCTGCACCGCGGCGAGCTGTGCCTGCCGAGCGAAGTCAATCGCATTCGCCAATATGCGGGCTGATTCCTGCGGACTATGGAAGCCGGTGCTGTTCTCCGAGAAGACGAAGTCCCAACGGATCTGCCCGCGGCGGATGAGCTGAAGCGCGTCCTTGAGCTGGTCGTCGCTGGCGCCGGCCGCCTTGGCCGCGTTGATGGCATCCATGGCCGCCAGCAGCGCGGTCTCGGTTTGCCGCGTCAGCTCGGCAGTGCGGTTTTGGATCAGCGTCACGCGGCCCTTCAGCTCCTGTTCATCCTGCTTGTGGCACGTTTGGCACGCCTGGTTGATGTTGGTCAGCGGGCTGCGCACCCAGTGATCCGAGACCTTGACCGCGCCATCGCGCACGTAGGGCATGTGACAGTCGGCGCAGGCCACTCCGGAGCGGGCGTGGATGCTGCTGCTGTACATCTCGAATTCCGGGTGCTGGATCTTGATCATCGCCGCGCCGGTCTCTTTGTGCGTCCAGTCTTTGAAGCCATTGCGAGGCGGCTCAGGGCCGGTGAATTGGGGCATACACGATCCTCCTTGTCGCAGGAACCTGCCCTCGCAATCGAGGATTACAACGCCACCACCAGCATGGCGGCCAACATGTAGAGCGACGCGTACTTGAACAGCGCGAAGCTGGCGCGCGGAGAGGGCCGCGCCACGCCGAGCACCGCCAGCGCCAGCAGCCCCGCGCCTAAAATGCCCAGGAGCTCCAGCCGTCCCCCCTGCACGCCGACGGTCGCCGCCACGCCGGCCATGATCAGCGCGGCGGCCAGGCTGGAGGCGGCGATCACCACCCGCGTGACGGAGAAGCCATACGCGGCGGGAAACGTCGGGATGCCCGCGGCCTGGTAGTCGGCGAAGTGGCGCATGGCAAAGGTCATGATGTGGGTGGGGATCCAGCACAGCACCCCCAGCGCCAGCATCACGCCGACGGCGTCAATCTGGCCGGTTGCCAGCGTGCGGCCGGCCAACACCGGCATCCCGCCCGCCAGCCCGCCGATCAGGATCGAATAGGGGGTCCGCCGCTTGAGCCAGATCGTGTACACGACCGCGTCGAAGAACAGGCCGGCGAAGACGATCGCACCGTACAGGGGCGCCAGCGCCACCGCCCAGGCCACTCCGATCGCCGACAGGACCAGGCCCAGGATGGTCGCCTGGCGCACGCTGACCAGTCCCTTCGGCAGGGGCCGCCAGCAGGTGCGCTGCATGATGGCGTCAATGTCGTGATCGTAGGCCATGTTCAGCACGGTGCTGCCGCTGATCGCCAGGAAGAGGCTGCCGATCAGCCCGGCCAGGACGCCCCAAGCGCCGGCCGGGTTGTGCGCGCTCAGATAGCCCGCGATGCCGGTCGCCAGCAGCAGGCCGGTCTGCAGGCTCTTGATGAGGGGCCAGTAACGGCGAATGAGAGATTTGAGATACGAGATCATGTTGTGCGCCATTTGGGATTGGGTATAGGATATTGGGCATCAACGGGCGCACCGGAACCCGACGCTCGGGCTGGCATAGTCGGGCCGGGCGCTGTTGTGCGCCCAGATACCTAGATTATACCCATAATGGTCTTTTATCACAACGGGGCCAAAGTCGTGCAGCCGATCAGCTGCCGATGTGGACGATCACGCTCTGGAGGGGGATCTCTTTGCCGCTCTGCGCCAGCGCCTGGCGGGCAATGTACTCCAGGCCGCCGCAGCAGGGCACTTCCATCCGCACCACGGTTATGCTGCGGATGTCGTTGTGTTGGAGGATCTGGGCGAGCTTGGCGATGTAGGCCCGGCCGTCGTCCAGCTTGGGACATCCCACGGCGATCGCGTGGTCTTTGATGAAGTCGGCGTGGGTGTTCGGCTCGGCAAAGGGGACGCAATCGGCGATCAGCGCCAGGTCGGCGCCGGCGAAGAAGGGCGCCCGGATCGGCACCAGGTGCAGTTGCACCGGCCATTGCCGTAGCTCGGAGGACTGGCGAGGGGCCGCGGCCGCGCGGCTCGCGGCGAACAACGGGATGTCGGCCGGCCGGCCATCGCCGCGACGCCCTTCGTCCCACGCGCGCACCTGCACCGACGGACACGCGGGCACGCCGGCCGGCGCGGGGGCATAGGTCGAGGCGAGGCCGTGCGCGCGCAAATGGGCCACGTGCTTCTCCACCATGTGCGGTGCGACCTGTTGCAGGTAGTCGAGGACGGCCGGTTCGTCGTAGGCTTCCACTTCCATCTCGACCACGCGCAACGCGCCCTGCGGGCATTCGCCCAGGCACGCGCCCAGGCCATCGCAATAGCTCTCCTTCACCAGGCGGGCCTTGCCGTCCACCACCTGCAACGCGCCCTCCGCGCAGGCGGGAACGCACGCGCCACAGCCATCGCATTTTTCTTCGTCAATGGTGATAATCTGTCGTCTGACCTTTGCCATGCGGCCTCTCTGCTCAGCGTCTCTGTTTGAGCCGGTTGTACATCTCGGTGCCGAAGCATTGTTCGGCGTAGCGGCACCATTCGATGCACGATTGCACGTTGTTATAGACCACGAACCCGCACTTGTCGCATGCGACCCGCTTGTCAATCGAGAAGAGCTCGACATCGGCGCCGCACTGCGGGCACGTCTTGATCTCCAATGTGATGTTGTTGCGCAAACCGCCTGAACCGGGACAATAATGGGCAAGCATCGCGGCATCCTTTCCGATCATTAGTATACCACATATCGGCCGCGAGGATCATGGACTTTTGTCACATCCTCAAAAACTTACGTGCCAGGCACTTACGAAGTGCCTGGCACGTCTCTGGCGCGTCTGCCGCAAATGCCATCGGTTACTTCAGTACGACGCGCGCGTCTACGGCCACCACGCCTTGCCCTTCGGCCAGCACCATCAGCGGGTTGATGTCCAGCTCGGCGATCTGCGGGTGGTCGGCGGCGAGACGGCCCACGCGCACGATGGCATCCACCAGTGCGGCCCGGTCGGCCGGGGCCGCGCCGCGCACGCCCGCCAGCAGCCGCGCAGAGCGCACTTCGGCGAGCATCTCCCAGGCGTCGGCCTCGGTGAGGGGTGCCAGCCGGAAGCTCACGTCGGCCAACACCTCCACGTAGATGCCGCCCAGGCCGAACATCACCAGCGGCCCGAAGGTCGGATCGCGCTTGACCCCGACGATCACCTCCTGGCCGGCGACCATCTTCTGCACCTGCACCCCGCGGATGCGCGCAGTCGGCCGGCCGGCCCGGCCGCGCGCGATCAGGGCCGTGAACGCGGCGGCCGCCTCTTCCGCGGACCGGATGTTCAAGATGACCCCGCCCGCTTCCGTCTTGTGCAGGATATCGGGACTGATCAGCTTCATGGCGACCGGAAAGCCGATCTGCGCGGCCCGCGCGGCGGCCTCGTCGGGGGTAGTCGCCAAAGCCTCGGCGGCCGTGGCGATGCCGTAGGCCGCCAGCAGCGGCCGCGCCTCGACCGCATCCAGTTGCCGGCGCCCCGCCGCCATGGCCGCCTCGATGGCCCGGTGCACCTCCTCGCGCGGCCCCTCCTTCCCGGCGACCTCCCCCGCCGCCGCTTTGCCGCTTTCCCGCTCTGCCGCTTCGTTGATTTGCCGCTTGGCTGCTTTGCCGATTTTCTCCACCCACTGCGCCCGTCGCCACAGGATGCTGAACGCCTCGACCGCCTCCTCGGGGAAGGAATAGGGCGGGATCTCGGCGGTGTGGGCGGCCGTGCGCGCCGGCCGGACGCTCGCCTCGCCCATCAGACAAAACAGCACGGGCTTGGCAGGTTGCGCCTGCGTCCGGATGGCCTCTCGCAGTGCTTCGACCACTGCCGGCGGCTTGATGAGCGATTGGGGCACCAGGATCGCCAGGACGCCGTCTATGGTCGGATCGGCCAGGAGCGCCGCCAGGCTGCGGCGATAATGCGTTTCGTCCGCGCCGCCGAGCATGTCCACCGGCCCGGCGACCTGGGCGTCGGGATGGAGGAACGAGCGCAAGAGGGCTTGCGTTGCGGGAGTGGGCCGCGCCATCTGGAGGCCGGCGGCCTCGAACGCGTCGGCGGCCACCGCGGCCGGGCCGCCGGCATTGGTCAGGATGGCGATCCGGTTGCCGCGCGGCAGCGGCTGATAGGCCAGCGCGATGGCCGCGTTGAACAGGGTTTGCACGCGCTCCACCTCGATCGCTCCGGCCTGTTTGCACGCCGCGCGAAAAGCCTCGTGCGCGCCGGCCAGCGCGCCGGTGTGCGAGGCGGTGGCGGCCTGGCCGCTGGCCGTCCGGCCCATCTTGAGCACCAGGACCGGCTTGTCGGCGGCCGCAGCGCGCAGCGCCGACACGAAGGCCGGCCCGCCCTTGACATCTTCCAGGTAAAGGAGGATGACCCGGCTGTGCGGATCGGCCGCGAGCACCGGCAACAGATCGGTCTCGTTGATATCCGCTTCGTTGCCCACGCTGAGCAGCCGGGAGAAGCCGATGCCGTGGCCGATGGTCCAGTCTATGATGCTGCCGCACAGCGCGCCCGATTGGGACACGAACGCGATGTGGCCGGCCGGCGGCATGCCCGGCACGAAGGTGGTGTTGAGCGGCGTATGGGTATCTATCACGCCGATGCCGTTTGGCCCCATGATCCGCATGCCGTGGCGTCGGCCCGCGGCCACCATCGCTTCTTCGAGCGCCGCGCCCCGCGGGCCGACCTCACGGAAGCCGCCGGAGATCACGATCGCGGCCCGGATCCCGCGCCGGCCGCACGCGTCGATGGCGTCGGGCACCAGGGCCGCCGGGATGACCAGCACGGCCAGCTCGACCGGATCGGGCACGGCCGCGATGTCGGGATAGCTGCGCAACCCCAGGATCTCGTCGGCCTTCGGATTGACGGGATAGATCGGGCCGCGATAGCCGTGTTCGGGATCGAGCAGGTTGCGCATGATGCCGTAGCCCAGCTTGGTGGGATCGCGGGAGGCGCCGATCACGGCCACGCCGTTCGGCGCAAAGAAGGAAATGAGCGAAGCCGGAAGAACGGATGTCTCGGTCACTGCCACAACTCCATTGTTGGATCAGTTTACAGGCGAATCTCGCGTTACGCCAGCGCGTCGCGCAGCCGACGCGCCACATCGGGCAGGTCGGTGATGAGCGCGTCCACGCCGAGCGCGATCAGCCGGCGCATGTCGGCCTCTTCGTTGACCGTCCAGGGGCGCACGGCCATTCTCCGGCGCCGCGCCCAGGCCATGTACGCGGCGTCCACCATCGGATGTTCGGGGTGGATGCTATCCGCGCGGCTGAGCCAGAGGGTCGGCCGGCTGCGCAACCAGCCGGGCAGGTCGGGCGCGGTCAACAACGCGCATTCGATCTCCGGCCCGGCGCCCTTGGCCCGACGCAGCGCCAGCGGGTTGAAGGAGCTGATCACTACCTGGTCGGCCATGCCGTGCGCGCGCACGCACTGCACCGCGTCCGCGCCGATGCCGGCGGTCGCGGTATCGAGCGCCTTCAGCTCGATGTTGACCAGGAGTCGGCCGGCCGCCAGCTCGAGCACTTCGTCCAGGGTGGGGATCGGTGTGCCGGCGAACTGGGGCGCGAAGCGCGCGCCGGCATCCAGCCGACGCAACTCCTCGAAAGTGTGCGCCGTGACCCGTCCCGTGCCGTCGGTCGTGGCCTCCAGGGTTGGGTTGTGGATCACCACCAGCTTGCCGTCCGAGCTGTATTGCACATCGAGCTCGATGCCGTCCGCGCCCAGCTCGATGGCGGCTTGAAAGGCCGGCAACGTGTTCTCGGGCGCCACCCGGCACGCCCCGCGATGGGCAAAGATCAGGGGCCGACGATCAGATGATGGCCGCATTGCGCTGGCCTCCTCGTCCGTTGCGCATCTGTTTCGAGAATTCCACCAGCCGCAAGCCGTCCCACAGGTCGATCGGCTTGCCGGCCGCCCAATCTCGCGCCTGGCGCGAGATGCCGCCGGTGGTGACCAGCCAGGCATGATCGCCGTTTTCGTGCACCAGGGTGCCGTACAGGTCGCGAATGGTCGGCTCGCCCACCGTGCCGCGATAGCGCTTGCACTGCACCAGGCCGTAGCGCACGTCGGGGTTGGTCACGATCAGGTCAATGCCGTGATCGGCCACATATTGGGTGTTCTTGACCTGGAAGCCCAAGAGCTCGAACAACATGCCGACCCACACCTCGAACTCGGCGGGCTCCAGGGCGAGCATCTGCGGGATGGTCTGGATCTTGGTGAAGCGCCGGCGCAGATCCTCCTGGCCTCCCAGGCGTTCGGCGTAAAACACCGGGCCGGCCAATAAGGCCAGGTTGATCAACGCCAGGATGAGCGGTAGCCACCAGGGGAGCCAGGCCGGTTCGCCCACGACCAGCCGATAGGCGATCAGCGCGGGCCAGACCAGGATCCACACGGCCGCGGCGAGGAGCCACAGCCACGGCGTTTCGCCGGGGGGCACAAGCTGGGGATGGAGGCCGCGCGAGAGGGCGCGCACCACGCCGGCGCGCTCCAGTTGGGCGCGCGCGCGGGCCACTTCGGCCAGGCTCGGCATCCATTCCGGTTCCCCGGTGCCCCGGATCGAAGGATCAACCGGCAACGAGGCTTCGAATTCGGTCATGATTTCGCTTGCCCTTCATCGCAACTGATAGCGCGTGACCGTCACGCGCGCAAACGCGGCGCGGTGGGTGATCGTGCCGTGTGCGTCCAACCAGGCTTCGGTGAGGCCGCGCTCGTCCCACATCGGCGCCTCCGACGCGATCAGCCACACCGCAGACAGATGCGCGGTCGCCCGCGTCATCAGCGCGTCCAACTCGGCCGCGCTCATGCCGTGGTTGGTATAAGGCCCGTCGAGCCATTCGTCGAGCTCGCCGCTGTAATACGAGAACGTATAGCGATTGTACGGAATCTGAAAGAGCAGCCGGTCGCCGGGTTGCTTTTGCGCCATGACGTAGGCCGCGGCGCCCCGGAAATCGGACTTGATCGGCCGCGCCATCTGGCCGGCCGCGGCCGCCAGGTTGAGCGCTGCCAGTGCGGCGAGCGTCGCGGCCCCCAGAGGGCGCCAAGTCCGCTGTAACGCGGCCACCCCCAGGCCCACCAGCCCCAGAAACGCCGGCATCGTCCAGATCAGATAGCGGTCGGCGAAGAGCGGCCGACGCAACGAGACGACGTAGATGCCGATGGCCGGCAGGAGCAACCAGACGAGCAACAATCCGACGAGCAGCCATCGGCGGCCGGGCTTGTCGGCTTTTTCCGGCCGGATCGGCCCGGCCGCTTTTGCGCTTCCGGCGTCGGGGCGCGGGATGCGTTCCGCCCGGCGCATTCCCGGCCACAGGCCTATCCCGGCCAACAACGCCACAACGGTCGGCAGCAACACGATCGGCGCGGCCACGGGCAGGATGCCCCGGCCGAACGCGACCAGCATGACCAGCAGGATCGTCGGCAGGGGCACGAACGGATAGCCCGTTTGCGCCTGGCCCGCCAGCCACATGGGCGCCTGCCAGCGCGCCAGCGGCAGGTAGGGCACAATGAGCAGCGCCAGGTAGAGCAGGCCCATCAGCCGGCGTCGCCGGGCCCAGCCGGCCGGCCGTGCGGCCGCCATCGTCGGCAACGCCATCAGCCAGATGGCCTGCACCGGCACGGCGAGGGCCGCCAGCAGGTGCACATAGAACCCCACGCTGGTGACGCCATAGAGCAAGGCCCACCGCCACAGGCCGCCGTGCCAGCTCGCGGCCACCGTCAGATACATCGCCGCGCAGATCCAGAGCAGAAGCGCCGCGTACATCTTGGCTTCCTGGCCGTACCACACCGCGTAAGGCGCCGTGGCGAAGAGCAAGGCCGCCGTCGCGCTCGCCGTGCGCTCGCGCGCCAGCCGGCGCATCAGCGCGTAGAACATGGCTACGGCCAAGGTGCCCAGGGCCGCCGACGGAAAGCGCAAGGCGAATTCGCTGGCGCCCGCCAGATAAATCCACGGCCGCAAGCCCAGAAAGAAGAGCGGGCCGTTTTCCCCGTGCCGGCGAAACATCTCCAGGAGCGCCCCCAATGTTTGGGTGGCAAAGCGCAAGGCATCCACTTCATCGCGCCACAGGCTTTGCGCGGTGAGCCCCGCCGCACGCAGCGCGAACGCCAGCCAGATCAGCGCCAGAAGCAGCCACGCGGTGCGCGGGCTTCGTTCGCCGGCCGTCATCATGCACATCTCCCCGTCATCCGCCGCGACGATGCCCGCGCGCCACCCACACCAGGATGAGCGTCGCCGCGACCAACGCCAGGACGCCACAGCCCAACCACAGGTAGCTCAGTGCCAGGATGCCCAGGTCGATCAGCCGGGCCAGGGAAAGCGCGGCGGCCGGCGTTCCGGTCGGGGCGGGCCGCAGAGCCGGCGTGGCCGTGGCCGGTGCGGCCGCGCTCCGGTCGCCGCCCGCAATCAGAGGCGGCGGGCCGCTCGCGCTCAAGGTGGGCGGCGGCAAAAAGCCGGGGATCCGATTGGGAGCTGCCGGCGGCGCGGCAACCGGTGAATCCACCTGTGGCGGCGTCGTCGCGGCCGCGACAACGGTCGCGGTCGGCGACGACGTGATGGTGACGGCTATCGTGGCCGAGGGCGCCGCGGTCGCCGGTCGGGTCGGCGTGCTCGTGGCCGGCTGATCGGTGAGCGGCGACTGAAAGACCGGCCGCGCCAGCGCATCGGCGGGCAACATCCATATCAAGACGCTGGCCAGTCCCAACAGGACGGCCAACGCGATCAGCGAACGAAGCGAAGCATCGGACATGCGCCGATTATAACATCAATAAGCAGCGATGCCCAAGGATAGCTGTCCGATTGTCAGCGCACCAGGCGGACGTCGCCGGCCCAAACGATCTCTTCCTGGCCGGCGGCCGTGCGGACGACCAACGCCCCCTCCGGGGTGACGCGCGTCGCCACGCCCACCAATTCGGCCGCGGGCAGGGAAACCCGCACGACGCGGCCCAGGGTGTCCAGCCGGCCGGCCCATGCCTCGTGCAGCGATTCGCCGGCGAGCAGCCGGTCGTACCACGCCTCGCAGCGGCTCAAGATGGCCGCCGCCAAGGCCGCGCGCGATACCGGCCGGCCCGTCGCCATCTGGAGGCTGGTCGCGGTCGCGACGAGTTCGGCCGGCGCGCCCTCGACGGCATCGAAGCAAACGTTGACGTTGATCCCCAAGCCGAGCACCGCGTACTCGATGCGTTCTCCGCTCAGGCGCAGCTCGCTCAACATGCCGCCGAGCTTGCGGCCTTCCCACACCAGGTCGTTGGGCCATTTCAGGCCGGCTTGCAAGCCGGCCACGTCGGCGATCCCTTCGACTGCGGCCAATCCCAGGCACATGGTGAGTTGTGCCGCCAGGCGGGCCGGCAGGGGCGGCCGCAACAGCAGCGACATGAGCAGGCTCGCGCCAGGCGGCGCCCACCAGGTGCGTTCCAGCCGGCCGCGGCCGGCCGTCTGCTCATCGGCCACCACCAGGAGGCCCTCGGCCGCGGTCGCAGCGTGCTCGTGCGCCACATCGTTGGTCGAGCCGACGCGCGCAAAATAAAGCACCGGCCGGCCGAGGCGTTTCGTCGTCAGCGCGGCCTCGATGGCTTCACGCGAAAGATCGCTCATGGCGACCGATTATAGCATTGCCGGATGCGAGCCGGAAATCGGTTGGGGAGGAACTGGCGTTTGACAAATGGGCCATGCCGTGCTAGACTTGGCCGTACAAAGGCGATGATGGAAACGAGTAGGCCGATACGCGAGCGCACAGCGAATCCGGGATGGTGGGAGCCGGAGGCGTCGCATCTGCCGAAAATCCTTCCGGAGCCGCGACCCGAACCGCCCGTCGCGGGCGAAGTAGACGTCGCCGGGGTTGCGTCCCGTTAGCCGACGCAGAGGCGTGATGGCGCCTCACAGAGTGGGCCGATGCGATCTGCAATGCGCCGATGGCCAAACGCGAATCTTCAGCCGGTGGCCGGTTGCATCTTGCAGTACACATCGCCAGGCGGGGTGGTACCGCGGGAGCTGCGCTCTCGTCCCCAGGGGATGAGGGCGTTTTTGTTTTGAGGTATCCGGTATCGGGGATTTGCCATGACCGAACTGCTCTATCAGACCGACAGCTATTTGCGGGAGTTCGACGCAACGGTGGTGGCCGTGGATGCGGCGGCCGGCCGCGTGGCGCTCGACCGAACGGCCTTCTACCCCGGCGGGGGCGGGCAGCCGTGCGACCTCGGCACGTTGACCTTCGCGGATCAGACGGTGCAGGTAACGCAGGTGAAGAAAGAAGGAGATCTGGTGTGGCACTATCTCGCCGCCATGCCGTCTTCCCTGGGAGACCTAACCCCCCGACCCCCTTCCCTGGGAGACCTAACCCCCCGACCCCCTTCCCTGGGAGACCTAACCCCCCGACCCCC
>Ga0209162_1002459_pt1 | contig 16171 bp, 11 predicted proteins | sample YNPNPMetaG_FD_187121 | JGI IMG/M metagenome (GOLD analysis project Ga0209162, IMG submission 187121) | Anoxygenic and chlorotrophic microbial mat microbial communities from Yellowstone National Park, USA - YNP NP MetaG (SPAdes) (version 2) ... | reverse complement strand
TGGCAGCATCCCGGATTGCGCCTGAACAACTGACAATTCTGAAAGATGCTGCGGACGCACTGGAACAATCGCTCACCCAGACGTTCGACTCGCACACCGAAGAGGTGCGTTTTCTGGTCGAACAGAACGCCATCTTTCACGATACGGTTCTGTTCGCAGCCGGCAATGAACGGCTGACGTCCATCGTCCATACCGTGGTCGATATTCCGTTGCAATTTCGCTCGTTCTACTGGTACACGCCAGAAGAGCGTCAGATCTCGAATTTCTTTCACCGCGCTATTCTCAAAGCGCTTCAACAGGGTGATGGTGAACGAGCACGCGCGATGATGCGCGAACATATTTATCACGGTCGAGATGTATTGCTACAACACTTTAACGACGATCAGACGACCGATATTGAGCAGTAAGCGCCGCTCACCGGTTTGGCGATACCGTTTATATGCAGACCAGCGGAGTACTCGTATGACATCTTCTCCTGATCGCCCGCGACGACCGCTTGATGATATTCGCGTGTTGGAACTGGGGGCATTTCTTGCAGGACCGTTCTGCGGGCAGTTACTGGCTGATTTTGGCGCAGACGTCATCAAAGTCGAACCGCCGGGCAAAGGCGACCCGATGCGCGAATGGGGGCGTCAGCGCTACAACGGACGTTCACTCTGGTGGCCAATTCTGGCGCGCAACAAGCGTTCGGTTACCATTGATCTGAGGACTGCGGCAGGACAGGAACTGGTGCGGCGCCTCGTTCCTCTGTGCGACATCGTTGTCGAAAACTTTCGCCCTGGAACGCTGGAGGAATGGGGGCTTGGCTGGGAAACGCTGAACGAGCTGAACCCACGCCTCATCATGGTGCGGGTCAGCGGATTTGGTCAGACGGGACCGTACCGTGACAAGGCAGGGTTTGGCAGCATCGGCGAAGCAATGGGTGGAATCCGCGCCGTCACCGGTTTTCCTGATCGTCCTCCTGCGCGAATCGGAATCAGTATTGGCGACTCGCTTGCTGCGGTCTTTGCCACAGTTGGTGCATTAACCGCTCTCCACGAGCGTCAACGCTCCGGGCGCGGGCAGGTCGTCGATATCGGGATCTACGAAGGAGTGCTCGCCGTTATGGAAAGTATGCTCCCGGAATATCAATTGACCGGTCATATCCGCGAGCGCACTGGCACGATTTTGCCAAATGTCGCCCCTTCGAACATCTATCCGACGAAAGAGGGTCTCTGGTTTGCGATTGGCGCAAACGCAGATGCGGTTTTTCGGCGTCTGGCTGATGCGATGGGGCAGCCTGAACTGGCGACCGATCCGCGGTATGCCACCCACAGCGCACGTGGCGATCATCAGGCGGAACTCGATGAGGTGATCGCTGCGTGGACGATCCAGCATACCACCGACGAGTTACAGCAGTTGATGGATGCGCACGGCGTGCCTGCCAGTCGTATCTACACCGCACGCGAGATGCTCTCCGATCCGCACTTTGTTGCGCGTCAGGCGATCATCAGCATTCAGGCGCCAGGCATTGGCGACATGGTGATGCAGAATGTGATTCCTCGCTTGAGCGAAACTCCCGGCGGCGTGGATTGGACCGGTCCCGAACTCGGCGAGCATACCGGGGCTGTGCTGGGCGAGTTGCTTGGCCTGTCATCTGTTGAACTTGCGGCGTTGCGCGATCAGGGGGTCATTTGAAACGTGGACGACCTTCAGCGAGACATAACCATCATCGACGTCGCTCCGCGCGATGGACTGCAAAACGAGCCGGAAATACTCCCGGTTGTCACAAAAGTCGCGTTGATCCGGCGTCTGGTGGAAGCGGGTATGCCGTGGGTGGAGATTGGCGCTTTCGTTAATCCGCGTCAGGTTCCACAGCAGGCTGGTACGACCGAGGTAGCGACGGCGCTGGCAGACTGTAATACTGCCAGATTTACCTGCCTGATCCCAAATATGCGCGGGTACGAACTGGCTGTTGCAGCCGGTATGCGTCATGTTCGTCTGGTGCTGGCAGCCAGCGAGTCGCTGAATCAGGCGAATTTCAAACGCAGCGTGAGCGACTCACTGGCAGATTTTGCGCATATTGCCGGGCAATCTGCCCGTGATGGCGTGGCGTTTGGCGTTGCCATCGGCGCTGCATTTGGCTGTCCATTCGAGGGTGCAGTTGCGCCGGTGCGTGTCCTGGCTCTCGTGCGCCGTGCAGTCGATCTGGGGGCGACCGAGATCATCCTGGCGGATACCACCGGCATGGGAGCGCCGACACAGGTTGCCAGGTTGTGCCGTGAAGCCCTGACCCTGCTCGATCAACGCGCAGCACTGACTGTTCATTTTCACAACACGCGCAACACCGGCTACGCCAATGCATTTGCTGCCTGGCAGGTCGGCGTGCGACGCTTCGACGCCAGTCTGGGGGGGATCGGCGGATGTCCATTTGCGCCGCGAGCGGTGGGAAATATTGCGACTGAAGATCTGGTGCATATGTTCCACGGCATGGGGGTACGCACCGGGATCGATCTCGGTAAATTGCTGGATGCAGCGAACTGGCTGTCTGCGCACCTGGGACGACCGCTCCCGGCGCTGGTAGGGAAAGCGGGTCCGGTCTACCATACATGCTGAGCAGGGTAGCAGTGGTATCCAGTTCACCACTCGAGCAGTTGCTGTCACGCTGCGAAGCAGAAACAGGTCTTCCCGCACCGCGCAAGCCAGTTCCGCTGCGGTGGGCGGTTGCGAAAGCGCGGCGCAGGGCGCAGTCATCCGGTGAAAGTAACGGGGCAGCGGCGCGGGTCGGGGATGGCGCAACAGGTTCGGAAGGGGCAGGTCTGCCAGTGAAGAGCGCAATTCCGCCGGACGTTGGAGCGACATCGTAGTATCGGGGGTATGGACGTCGATGACCGATCTCGCATCTGATTACAAACGCCACGGACTTGCTGCGCGGGTCGGCTTTGGTTCGCGCCCCGCGCTTCTTGTGGTGGATTTCATCAAAGCATATACGACTCCCGGCTCGCCGCTGTATGCTGCGCCCGGCGTTCCCAATGCAGTACGCGCCAGCGCGCGACTCCTCCAGGCTGCACGGGAGCGAGGCATTCCTGTGATCTACACAACAGTCAGTTATGCGCCTGACGGACGAGACGGCGGTTGGTTTGTCCGGAAAGTACCAGCGCTGCTCCAGCTTACCGCCGACTCGCCGCTCGCTCAGATTGTTGATGAACTTGCACCGCGCGAAGGGGAGCTGGTAATTACCAAGAAGTATGCCAGCGCGTTCTTCGGAACGCCGATCACTGCCACACTCACGGCGCTTGGGGTGGATACCATTATTCTTATCGGATGCTCGACAAGCGGGTGTGTCCGCGCCAGCGCCGTTGATGGTATGCAGTACGGTTTCAGAGTCATCGTCCCGCGCGAATGTGTCGGAGATCGCGCTCCCGCTCCCCACGAAGCCAACCTGTTTGATATTGACGCGAAGTATGGCGATGTGATGTCGCTGGAAGAGGTTTTGGAGTATGTGCAGGGCGTCGAATAGAACCCCCCTGTTTCACGTGAAACACCCCTGCCTCCGTCAATATTGAGGCAAAACCAACACTCCGAGATCTTGCGTTCCATCTCTCGTTTCGGGCATCGGGACGCCAAAAGTCCCCCTTCTCCGCACAAGGAGAAGGGGGACAGGGGGTGAGGTGTGCGCATTGAGTCAACCGGAAACAGGGAAAGAGGACGCACACCATCAGATATCGAGGTTCCGCACCTCCAGCGCGTGCGTCTGAATGAAGCGCTTGCGTGGCGGCACCAGATCGCCCATCAGCATGGTAAACGTCTCATCCGCCTGTTGTGCATCCTCGAGCGTCACCTGGAGCAGCAGGCGGTTGAGCGGATTCATCGTCGTCTCCCACAACTGCGCTGCGTTCATCTCGCCAAGCCCCTTGTAGCGCGTGATCGTCGCTTTATTCCGCTCGGAAGGCGAAAGTGTCGCCAGGTACTGATCGCGCTCCGCATCGGTAAAGACATACTTTTCCGTCTTGCCGTGAACAATGCGGTACAGCGGCGGTTGCGCCAGATAGAGGTGCCCGTTGGTGATAATCTGGCGCATATAGCGGAAAAAGAAGGTAAGCAACAGCGTGCGAATATGGCTTCCATCGACATCAGCGTCGCACATCAGAATGATCCGGTGATAGCGGAGTTTCGCCGGATCGAACTGATCGCCGACACCGGCGCCGATGGCGGTGATCAGCGCCTTTACCTCGTTGTTGGAAAGCATTTTGTCGAGCCGACTCTTCTCGACATTGAGGATTTTACCGCGCAGCGGCAGAATTGCCTGGTAGCGCCGGTCGCGCCCCTGCTTCGCGCTCCCGCCGGCGCTATCGCCCTCAACAATGAAGAGTTCGGTGCGCGCCGGATTGGTATCCGAGCAGTCTGCCAGTTTACCCGGCAGCGAAAAACCTTCCATCGCACTCTTGCGCGCCGTTTCACGCACCTTCTGAACGGCAATGCGCGTGCGTGCTGCGGCAATACACTTCTCAATGATCCGCCGCGCTTCCTGTGGGTTCTCCTCAAGCCAGGCGCTGAAAGCGTCGCCAAACCCGGTATTGACTGCGCCGGAAGCCGAAGGACTGACCAGTTTTTCCTTGGTTTGCGAACTGAACTGCGGATCGCGCAGTTTGACGCTGATCACCGCCGTCAATCCTTCACGTACATCATCGCCGGTCAGATTGCCCTCATTCTCCTTAAGCAGCCCTTTACTGCGCGCATAGGCGTTGATCACCCGCGTCAGCGCGCTGCGAAAACCGGCGACGTGCGCACCGCCATCAGTGTTGTTGATGCCATTGGCGAATGCATACACCGAGTCGGTATCAAAACTTTCGGTGTACTGCAACGCCACTTCTACCATCACATCATCGACGATCCGCTCGACATAGAACGGTTGTTTATGCAGGACATTCCTGTCCTTGTTCAGGTGGCGCACATATGAGCGAATGCCGCCCTCGAAGTAGAAATTGACTTCGTTGCCGTCGCGTTCGTCAACAAACTTGAAGCGCAACCCTTTGTTGAGATACGCCATTTCGCGGAAGCGCTGCGCCAGCGTTTTGAAGTTGTAATCAAGCGTTTGAATAATGGTCGTATCCGGCAGAAAGCGCGTGATCGTTCCACGTCGCGTGGTTGGACCGACCTTCTGCACCTCGCACTGCGGCACGCCGCAGCGATACTCCTGGAAGTAGTGCATCCCGTCGCGTGCATTATGCACATCAACACGCATGTATGCTGAGAGTGCGTTGACCGCCGATACGCCAACGCCGTGCAACCCGGATGAGACTTTATAACTCTTGTTATCGAACTTCCCGCCAGCGTGCAGCACGGTCATCACCACCTGAAGGGTGCTGACGCCCAGTTTGGGATGCGGACCGGTGGGAATGCCATACCCGTCGTCGGCGACTGTCACCGAACCGTCGCGGTGAATGGTGACTTCGACGGTCGTCGCACGCCCGGCCATCACCTCATCGACCGAATTATCGACGACTTCGCGCACCATGGTGTGCAGACCGTTGATATCGGTCGGACCGATATACATGCCGGGTCGGCGGCGTACCGCCTCCATGCCTTCGAGGACCTGGATCTGATTTTCGTCGTAGCCGGTTGCTTCGACCGGTCGCAGTGGTTCTGTCGTCATAGTTGGCTCGAATCGTTCTTCGTTATGTTGACACGATTGGCGTCGTTCCGACGGATGCTGTGCAGATCAATGCACTGCTATGCCCATGGTCGGACCAGGTGCTGCTCACTCAGACGACGCAGGCGCTCACGGTAGAACGCCATACGCGCCGCAGTCAGACCGGCGCCAATGTACGCGCTGCCAAGCGCCGCCGCGATGCCACCCGCTGTCGAAGTGCCGAACATTTCCCAGATCACCTCGGTTCCGCGGGTGATGAGCAGGGACAGGAGCAACAGACCGACGACGCCCCACAGGTTGCGGCGTACCACCTCGAAACTCGTCCGAATAGCGCGCAGCGGTCCCACCCGGCTCATGACAATCGCTTCATTGGCAAAACCGACATAAATCTGCACCCAGATGATCACCACCAGGATCAGGCTGAACGCCAGGATGCCCAGCGCCTCGTTCACCGCCATCAGCAGGGCCGCCACGAAGGTGAACGGTATGCCGATCAGCACGAACGCTGCGGCGAGGATTGCCATCACCCCAAGGACTGCCGCACCGATGCGCACCAGCACGCGCCCGAAATCGCGGTGCAACACCGGCTCACCACGCACTGCTGCACCAACCAGCGTGAGAAACAGAATACCGATCGGAAAGACGATCAGGTTGATCAGGACGAACGTGAGCAGCGCCTCCGGAACACTGGCGATGGTCACCACCGCGTCCACACTGCCGGTCGCCAGCGCACCAGGCGCAAACCGCGGAATAACAAACCGCGGCATCACATTCATCAACGCCAGCGTCTGTCGCAGGTCTGTCTGACCGAGTTCCGCCAGCAGCGCACTCATCTGAACCTGTGTGTCGCTGTTTGTATCCGTCGATGCGCCTGCCAGCCTGGTCAGAAAACTATCGAAGCGATTGAAAAGCGGCGCAAATGAGACCGGTGCAGTGATGAGAAGCGCCAGATTGAACACGAACACCAGCAGCAGCGCAGCCGGCCTCCGGTGAATGGCGCGATACCCTTCGCTCAGCGTGTCGATGATCGAGGCGGATTGCCGCATACTGACGCTCTAAATATGTCACAGACAACCTCCCTATTATACCATATATCGCCAGGGATTGGAGGGGTGTGAACGGGTGTTCGTTTTGGCAACATGACATTTCCATCTCCTACCCCTTCTCGCTTTCCGGTCCTTCATCGCCAACGGTGCTATAATAAAAAGGTTACAACGCATCAGAAAGCCAGGAAATGACGCTCTCCACTGTGTCGGATCAGTGCATGTTCACGCCCGAAGCGCTTGCCGCGCTGACGGTTCCCGGTGTCGCGGCACGCTGGAATGCCATTCAGGAACGGTTGCATCCGGTGCTGGCAACCTGCGCCGCACGTCTCGGCGCAGAGGCTTCCGTGCGTTTTCCGCGCATCTGGAACCTCTACGAGATCAGTTACCGCAGTCAACGCTCCATCAACCGCGGTCGCGGAGTGCGTGATCCAATCGACGAGTATTACATGGTTGTTGATCGACCGCCGCGCGGTGCAGGGGTCTACGTGGCGGTCAGCGGCGCCGAGCGTCTGATCCTTGTTGCATTGCACGTCGCGCGGCGCCGCAAAGAAGACCTGGCGCGCCTGTGGGAGGAATCACGCGCTTTCTGGTCGCCGCTGGTTGAACGTCTCACCATCGTGCGATTTGCCGAACGCGAACGTCCATCCGATGCGGAGACGCACTGGCTCGACCGTTATCTGGCGAACCGTGCGGCATCGTCGCTGCTGGCAGGATTCGCCTATCGCTGGGACGATCCGCAGGTGCTGCAACCAGAGTTTATCGATCGGTTGATCGACGATGCACTGACCCTGCTGCCGCTCAATGAGGCGCTCATGGAGCGAGCCGAAGCGCGCGATCCGACCGGCGCCGCCTGGTTGCGCGAACAGCGCGCTGTCTACATGGCAACGGAAGAGCCTCCTGTTGAGGTGATTATCGAGCGCATCCGCGCCCGTGGTTTTACCCTGTCGGAGCGTATCATTCGCGCCTACCACGTCGCGCTGCGCACCCGTCCGCTCGTCATCCTGCCCGGCATTTCCGGCACCGGCAAAACCCGTCTGACTCGTCTGTACGCCGATGCAGTGGTCGGTGAACGCTTCGCGCCTGGTCAGGAAAACGAGCGCTATCTGCTTGTCGCCGTGCAACCCGACTGGCATAGCGCCCGCGATCTGCTCGGCTATTACAATGCGATCACCGGAAAATACCATCCAACGCCGTTTCTTCGGTTTTTGCTGCGCGCATCCGCCGACCCTTCCGCGCGCTACTTTGTCTGTCTCGATGAAATGAACCTGGCGCGACCGGAATACTACCTGGCGCCGATCCTGTCGGCGATGGAAACCGATGACCGCCTGATCGACCTCGGCGCGCCCGGCGCCGTGGTTGAGACAGTTACCGGCGAGGTGCTGTCCAATCCTTTTCGCCTGCCGGCGAATGTGGCAATCACCGGCACGGTCAATGTCGATGAAAGCGCGCATGCGCTCTCCGATAAACTGCTCGACCGCGCGAATGTGATTGAATTGACCGATGTCGATCTGGAAGGATTCCGTACAGCGTACCCTGGCGCTATCGACGATACGATCTGGAACGTTATTGTCGCAGTGCACGGCATCGTTGCGCGCGCCGGACAACCTTTCGGGTATCGTGTGCTGAACGAGATAATACGCTACATCGAACAGTCGCAGGGGGTGATGACACCCCAGCAGGCGCTCGATCTTCAGATCAAACAGAAGATTCTGCCAAAACTACGCGGTGATGATGCGCCACGTTTGCGGCGCGCATTGACCGACCTGCTGGAACTGCTGATCGGCGCACCGCAGAGCGCCTGGAAGCGCGCCGCGCACATCGCCGCTGAAGCAATCGCGGAAGCGCCATTCCCCGAATCGGCGGAGAAAGTGCGGCGTATGATCGAGCGCCTCGATGCCGATGGGTTCACCGATTTCTATGGATGACTTTAAAGACGCACCGCTGAGACGCCGGGCGCGCAGAGGGTTTATAGCAGTTCTCAGATACGTAGACCCTTGTCCAGGTCTGCCGTGTCGCACGAAACGCCCGTTTCCGGCAAAGCGTAGACCGAAATTTATTTCGGTCACCGTGTCGGGAGCGCGATTCCGGGGAGTGTTCAACCTTGTCCAACAGGTTCAACCTCTATGGGAACGGCTATAAAAAACGAACCATGATGGATGCACGGCGAAGCATACATGCGCGTGACGCGATACGGAAGCCGCCGCTGCGAACGCCACGTCGCTGCGGTGACCTGCCCTTTTTGCAGTGGACTCATGCACATACGCTCATGTGCTGGACGCACTCTCGATGGCAGCCACCCATTGTTCGTCCAGTATCGAAATGTCGGGTTGATCCGGCGCGTAGCGCACCTGCACCGTCGTGCGCGTCTGGAGACAATCGTAGATCTCCTTGTCGATCTGCTGCGCCTGCCGGTAGCGCATGGTCTTTCCCTGTCGGTGGGTTGCCGTCAGTTCCCAGGCGACGACAAATGGTTCGCCCTCGAAGCCTTCATCCTGCCAGACACCCAGGACTGGCGCTTCAGTAACTGCTGTGGCGTTGCGCAGCGATTGTGCGAACCGATACATTTGCATCCCCTGGATGATGTTGATGATTCCCGGAACGAGAAACAGTGACGGCGGAAGAAGTGACAGAAAGACCACTCCTGGGTGTGCCGTCCAGTTCTGTTGTACCGTCCATGCCATGATAGCGCCTGCGATGCATGTGATGACGATACCGACGATTGTTGTGGTATTAAGCAAACGCGGCACACAGATTCGCTTCAAGGATTGTCCGGTAAGCCGTCGTTGCTCTTCCCTGGTCAGCGGCGTGCGTTTCGGGTATGATAGGGTGTCGGATGCGGAAGACGGCGGCGCAAGCGGGCTCTTGCAAAACGCACAGACCGTGTCGGTCGCCCCGGCCGGTGCGCCGCACTGCGGACAATGGCGCGCCTGATCTTGCGGCGTCTCTCCTTCCTGTGTGACGGTCTGCGCGTGCATGGGAGTGAACGACGGCAATGGGCGGGCCGCCTGATCCAACGCGCCGGCGTCATAAGACGTATGCGACGGCTGCGGGTCAGACAACTTCTGGAGTGCGCGACGCGCGATCTGGCTGTTCGGGTTGATCGTCAGCGCACGTTCCAGGCACTCGCGCCGCCGTTCAGGAGTCTCGGCGACGGATGCCATCCCCAACCAGGCGGTTTCGTTGCGTGGATCGATGCGCAGCGCCTGGGCGAGGAGCGTTCGTCCCCGCGCTTTGTCGCCGGAGCGAATGGCGGTGACGGCGTCGGTAAGAATGCGATGGACGTCGGGCGAAACGGTGTGCGACACGGGCGCCTCCGAGGCTGGATGATATGTTTGACTTCGCTGCAACAACGCACCGCTGAGACGCCGGGCGCGCAGAGGGTCAAAAAGATGGATGCACGGCAAAGCATACGTGCGCGTGACGCGATACGGAAGCCGCCGCTGCGAATGCTGCGCTGCGGTGAAATATCCTTGTTGCAGTGGACTGACGTTTTGCCTCAATTCATCCAAATGATACCCGGGATCGTAGACGAAGAACTGATCGCTTTGATTGCAAAAATGCAACAGAGTTGCTACTGAGGGAGAAAGGGAATGTCGCTGACTGCACTCTCGCCGCTCGACGGGCGCTATCGGGCGGATGTCGCCGAACTCGAAGCGTACTTCAGCGAGGCGGCGTTGTTCCGCTACCGGGTGCGCGTCGAGGTCGAATATCTGATCTTTCTGACGCGCGCGCGGAACGTCGATTTTGTGCCGAAACTCGATCCGCGCGCGGCTGCGGCGCTGCGCAACCTGTACCGCTCGTTCTCCGCCGCCGACGCGGAAGCGATTGCTGTATGGGATCGCCGGGTCAACCACGATGTCAAGGCAGTCGAATACTGGTTGCGTGAACGTCTCGATGCACTCGGTCTTGGCGCCTGGAAGGAAGCGGTGCATTTCGCCCTGACATCGGAGGATGTCAACAATCTCGCATATGCGCTGATGACCCGCGAAGCGCGTGACCTGACGCTCATGCCTGCGGTCGGCGAGATCATCGTCGCGCTGCGCGACCTGGCGTTGACCGAAGCCGAAACGCCCATGCTGGCGCGCACGCACGGACAACCTGCCACGCCGACGACATTCGGCAAGGAGATGGCGGTCTTTGCTGCACGTCTGCAACGCGCCCACGAACAGGCGTCCGGCATCCGACTCACCGGCAAATTGAACGGCGCAACCGGAACCTTCGCCGCCCATGTCGCAGCGCTGCCCCAGGTGGACTGGATCGCATTCAGTCGCGGGTTCATCCGTTTTCTCGACCTGGAGCCGGTGCTGTTGACGACGCAGATCGAACCGCACGATACGCTTGCCGAACTGTGCGACGCGCTGCGCCGGCTCAATACGGTGGTGATCGACCTGTGTCAGGATATGTGGCGCTACATCAGCGATGGCTACCTGGTGCAGATCGCGCGCTCCGGCGAGGTCGGGTCGTCCACCATGCCGCACAAGGTCAACCCTATCGACTTTGAGAATGCCGAAGGCAACCTGGGGTTGGCAAATGCGCTACTGGAGCATTTCAGTCGCAAACTGCCGGTCTCGCGCTTGCAGCGCGACCTGACCGACAGCACTGTGCTGCGCAATCTCGGTGTCGCGTTTGGCTACTGTCTGCTCGGTTATCGGCGCGTCAGCCGGGGGTTGGGAAGGATCGCGGTTGATCGGGCGCGGTTACTGGATGATCTGCGCGCCCATCCAGAGGTGTTGGCGGAGGCGGTGCAAACCATCCTGCGTCGCGCCGGGTATCCTGAGCCATACGAGGCGCTCAAGCGCCTGACGCGCGGTCGCGCACTGACCCGCGAGGCGTTGCTTGCATTTATCGATGAACTTGACGTGTCTTCCGACATTAAGGCGGAACTGCGCGCGTTGACTCCCGAAACCTATACCGGGCTTGCCGACCGCCTGGCGCGGATGGTGTAGATTTCGCCAGGTGCGCCGATGCGCGCGAATGAATGCTACAACGGTCGGGCAGTCTTGAGACGCAGAATGACGATCGTCTTGACAATCGCCAGTCCGATGAGAAAACCGCGCATAAAAAGGCTATCGACCAGAAAGATCGCCGCAGCGAGCAGCACGATCCAGGCAAGCCCCAGGACAGTCGCCTTTGCACGCATGGTCATTGAACGGTCCTGCTGAAAGCGCTGAAGATGTGGTCTGATTAAGGGATGACCGGTCATCCAGCGATGCAGACGTGGCGAAGAGCGGAAGAACAGGGCAGCAGCCAGAAGAAAAAAGGGTGTTGAAGGGAGAACCGGCAGGAACGCACCCAAAAATCCGAGCATGAGAAAAAACGTTCCACCCACCAGTAAGAGTGTACGCAAAAGAGGGTTTGAGGGCGCAGTGGATGCGGTTGATGTCTTGTCTGTATTGCTCATACACCGACCCTTTCCTGGTGCAGGTCTTCCCACACATCGCGCTGTTGTGCAAAGAGGTGCGCATATGCTCCATTGCGCATGAGCAGATCGTCGTGGGCGCCACGCTCGACTAATCGACCGTTGTCCAGCACCAGAATCTCGTCAGCCATGCGCACTGCCGACAAACGGTGCGCAATAATGATCGTTGTGCGTTCCTCTGCGGTTTCCCGCAGAGCGTCCTGGATAGCGTGCTCCGTTTCCGGGTCCAGATTGGCAGTTGCTTCATCGAGCACGAGAATCGGCGCATGCTTCAGCAACGCGCGCGCGAGCGCCAGTCGTTGCCGCTGTCCGCCGGAGAATCGATTGCCCAGTTCACCGACCGGCGTATCGTAACCGTGCGGCAGGGTCATGACAAAGTCGTGCAAACGGGCGGTTCTCGCGGCTGCGATGATCTCCTGCTCTGGAGCCGACGGATTGCCCAGTCGAATGTTCTCACGGATGGACGTATTGAACACATGCGCGTTTTGCGAAACGACCGCAATATGGTCGCGTAATGCCGTCAGCGACAACTCGCGAATATCGATGCCGTTCAGCGTTATACGTCCGGCAGTCGGGTCCCAGAAGCGGAGCAGAAGTGCGAGCAGTGTTGATTTTCCTGCGCCGCTTCTGCCCACAATAGCGATGGAACGACCGAAAGGTATCTCGAAGGTCACATCGTCCAGTGCAGGTTGAACGCTTCCTTTTCCAGGCTCCTGCGGATAGCAAAACGAGACATGCTCGAAGCGCAGGTGCAGCGGTTGATTGACCGGAAACGGTCGTGGATGGGCTGGCTCCCTGACGACCGGGGGTTGATCCATCAGTGTGAACAGACGCTCTGCGCTCGCCATCGCGCCGTTAAAATCGTTGATGACGCCGCTGACGCCCAGCAACGGTTGAAACGCCATCCATCCCAGCGCCACAACGACCGGAACATCGCTGACGTCCAGCGCGTCAGATCGGACAAGCCAGGCGCTGATGGCAAGGAGCGTCAACACACCGCCTGCTATGAACGCTTCGATCACCCCATTTTGAACCGCGCTGGCGCGAACCAGTTCATTCTGCGCATTGCGCAGCCGCTCACCGGCAGCGCGCAGGAGCGCGCGGCGGCGTTCGCCGTAGTTGAACGCCAGAACCTCGCGTATGCCTTGAAAGCTGTCGGTCAGCAAAGCGCTGAGCTCTCCTGCAATGATGCGTGTTTTTGCAGCAGGAGAGCGACTTGCGCGGTAGGCGATCCATGGCGCAACAACGCCGATCAGCAGCAGGAACGGCAGCAACCCCAGGACAAGGGTGATATGGTACAGTCCAAGGACCAGAAGCAACGCCAGTGGTGTGATGATGGCGGCGAAGAAGGGCGCAATCGTATGCGCATAGAAAGGTTCAATACGATCAATATCCGCTATCACGCGCGAGACGGCATCGCCGCTGCGCAGGCGTTGCAGTCCGGCCGGCGCCTGTGGTTCCAGGGCGCTATAGAATTGATAGCGCAGTTGGGCGAGCAGGTGAAATGCAACATAGTGCCCGGTGTACTGTTCGATATACCGGACGGCGCCTTTGAACAGCGCCAGCATCACCAGCGTGACCACAACCGTTTCCAGCGCGAGCGGTTCAGCGAGAGCGGCACGCGCTACCGCATAGACGCCGATTGCCAGCAGCGCTGCTCCGGCAAGAAGGTTCAAAATGCGCGCTATAATCGAGATCGCCATCACCCAATACAGAGGGCGCAGGATATCAAGCAGACGTCTGAGAATCCCGGATCGGCTCATCGCATAACTCCTGAAGCAAGATGAACCATACGTGCGAATACGCCGTTCTGTCGCAGCAGCCCGGCAGGCGAACCTGACTCGACAATTCGTCCGTGCTCCATCATCACGATGTGATCGGCGCGACTGGCCGTGCTCAAACGGTGAGCGATAATGATCACCGTCTTATTTTTGAGGAGATGGTCGATAGAATCCTGAATAACCGCTTCAGTCTGACTATCAAGTTGTGACGTTGGCTCGTCGAGCAGCACGATCGGCGCGTCCTTCAGGAATGCACGCGCCAGCGCCAGACGCTGCGCCTGTCCGCCGCTCAGGGTGCTGCCGCGTTCGCCGATAATGGTGCTCAAACCGGCGGGGAGTTGCGCGACAACGTCATCAAAGTGTGCGGCACGCATGGCGCGTTCCAATTCTTCAGCGGTTGCGTCGGGCTTTGCCACCCGCAGATTTTCCTCGACAGTTCCGTAGAAGATGTAGGGGTCTTGCGATACCAGTGAAATCGATGCACGCAGCTGGTCAGATGAATACTCCGAGATAGGAATGCCATTAATGAGAATAGTCCCCTTTTGTGCTGCGATAAAGCGGAGCAGCAAATGGAAGACCGTGCTCTTCCCGGCGCCGCTCGCCCCCACCAGCGCAACCCGTTCACCCGCCCGGATGGTCAGCGAGAAATTGTCCAGTGCAGGAGCGTCTCTTCCCGCATGCTGGAATGTCACACCCTCCAATCGAATATCAGGCGCAGTGGTGATGGTGATCGTATGCGCCGATGGAGACGTCTCTGCGACTCCTGGCGGCGTATCAAGAAAGGCGGAAATCTTTTTCGCCACTGCGCGACCGATGGCGCCAGCGAAGAAAAACTGCCCGATAAGATTGAGTGGGCGGGCAAGTTCGAAGCTGAGCAGGACAAAGGTGACGGCTGTTCCCAGCGTAATGCTATCTGTTGACAGCCGCCAGAGCGATGTGAGCGTCAACGCTGTCGTTGTCGCCAGTGCGAATCCGCCGTCCACGACAAACAGCATGATCTGATTAACCGCCAGCAGGCGCATCGTTTCCCGGCGCAGCGTCTCATTTTCCTGACGAAACTGCTCGCCGCGAGCTTTTCCCTGATTGAACATCTTGAGGGTCGTCAATCCTTGCAGGCTGTCGAGGAACTGGGCACTCAAATGGTTCGCAGTCGCAAAAAAGCGATCGCTGACTGCTTTGAACCGTTGGGAAGTCGCTCCCAGCAGGAGCGGCGGCAGCGGCAATGCCAGCAGCAGAATCAGCGCTGTCACGATATCCTGCGTGGCAAGGTAGGCGATGACCAGCACAGGGCTGATCATGCCCACAAAGAACTGCGCCAGGTAGATGCTATAGTACTGCTCCAGCCAGTCCGTGCCATCGACGGAGGTATTGACCAATTCGCCCGTGCGCTCACGATCCAGCCCGACCGGTCCGATTTGCAGGGCATGGGCATAGATCGTATCGCGAACTGCGATTTTCGTATCGGCTGCCGCCTGTGCTGCGGCAAAGCGCTCAAGCCATCCGGAGAAGCCCTTGCCTGCGATCAGGGTCAAGGCGCCGATCAGCGTGCCGATGGAGAAAATGGACGCACCGACCCTTAGCCCCTCTATTGCCCAACCCACCATCGCAAACAGGGCAATGTTCAAGACCACCGTCGCCGATCCCGCGATGGCGGAGATTGCAACCCATCTTCCTGTCTGACGGGAGAACAGACGTTTATCAATGCCCATCATACGACTTGGTATCAATACACGACCGGACTGTCGGCAGTATAGTAACAGTAATGATAGAAGATGTCAATGAACGTTGAACGTTGAACATTCAACGTTGCAACCTTCAACGTTCCAACGTTCAACCTTCAACCTTCAACGTCTCACCGCCCGTTCACCAAATCGTATGCAAACCGATCAGGTTCCGGTACTGTCCAGTGCTTGACCTTCGCCGATCTTCCATAGTATGCTGTCGCAGAGGAGATGAGTCGTTGTTCATTTTTTGCTATCCATGACAGGTGCACAACCCGACCTTGCCGAACGTACTGAGCAACATGTCCTGCTGTTTCGTCTCGCAGACGAGATCTACGCGCTGCCGTCAATCCATGTTCGTGAAGTCGGGCGGTATCGATCATATACTCCTGTTCCCGGTGCGCCGCCGGCGATCCCAGGTATCGTCAGTCATCGTGGCGTCATCCTGCCGGTTGTCGATCTGCGCCTGGTTCTGGGAATGCCGTCTATCGAAGCAACTCGCTCGACCCGTCTGATTTCTGTCGTGCACGACGATATCGGTATGGCGTTGCTGGTCGATGCCGTGATCGATC
>Ga0209162_1002454_pt1 | contig 16186 bp, 10 predicted proteins | sample YNPNPMetaG_FD_187121 | JGI IMG/M metagenome (GOLD analysis project Ga0209162, IMG submission 187121) | Anoxygenic and chlorotrophic microbial mat microbial communities from Yellowstone National Park, USA - YNP NP MetaG (SPAdes) (version 2) ... | reverse complement strand
CTTTTTCTGAAGATCTATAGCGCATCCCAATGATGACTGTGCCATTCAGTTGCTGGCTCACACAGAGGTTATTGCAACAACACATACCTGGCATGATGTTGTCGCTACCCCGCGGTTTGTCGAACGGTTGCGCGCGCGCCTGCATTTGATGGAGGCATGGTCAGCGGTGCAAGCGCGCCAGCACGCCGACCAGCGCATCCTGGGCTTGCTGAGCCTGCTTGCCGAGCAATTTGGCGTACCCCACGGCAGCGGCGTCCTGATTGACGTGCGGCTCACGCATGCACAGCTTGCAACGGCGATTGGCGTGACACGCTCAACGGTGACCCGGTTGCTCGGGGATCTCCGGCTCCGCGGCGATCTGAAGACGATTGGCAAAGGCGATCATGAGCGATTCTGGTTGCCTGAATGGGGTAATGGGCAGCATATGCACGACCAGCGTACCCTTGCGATCAGGCGAGTGCGGCGAGCGTAAGTACCTGTGCTAGCGCGATGCAGGCGGCAAGGTTCTACACCTTTCTGAGGGAGGCGTTCGCTTGCGCCCGGGAGGTTGCTCAGCCCGCTGCGCGTGTGGCGCGATGCCCTGGTGAGCTTGTCTCGCCGGGGCTGTTTGTTTCCGGTGTAGACCCGACGCGGGGATCGTCCTGATCAGTAGGACCTCGCTCCTCGGCACTACGCCGCTGCCTCTCACGCGGTTCACGACATGGTCCGGATCACGCAGGTAGGGCGGCAGATTAGCCGCGAGGAGCGCTATGGTATTCTCCATCCTTCCCTCAAACCTCATTGTCCGGCAGGCGCATGCGGCGAACCCGGGGCTGAAGAAATGGTATATACTTCCAGTTGGCCTGCTGGTTATGGTCTTTGAGCAATTCATCCGGTATACCGGGCTGGCCGTGGGGCTGATGGTCTTTGAGCAATTCATCCGCTATGCCAGTCTAGCCGTCGGGCTAAAGCCCTCGGCTACGGGATGCGAAGCCCGCCTGTGCGGGCTATACCAGATGATGTATTCAAAGACCATAAGCCCTCGGCTACGGAATGCGAAGCCCGCCTGCGCGGGCTATGCCGGATGATGTATTCAAAGACCATCACCACCCTGATGGGGGTGGGCGGTTGTCGTTCGCGAGGGCCCGGCCCTTCCGAGCCCTGCCGGCGCCCCGCGAGACCACCGGGACGAGCCACTCGGCCCGCAACGAGCAGCGGAGACATCCCGCGCACGAACGTGCCGGACGAGCCATTCAGGCAATGGACACAGGATGACCGATTACGACGATCTGCTGGTGCTGGTGCAGCGCGTGGGGAGCGCCGGTCTCTACAGCGTGGAACTGGAACTCCAGGGCGGGCGCCGGGTCGGCGCCGACGAACCGGTGGCCTTCCCCGCTACGCTGCAACCCGCCGACAATTCACCCCAGGGGCTGGCCGCCTTCGGTCTCGACCTCTTCAACCGGCTCTTCGCGGGCCGGCTGGCCCTGGAGTTTCAGAAAGCCTGGTCGGCCGTCATGGCCCGCGGCCGCTCGCTGCGCCTGCGTCTGGCGCTCGACCCCGCCGCGCCCGAGGTGCATGCCATTCCCTGGGAGTTGTTGTACTTCGATGATAGCGGCGGCACGTTCGCCCCCCGTCCCATTGCCGTCGATCCCCGTATCGCCTTTTCGCGCTACATCAAAAGCCCGGCCTTTGACGAGGGGCGCCCGATCGCCGAGCGCCCCATCCGCATGCTGATGCTCATCTCCGCCCCGGTGGACCTGGAGCGCTGGAACCTGGCCCCGATTGACCGGGAGGCCGAGGAGCGCGATTTTAACACCCGCTTCAGCGCCGCGACGGCCAGCGGCCAGTTTCGCTGCGATGTGCTGCCGCGGGCCACCGAGGAGGATCTCCGCGACGCCCTCGTGCGGGGCGCGCTGCCGCCCACGCTGCGCAGCGGCGGCGAGCACAGCGGCCTGGAGCCATTGCCGGCCCGTGGCTACGATGTGCTGCTCTACTACGGCCATGCCCTGCATCACCCTCAGGAGGGCACGCGCCTGGCGCTCGAGCGCCCCGGCGATCGCCGCGTCCAGTTGCTTCCCGACGAGGCCTTCATCGCCCTTCTGCGACAACTCCCTCCTTCCCGCCGGCCTGCGATGGTCGTGCTGGTGGCCTGCAACAGCGCGACCGGCGGGCAGATCAACAGCCTGGCCGCGCGGCTAATTATCGAGAGCGGCATCCCCGCCGTGCTGGCGATGCAACGCCTGGTTGAGATCGTCCTGGCGCGCAGCTTTACCTTTCATCTCAGCGAGCACCTCTTGCGGAACGGCGTGATTGACGAGGCGGTCAATGCGGCCCGCCAGCGCGTCTTTCGGCCCGACCAGGTGGGCTGGACCACCCCGGTCCTCTACATGCGCAACCCCGAGGGGCGTCTGTTCAGCCCCAACGCGCAACTCGAGTACGCCGCGCAGGTGCTGCGCGATGAGACCTTTACCCGCTGGAGCGGGGCCGAGTTCATTGAAAGCGGCGTGGTCAGCTTCGCCCCCGGCCAGGACTGGACCATGGCGCGCCGGCGTCCCGAGGACGCGCCGACCGTCCTCGGCGCGCTCGACGCGCTCGACCAGAGCTTCGGGTTGGGCCTGCGCGGCCGGCGTCGCCAGCGCGCGGCGGAACAGGCTGAGACCAACCTCGTCGCGGTGATCGGGCCACCCTACTCCGGACAGACCACTCTGCTCCGCCGGCTCGCCGTTGAACTGGCCGAGGCGGTCATTGGCGACCCGACCCGGCCCCTGGGCATCTACATCACCCTGAACGGCTACGACCAGACCCGCGGCCTGGGGCGGCTCGAGCGCTACATCATCGAGCAAGCCCGCAGCGTGACCCCCTATCTGGGCGACGCCCTGAGCGGCCTGCTCGGTCCGGCCCCGCTGTCGGCTCCGCAGGCGCGGTACATCTTCTTGCTCGACAATCTTGACGCGCTCTCCGATCGGGCCCGCGCCGATCTGGCCCGCGAACTGGCGGCGCTGGCGCGACGCCGCCCCGACCAGGGCTTCGTGCTGACCTCGAACATCGATCTGTACCCCGGTTCGTGGCTGCCCACGGCGCGGGTGCTGATCCTGCAACTGCTGACCGAGCGTCAGGCGCTGCGCTACTGTCGCCAACGCGACCAGAAGAGCGCCTTGCAGGTATTCCAGCGCATGCGCGACAATCGCCTGCTCGGGCTGGCAAGCGAGCCGAGCCTGCTGGCGCTGATCTACGAGCGGCTGACCGCCCATGCAGCCGTTCGCGTGACCCGCAACCAGATCGTGCAGGAGTACCTGGATCAGGCCCTGGCCAGCCTGGCCCTGACCTTTCGCATCGGTGACGCCGCGCGCGAGAGCCTGGCCGAACTGGCGTGGCACGCGCGGTGGAACCATCGCGAGCACCTCCCGTTGTCGGAGGTGTTCCGCATCTTTCAGCGCGTGCGGCGCGAGCGCGACTACAATCTGGAGGAGTTGTACGCCCTGCTGCGCGAGGCCCGTTTGCTCAGCAGCGTCGGACAGCACCACGCGCGTTTCGCTAATCCCGCGCTGGAAGCGTACCTGGCGGCGCTGGCCCTGAACACCCATATGGACCTGCTCGAGCGCATCGCCGACATCGTCACGCTCTGCGCCAGTCCCGAACGATTAGCCTGGTGGGAGGATGTCCTCTACGCGCTGGCGGGCTTGCTCGCCGATCCGGCGCAACTCTTCGAGCCGCTCGCCAGGGCCATTCGCGCCGGGAGCGGCACTCACGCGCTGCTCGCGGCGCGCTGCCTTGAGGCGATCACCCGCGAGCAGGAGGCGCGTCTGGCGCCCGCGCTGCGCGCCGAGGTGCTCGATGCCTGCATCATCCGCCTGCGCAACGAGCGCGAGCCCGCCGTGGAACGGCGCGAGCAACTGGTCGCCGCCCTCGGGCGGCTGAGCGATCCGCGCTTGATCCCCGAAATGCGCCGCGTGCTTACCGAGAAGGTGCGCCAGACTGCCGGCGGCCCGCGCTACGAGTACACCAATGTGCGCATCGCGGCCGCGCGCTCCCTGCGCAACCTCGCGCCCGTCTGGCTGGCTCAGGAGCGGGCGCCGGCCACGTCGCAACGAGGCCCCTGCGTCGTCACGCCCTACCGCGACGAGGCCTCCCTGACCCTGCCGGCAGGCCCCCAGGCGCCGCCAAAATCGCTCCAGGAGCAGCGTGATGAGGCCATGCTGCGCCACGTGCTCGACCTCTGGCGCCAGGGGGCGCAGGGGCGCGACGAACTGCGGGCGATCATCCAGGAGTCGCCCTCGCCGCCCGAACGGGCACTGGCGATCTTCGCCCTGGCCGATCTCGGCGATGATGACGAGATGAAGATCCTCGATGCGCGCTTTCTGTTGCGGGTGATCCTCGGCCCGGCCGATGATGCGCACACCCGGATCAGCGACGACTGGGCCGATACCATGTGGGCCGCCGCCGATGCGCTGACCCTCTTCGAGCCGGACCAGGTGGCGCCCCTGCTGGCGGTGCTGGTGCGGGGCAATGCCAGCCTCCCCGACCGGGCCGCCCAGCAACTGGCGTACCTGGCGGGCCGCGTGCGCGCCGCCGATCCCGACGTGATTGACTGGCTCCTGAAGGTGCTGATCACCAGCGCGAACCAGTCGGTCAAGGCCAGGGCCATGCAGTCGCTGGCCTGGCTTGGCATGGGCGTGCCGGACCGGGTGCTGGAACTGCCCGATGGCCGCGACGGGCCCACCGTCAGACAGATCATCCAGGACATCGCGGCATGGCGCCCGCTGCGGGAGTTGCGTATCGGCGCATTCGCCGTGGACCTGCGGCCTGATGATGGGCCCGCCGGCCCGATCTATCTGCGCCGCAAGGCGGTGGAGGCGCTGGCCTGGATCGGCGATACGACGACCCTTGCCGACCTGGGGACGCTGACCCTTGCCGACCTGGGGACGCTCGCCCCCGCCTGGCCACTGGAACTGCGCGAGCAGTGGTACCTGACCGCGGCGACGATCGCCGGGCGCTTGAAAGGCGCGCGTGAGCCGCGCCTGAGGTAACCATCGTTTCCTGGAGCAGGGGGCCCGGGGAACCCGGGTTTCCCCAGACGCTCACTCAGCCGTCTATTCCCCTGCGGGGCGGGGGCGAGGGGAAACCCGGTTTCCCCATCCCCCTCGCCGAGGGCGTATGTTCACATCAGCCGTCCATGCGGCTCCGCCGCACAACGCCGCGATGAACATACGGTTGTTCCTGGGAGGGCTACGCCCTCCCAAACCCTCCCAGGGGCCGGGGCCTGGGTGCGCGGGCCTCCGGCCCGCATCCGCAGGGGATGGGGAAACCCGGTTTCCCCATCCCCCTCGCCGAGGGCGTATGTTCACCTCAGCCGTCCATGCGGCTCCGCCGCACACGAACGGGAATGAACATAGGTTCTTCTTGGGAGGGCTGCGCCCTCCCAAACCCTCCCGCGGGCGGAGGTATGGGGAAACCCGGTTTCCCCATACCCCTGCGTGAGGGCAAGGCCCTCTCGCGGGCAGGGGCGTGGGGAAACCCGGTTTCCCCAGCCCCTTGCTCCAGCAGCCTATGTTCACGTTAGTGGGAGGGTTTGGGAGGGCTGCGCCCTCCCAGGAAAAACATCATTCTATGGCTCAATTCCGCAAGCAACTCGATGAGCTGAGCGCCGTGCTGCGTGCCTTCGCGCCCCAGGCCGCCAGGGTGGACGCGGTGGTCGAACTGGTGGCCGAGGCGCTGCTGGCCGGGCACACCCTGTTCACCTGTGGCAACGGCGGGAGCGCCGCCGATGCCCTGCACCTGGCCGAGGAACTGGTGGGCCGCTACCGGGCCAATCGGCGTCCGCTGCCCGCGGTATGCCTCAACGCCGATGTCGGCGCGCTGACCTGTATCGCCAACGATTTTGGCTACGACGCGGTGTTCGCCCGCCAGCTCACCGCCCTGGCCCGCCCCGGCGACACCCTGGTGGCCTTCAGCACCTCGGGGAACTCGCCCAACGTCCTCAATGCCCTCCGCGCCGCGCGGGAAAGAGGCGTCATCAGCGTGGCCCTCCTCGGCAAGGACGGCGGCGCCGCCGCCCCGCTGGCCGACCACACCATCATCGTGCCCTCCACCAACAACGCCCGCATCCAGGAAGTCCACGGCCTGCTCCTCCACGCCATCTGCGAGGCGGTCGAGGCGCGGCTCGTGGCCGCCCCTTGAGTGTATCGCCCCGGCGTAGAATAGGATGCGCGCGCTGTGTCGCGCATCCTTTCCGGGTTGCGCTGCCGGTTCTTCCTGCCACCCGGGGCGCCGAGAAACCCGGTTTCCGGTGAGCGCCGCGACGGCAGGGGCGTGGGGGCAACCCGGTTGCTCCATCTTCCACCACAGATTCAAGGAGAGATCATGGATCGCATTCTTGTCACGGAAAAAATCGCCGCCGAAGGTCTGGATGTGCTGCGGCAGGCCGCCGAGGTGGACGTGCGCCTGGATCTCGATAAGGCCGCGCTCCTGGAGATTGTCGGCGGCTATGACGCGCTGGTGGTGCGCTCGGCGACGAAAGTGACCGCCGAGGTGATCGAGGCCGGCGCGCGCCTGCGCGTCATCGGCCGCGCCGGCACCGGCGTGGATAACATTGATGTCAACGCCGCCACGCGCCGGGGCATCGTCGTGGTCAACGCGCCGGCCTCCAACAATGTGGCCGTGGCCGAGTTGACGATCGGCTTGCTGATCGGCCTGGCCCGCTCTATCCCCCAGGCGCACCTGTCACTGCAGAGCGGCAAGTGGGAGCGCAACAAGTTCGTGGGCTGGGAAGTGCGCGGCAAGACCCTGGGCCTGGTGGGCCTGGGGCGCATCGGCTCGGAGGTGGCAGTGCGCGCCCGGGCCATGGCCATGCACGTGCTGGCTTACGACCCGGTGGTGTCGTTCGACCGCGCCGCGCAACTCGGCGTCGAACTGGTGACCATGGAAGAACTGCTCCAGCGCAGCGACGTGGTCTCGCTGCATGTGCCCCTGATCGAGAGCACCCGGCAACTCTTCGACACCACCCGCATCGCTCAGATGAAGCGCGGCGCCTATCTGATCAACGCCAGCCGCGGCGGGGTGGTGGACGAGCAGGCCCTCCTCGCCGCGATTGATGCCGGGCATCTGGCCGGCGCGGCCCTCGATGTCTTCAGCCAGGAACCGCCCCCCGCCGACGCGCCGATCATCCACCATCCAAAAATTATCACCGTGCCCCACATCGGCGCCAGCACCGCCGAGGCGCAGACCTCCGCCGGCACCGAGATGGCCGAGGGGGTGGTGACGGCGCTTAGCGGCGCCACGCCCCGCTACGCCGTCAACGCCCCCTTCGTCGCCCCCGAGGCCTGGAGCGTGCTGCAACCCTATCTGTCCCTTGGCCGCCAGATGGGCCGGCTGATCAACCAGTTGATCCACAGCCCGGTGCGCAGCTACGATCTCGAGTTCCGTGGCGAACTGGCCGAGGTGGACACCCAGCCCGTCCGTCTGGCCGTGCTCCAGGGATTGCTGGAAGCGGTCAGCATCGAACGGGTGACCCCCGTCAACGCGCCGCTGATCGCCCGCGAACGGGGGATGCGCGTCACCGAGCGCACCGACCCCGATGCCGAGAGCTACACCGGGTTGCTGGTGGCGCGGGTCGAGGCCACCGATGGCGAGCATGTCTTCTGGGGCACGGTGCTGCGCGGCGAACCCCACATCGTCCGCGCCGATGGCTACTTCGTGGACTTCATTCCCCAGGGGGCGCTGCTCTTCACCTACCATCGCGACCGCCCGGGCATGATCGGGCGCGTCGGCACCATCCTCGGCGGCGCCGATGTCAACATCTCGGGGATGTACGTCGGACGCCTGGCCCCTCGCGAGCACGCCATGATGGTGCTGACCCTCGACGAGCCGGCTTCCGAAGAGGTCCTGGCCCAGATCCGCGCCCTGGAGGGCATCGAACAGGCGTATAGCGTGAAGCTCTAAATCCTTTCACCTCAGCCGGCCATGCGGCTGCGCCGCACACCGCCGGGATGAACATCCTTCCTGGGAGGGCGCAGCCCTCCCAGACCCTCCCGCGGGTGGGGGGATGGGGAAACCCGGTTTCCCCATCCCCCTACGTGAGGGCTGCGCCCTCCCACACCCTCCCACCGGGTGGGGGCCGCGGGGAAACCGGGTTTCCCCATCCCCCTGCGTGAGGGCTGCCCCCTCCCGTGGGTGGGGGCATGGGGGAACCCGGTTTTCCCACACTCCTCGCCAGGGGCTTATGTTCACGTGAGACGGTCATGCGCCTGGCGCACCACGCCGCGATGACCATGACCTGGGAGCGCGGGCGTCCCGCCCGCGCCACGGCGCCGCGGGCACGGCGCCGGCCTCCGCTCTGACCCTCCCCCACCGGGGGCGGGCACCCGGCTCCTCCCCCCAGCGGGGGGAGGCTGGGAGGGGGGCTGAACCCGGCGAACGATGGTCACCTCAGCGCATCCGGCGCCGCAGTCCCCCTCCCTACGACCGCAAACGCACCGTGATGGACTTGCCCGGTTCGACGACGATATTATCCACCACCACCGCCCGGCGTTTCGTGTCGTAGACGCGGTAGCGCCCCGGCGCCAGGACGTATGGCGCATCGAACTCGAAGTAGAAGCCAACGGTGCCTTCCCGTGACATGATCGTCGATCCGGTGAAAATGGAGGTGTCCCATGCGCCATCGACCAGCTTTTCGACGCGCAGATCCTGGAATGCCGTTGCCGGCAACCCATCGTTGATGAAGGTAACGCTGCCCCAGCCGATAACGGCCACGGTTTCGCGGCCCTCTTCGATGATGGCCGTATAGTCGGTGAAATAGTGATTCCTGACCTGGTCAGCTCGTCCTTCCGTTCGGAAGACGGTGAAACGGTACTCACCCGGAGGTAGGGCAATGAGTTGTTCACCTTCGAATGCAGCTTCGATCTGCTTGTCGGTTTCAGGGTTCCTGGCGCCGAACATGCTCTTGCCCTGCGCGTCCCGGAAGCTCGATAGAGAGACCTGCGCGGGTTTGCCGTCCGGGCCGATGGCAATAAAGCGCAAGGTGCTGCGTTTGAGCGAGGCGGCGATCAGTTCCTCGAGCGTCTGGGCCAGGGCGTCGCCGTTCTGCGCGTCGATGTAGCGGCCGCCGCTGTTCTCCGTAATGCAGCGGAGGGTTTGAGCGACCTGTGGCTCCAGCCCAAAGCCCACCACGTCAATCCGCACCTCGGCCTCTGAGGCGGCCAGCGCCGCCGCCACCGCGCACGGATCGCCATCGCAGGTCTCCTCGCCGTCCGATACCATAATGATCACGTTGCGGACGTTTTCGCCTGCCTTGAGATCCTCGCCGGCCCGTTGCAAGGCCAGGCTGATCGGGGTCCAGCCGGCCGGTTCCCAGGCAAGGGCTTGCTGCCGCAGCAACGCTTTGTCAACCCCCTGGACCGGCACCAGGAGGGCCGTGCTCTGGCAGGAGCGCGCCCGCTGGGCCTCGCTGCCGTCGCCTTCGTGACCGAACACGCGGAAGCCGACGTTCAGGTTGGGGTTGTCGGGCAGAGACTCGATGACCCGTTCGATCGCCCGACGAGCCGCCTGGATCTTGGTTTCGCCGCCGATGCGCTGGGCCATCGAGCCGCTGGCATCGAAGACCAGTTGAATGTTGACGGTTGGACCTGTTCCGGTCTGCTCCTGGGGGCGGAAGACGACCCGAACATCCTCGGCTGGGGCCACGGTTGCTGCCGCGCTCGCGCCCGACGGCGAGGGGGTGTCGGCGGCGGGCGCGAAGGGAGGGCGGGTCGGCTCGACCGGCGCGCTGGTTGGCGTCGGCGGGGTGGTCGGCGCCGGGGTGGCGGTCGCGGGCAGGGGGGAAACAGTGGGTGATGGCGCTTCGGTGGGTGGGGCCTGGGCGGCCATGGTGGCTCGCACCTCGGCTTCCACCGTAGCCCGCAGACTGGCCTGCTCATTCGCGGCAGGCGCGCCGCCGCACGCGGCAATGATAGTAACAATCAGAATCGCGCAAGGAATGCCAAGATACCGGTTGGACACGCTGCTCCTCCTCCATCTCACCGATACCTGTATGCACTCTTTATGGTAGCATATTTCGGGAGCATGCCGCGTCCGGTAGGCCCTGGGGCGCTTGCATTGACGAGTATGCTGGCATATCCGGGCTTCAGTCGCGGGGCGTGCAACGCCGCGATAAAAAAAGGAGGGCTACGCCCTCTCAAACCCTCCCGCGGGCGGGGGTAGGGAGAAACCCGGTTTCCCCCTACCCCTGCGTGAGGGCCAGGCCCTCCCGCGGGCGGGGGCGTGGGCCATCCCCTTCCCAAACACGGCCCACTGCCAGCCGGGCCCTCCCGCGGGCGGGGGCGTGGGGGAACCAGGTTCCCCCATGGTCACGTGAGACGGTCATGCGCCTGGCGCACCACGCCGCGATGACCATGACCTGGGAGCGCGGACGTCCCGCCCGCGCCACGGCGCCGCGGGCACGGCGCCGGCCCCCGCCCTGACCCTCCCCCACCGGGGGCGGGCACCCGGCGCCTCCCCCCAGCGGGGGGAGGCTGGGAGGGGGGCAGCACGCGGCGCACGATGGTCACCGCAGCCGTCCATGCGGCTCCGCCGCACCACGCCGCAATGAACATACGGGTGTTCCTGGGAGGGCGAAGCCCTCCCAAACCCTCCCGCGGGTGGGGGAATGGGGAAACCCGGTTTCCCCATTCCCCTCTTCGAGAGCCTATTTTCACGTTAGGAAATCGCGCAGCGTCTGGTGATACAGGTCGGGCGCCTCGATCATCGGCAAATGGCCGCAGTCCTCGAGCACGACGAGTCGGCTGCCGGCAACCAGGCGCTGGCATTGCTCGACCTCGGATGGGGGGGCGAGGCGGTCGCTGGCGCCGGCCACGAGGAGCGTCGGCGCGCTGATGGCGCGCAGCGCGGCGTGCAACGGCGGAACCCCGGCGGCTGTGAGGGCCGTCAGGTAGGCGCGTCCATCGGTGGCAGCGTGGTCGGCCAGGTATTCGCGCCACAACTCCTGATCGGCGGGCGGGCGCTGCAGGGTCTGGGCACCGAGGAAGGCGGCCAGGGGCGGCAACTGGAACAGGTAGCGGTTCCAGGGCTGCCAGAAATCAAAGAACGGCCGGGCCAGACCGAGGGAGAGATCGAGCGGCGCGCGGGTCCATTCCAGGGCCACCAGTTCCGGCGCGAAGGGGCGAGCGCCCAGATTGCTGAGCGCCACGCGCCCCACCCGGTCGGGGCGCCGCGCGGCCACCAGCGCGGCCACCGCGGCCCCCAGGCCATGCCCGCACAGGTCGAAGCGCCCCAGACCCAGCCCGTCGGCAAAGGCGATCGTCGCATCGGCCAGGGTCCTGAGGGTGGGTGGGGCGGGCCACGGCGGCGTACCGCCCGACCCGGGCAGATCCAGGGCGTAAGAGATGCGCGTGTCGGCCAGGGCCCCGGCGACGCCGCGCCAGATGCGCGAGGTGGCGCCAAAGTCGTGGATCAACAGCAGGGCCGGCCCCGCGCCGGCGCGGCGGTAGGCGACCTTGCCACTCGAGAGCCAGAGCGATTCGAGCAGGAACGAAACCGACGTCGCGGTCGCCGGGGCGGGAACGGATTGCGGAACCACCGGGGCTTCGCTCGCGAGCCGAAGGGCCTGTCCAGAGGCTGGCTCGGCGCTCGGCGCGGATGAAGAGGCTTCGGCAGTGGCGGTGGAAAGGCGCGTGTTCCGCCGGCGGGCGGGTGGTGGTTCGACTGTTGGGGGTGTGGGGGCTTCTTCCGCGTTGGTGGAAAGGCGCAGGCCGCGCCCGCGGGTAAGGGGTTGTTCGGTGGGTAGCGGGGGCGGGGAGGACGGCTCTTCGGCGGAACGCCTGGTGGAAAGGCGCAGGCCGCGCCCGCGGCGAATGGGGGCCGTATCTTCAGGCTCAGACGCCATAGCGGGACTCCAGTTCCGTCGCCAGGGCCTCGTAGGCCAGCGCCCCGGCGCTGCTCGGGGCGTAGACGCCGATGGGCTTGCCCACGGTCGGGGCCTCGGCGAGCTTGACATTCATCGGGATGACCGTCTCGAACACCAGGGCGCCGTATTGCTCGCGAACCTGCTGTTCGATGTGCAGGCTCAAGTTGGTGCGCCGGTCGGCCAGGGTGCAGATGATGCCGCCGATGGCCAGGTGGGGATGGATCTCGCGCACCAGTTCGATCGTCTGTTCAAGCTGGGGCATGGCCTTGAGGGCATAGGCATGGAGTTGGAGTGGCACGATCACTGCGTCGGCGGCGGCCATGGCGTTGAGCGAGAAGATGCCCAGGCTTGGAGGCGGGTCAATCAGGACGTAGTCGTACCGCTCACGGCTGGACCGCAAGGCCTTGCGCAGCAGCAACTCGCGCCCGACCTTGCCTGCCAGCTCCAGTTCGGCCCCGGCCAGTTCCAGGGCCGCCGGGATGAGATCCACCCCCGCGTCGGTGGTAATGGTCGCGAACCCGATGCCGCGCTCGGGGTTGAGTAGCACTTCGTAGACACTGTACTCCAGGGCGCCCGGATCGACCCCCAGGCCCTGGGTAAGATTGGCCTGCGGATCAATATCAATCAACAGCACGCGGCGTCCGCGTGCCGCCAGCATCGTACCCAGACTCAGGGTCGTCGTCGTTTTGCCGACGCCGCCCTTTTGCATCGCCAGGGCGAGAATATGGCCCATGCCCGCCTCCGCCGTAGACATGCCCTTCGCGACGATTGTACCAGAGATGGTAACAGCCGTTGACAGAGGGTTCGCCCGTGGGCCGGCGCGGCCTCATCTCAAATGAAGGTGACTGCCCCCTCCCTGGCCCCTCCCCCCAGCGGGGGGAGGTTGGGAGGGGGGCTGCGGCGCCGTATGCGCTTATGTGACAGGACGTACGCGGTGGAGGTATGCGGGGAGGCGCAGCCTCCCCGCACCCCCCGTTCCCGCTCGCGGCGGCCAGGCGGCCTGGCGCACCACCCACGGCCCGCCCGCCGCGGGCGGGCAACAACCGGTTGGTGGGGGGCCGCAGGCCCTCCACCCTCCCGCGGGTGGGGGAATGGGGAAACCCGGTTTCCCCATTCCCCTCTTCGAGAGCCTATGTTCACGTTAGGATATGGTACACTGATGGAGATACAATCTGCATTCCGTTTCCCCCAGGCAAGGAGATCCCCGGTGACCGACGACCAGGCCAATGAGCGCGATGCGCGCGCAGGTGACGATACCTTCCCCGACCCCGACGACACTGATACATCCGTGAGGGCCGAGACCGGCAACGATGAACCGGAAGAGACCGGCTCCGACGGGCGCCCGCGCTGGCCGGTCATCATCGGCCTGGTGCTGATCCTGGCCGCGATTGGCGTCGGCCTCGGCCTGATCCTGCCCTCCGGCCCCCTGCGCGAAATCGACCAGATGCCCCCCGCCCTTGCCACGATGCAGTCGGGCGCGCCCACGGCCCTGCCGCTGCCCGTGGCGATTGAGGGGGATAGCGCCGAGGTGATCGCTACCGTTGGCGAGGCGGCGATCTACCGCGGTGACTTCGTGCGCTTCTATCAGCCGGGCAGCGATCCGCAGGAGACGCTCGACCAGTTGATCCAGATCGAGTTAATTATACAGGCGGCCGCCGAAGAGGGCGTAAGCGCCGATGAGGCCGTGGTGACCGAACAGATCGAGCGCATCAAGGCGGACCAGGCCAATGGCGATGACGCGCAGTTCGAGGCGTTTCTCAAGGAACAGAACATCAATGATGTCGCTGAACTTCGCCGCCTCCTGGAACGCGACCAGGTGATCGAGGCCATGATCCTCCGCCACACGCCCCTGGAGCAGGTGCGCGCCCGCCATATTCTCATCGCCACCGATGCGCTGACTGACACCGCCGCCATCGAGGCAGCGCGGGCGGAGGCCGAGGGCCTGATGGCCCGGCTCGACCAGGGCGCCGATTTTGCCGCCCTCGCCACCGAACATTCCGACGATGAGGGATCGCGCATCAACGGCGGCGATCTGGGCTGGGCGCCTCGCGGCCTGTTTGTTCAACCCTTTGATGAAGCGGTGTTCAGCATGGCCCGCGGCGAGCGGCGCCTGGTGCAGTCCCAGTTCGGCTGGCACATCATCGAGGTGGTTGATCCGCCTGAGGTGCGGCCCCTGGCCAGCAGTGACCTGCTCCAGACCCAGGCCGGGCAGCAGGCTTTTGTTGAGAAGTTTCTGCCCTTCGTCGATCAACTCCGGAAGCAGGCCGACGAGGCCCGGCAGATTAAGATCCTCGTGCCCGCGGCGAGTCTGGTCACCCAACCGGGGCCGTGACGCTCCACACCCCCGCCTGAGGAGAGGTATGGTCTCGCGGAGGCCCACGATGCGCGCCTGGACCGTTTTCTCCGCACTCATCCTGGTCATGGCGCTGGCATTGGTCGGTTGCGCGGGCCAACCTGCCGCTCAGCCCGCCACGCCCTTCGCCACGCCAGCATCCCCTCCGGCAACCGCCACCGGCGTCCCGACGCGCCCCCCGGCAACCGCCACCGGCGTCCCGACGCGCCCCCCGGCAACCGCCACCGGCGTCCCGACGCCGCCCGCGCCTACCGCTGCGCCGGCGGCGTCCCCTTTCGCCACCGCCCCGGTTGTTCCCACGACCATCCCCGAAGCTGGAGGGATCGGCGCGGAGATTCTCTTCCTGCGTAACGGCGCGCTGGTGGCCCTCGATAGCGCCCGTGGCCAGGAACGCACGCTCGCCGACGCGGTGCGCTCCTTCGCCGTCACTCCCGATGGCCGCCTGATCGCTGTCACGCGGGGAACGGGCGAGCGGGTCGAGATCTGGGTGCTGGAGCGTGATGCCCCGGCGCCGCGCCGGGTGACCGACAACGCCCTGGCCGAGAGCGGGCTGAGCTGGGCGCCCGATGGCGCTTCGCTGGTCTACGCGGCGGCGCCAGCGTTGCCGCCAGCGCTTCCTGAGTGGGAGACGTGGAGCGTCTGGTGCGCCACCGCCGAGGTGCGCCGGCTCGATCTGCCCGGAGGCCAGGAGCGGACCCTGGGGCGTGGATGCGAGCCGGTCTTCGCGCCCGATGGTCGCCGGATCGCCTTTGTCACCCCGCCAACCGCGCCCGCTCCAGGGCTGGATGTTCCCGGCGCGGTCAACGGCATCCGGCTCGTCAACCGGCAAGGTGAGCATGGATGGGACGCGGCCCGCGCCGGTGGCACGGGAGCAACCGATGGGTTGGTGGTCCGCGCTCCGAACTGGTCGCCCGATGGGGGACAGGTGGCCTATCAACGCTTCCTGGGCTACCGCACCCTGGTAGACGTCAATCTGACCGAATATACCAGTTCCTACCAGCGGCGGCCTCGTCCCGTGGCGCCTGGCGCGGGTTGGGCGGCGCCGCCTTCCTACGCTCCCGACGGAACGCGCCTGGCGGTCACCGAGTACAACTACAGCGACGCCCGTGGCTTCACGGGGTACGATGTATGGTCCACGAGCATAGTGCGCCTCGGCGGTGAGGTGGTGATGGAGTTGCCCTTCGCGACGGTGACCATGTTCGCGACAGAGGCCGGCAGCCAGCGGTGGACCACGGCGGCGGCCTGGGCGCCCGATGGCGCGGCGCTGGCGGTGATCCTGCCCGCGGGGTGGGCGCCGGGGTTGAGCGCCAACGAGCCGCAGTTCGCGGACAATCGCCGCGGAGAGATCTGGCGCTGGCGTCCGGGGAGCGAGCCGGAGGCGCGGCTGGCGACCTATGTAGACTTTGGATCGCCCGTGCTCTGGTTACCGGCGCCGGCGGCGCCGGCGCGCGGCGCCGCGGGTGTTTCCCTGGCCGTGCCCGGGGGCTGGACGACGCGCGCCATAGCCGCGGATTATCTGATCGCCGATGGCCCCGGGGGGCAGAGCATGGCTGCCCGCTTGCGGGCCGGCGGCCCTCCCGGCGAAGTCACGGCTCTGTTCCCGGAACTCCTGGCGCCCGGCGCCCGCCTCGATGATCCGCTGCCGCTCCCCGATGGCTCGACCCTGCAACCCGTCACCGGCGTCAGCCCGAGCGGCGCGCCCCGCGCCGGTGTTCTGCGTCTGGCCCCCGATGGCGCCGTGGTGGCAGTCTACCTCACCACGCCTGAACGCTGGCCCCTGGAGCAGGCCAGCGCCCTGGCCCTCCTCAGGGCGCCCTGAGGCCTCGCATACCCCGGCTCCCCGGCGTTCCCGTGGGCCGGGGCGTGGGGAACCCCGGGTTCCCCGGTTGCCAACCGCCGCCAGGGCGCCTGCCACCCCCGCGGGCCGGATGCGGGCAACCCGGCTCCCCGGCGTTCCC
>Ga0209162_1002451_pt1 | contig 16213 bp, 12 predicted proteins | sample YNPNPMetaG_FD_187121 | JGI IMG/M metagenome (GOLD analysis project Ga0209162, IMG submission 187121) | Anoxygenic and chlorotrophic microbial mat microbial communities from Yellowstone National Park, USA - YNP NP MetaG (SPAdes) (version 2) ... | reverse complement strand
CTGTTCAGGGGTGATCAAGCCCTGCGCCAGCTTCTGTTCGGTCAGCGTGTGGTCGTGGGTCAGGCGGTAAGGTTTGCCGTCGCGCAGCAGGTAGGCGCGGCTGTCACCGACGTTGGCCACGTGCAGGGTATTGCCATGGATAACAGCGGCGACCATCGTCGTGCCAGCGTTGGTAGTGTTAGTGGCCTGCAGGTACTGGAAAAGGGAGGCGTTGGCGGTCTCAATAGCCGTGCGCAGGTCGGCTCCCAGATCGCTTCCGGAGAGGTCGTAGTAGCGGTCAACGACCACACGGACAGCCCAACGGCTGGCTTCTGGTCCGGCCCTTCCTCCGCCGACGCCGTCGGCAACAACGAGCATACGGCCGCGTTGGGCAACCCGTTCCGCGCTGGGAACAAAGCCGGTCACCGACCCAGAGTGTGGGTAGATGGCGTCTTCGTTGCCTTCGCGTTCGCGGCCCCTGTCGGTTGCGCCCCACACCTCCAGGGGCGGGAAAGAAGACGCCGGAGACGGTAAGGAGCCGGCCTGCGGAGGCAAGCCGGGCGCAGGTTGTTGCTGAGAGTAAGCATTTCCATTCATGACCACTTACCTCTGTGGAGTCGGAGAGACCGGGCCGGGCGTGGGTGTACGCGTCGGCAGCGGAGGGCGAGTGGAAGTTGGCGCCGGGGTCGAGGTGGCCCGTCTGGTGGGCGTGGCCGACGGGGCGACCGTCGTCAACGGAAGCGGGGTGTTTGTCGGCGGGCGGGAGGGGGCAATCGTCACCGTGGGCACAGGGGATGGCCGCAGATTCTTGACCAGGGTCGGCCCACCCCACCCCCCCCCAATGACCACCGCAGCGAGGGTCACACCGACCAAAGCACGGCGCGCAGCAGCGCTCCAGTCGAAAGGCATGCGCACCTGCAGCAGAGCTGCCTCCAGTTCTGCCGCTGATTGGAAACGGTGGGCCGGGTTCCTGGCCAGCGCGCGCATCACCAGAGCGTCCAGTTCCGGCGGCACCGATGGGCGGATTTGGCGTGGTGGGGTAGGAATATAAGCGGGATCAACCGTCAGGGCGACGTTTTCAAAGGGCAACATCCCTGTCAGCATCTCGTACATCACAACGCCTAGGGAGAAAATGTCGGAGCGGACGTCCACCGGCATAGGCTCTCGCCCCAGTTCGGAGGCCTGCTCAGGGGACATGTACTCTGGCGTAGCCACGCCGGTCAGGCCAGCACGGGGATAGCGCAGGTCACGGGCGATACCGAAATCGCACAGTACCGCCTGGGGCACGCTGCTGCGCAGGTAGCGCAGCCGGCGGCGCCGGAAGAGCACATTGCCGGGCTTGACATCCAGGTTGATCACCGAACGTTCGTGGATGTGCACCAGCGCAGAGGCCAATTGGCGGGCGATGCCCAGTGCCACCAAGAGGCTGAGAGACGGCACGCCCTGAGACGGTGGGCGCAAAAGGTCAGTGATGGTTGTGGGTCGGCAAAGCTGGCGATCGAGTGAGCCGCCCAACACCAATTCCATCGTGTAATACCAGTACCAGCCAGAGAGAATCTGTTCCCGAGCGGCGTAAACCGGGCGGCTGTAGCCGGCAATCGGATAGACACGCACCACGTTTGGATGATCGAAGCGGCTGAGATAGTCGGCTTCGGCGCTGAGCGCCGCCTGGTGCTCCTCTCGGGCCATCTTGAGCGCCAGGCGGCGCGGCAGGCCCGGTCGGCGGTATTTCTCGCGCACCTCAACCTCGAAGAGATGCGCCATGCCGCTGCGGTTTTTGAACCTGCGGATCATACGATAGGGCCCGATCTTGTCACCGGGGCGAAGGCTGTTCAGTTCCTGACTCATCTTTACTAGGGAATCTGCTGCTGCGTCGGTCCACCGTAACGCGGTCCTTGCGGCGGTGGGGCTGGCTGGGTAGGCGGATGGCCTGGCGAAGCGGCCGATGGCGGTGCGCCCACACCAGATGGCGTCTGATAGGGCTGTTGATAGGACACAGATGGAGCAGGAGCGACGCCTGCGCTGAGGTCGCGCGTCGTGCCGCCCACCCGCTTGAACTGCAGACGAGTTGTCCCAACCTCGATGATGGCATCAGGCTGAAGCAAGACACGCTGATGCTGCGGGATCAAGATGTTGTTGACCTTTGTCTGGTTCTTGCTGCCCAGGTCAGTGATGTAGAACTGTCCCTGTTCAAGCTGGACAGAGAAATGAGGGTTGGAAACATACTCATCGTGCAGAGCAAAGTCGCAGAACTGCGGGTCACGCCCTACCTTTACCACCTGGTCGGCCAGGCGGAATTCCTTGCCAACATTGGCCCCCTGGATGATAATCAGCTTGCCCGGCGCGCGTTGGGGAATGGCGCTGAGGGGACGTGTCACGCCCCTCAGGACACCTGTTGTGCTGGCAACAATCTTGCGGCCGACGTCGCGCCGTACACTCAAGAGCAGGGCAAGCATCACCAATAATCCCGCTGCCAGCACCGACACCAATGTCAGCACCCACCAGTAGGTCTGTAACCAGTTGCGGCTGGCCGGGATGAAGGGGAGCCCCTCCCATATCACCGTCAAATCCACCGGAGCAGTGGTCTGATAGACCTGTTGCAGGTAGGGGTCATTCGCCTCGGCCCTGAAAGTATACTGACGGGCTTGCTCCTCGTCAGTTGGCTCTACCAGCGTGCTCACTTCCCAGTAAAAATCGTAGGTAGGCCCGACGTTGCTGCGACCGATGAGCGTACCGTTGGCATAGTAGCGCACCTCAGCGGGAGCACGAGCAATGCCGTCCGGATAGCCTATCTGCACGTTGAGGAGTACAGAAGTAGACAGCGGCCCCCCGTGCGTCAGCGAATACGGCACGGTCACCGTCAAGCCATCTCCAGGGGAGACCAGTGAGATGGTCGGCAGTTGCAGCCGCGAGACCGCGTTGATCGTCTCCTGGGCATCACCCAACGGCGTGTCCAACACCTGCACAGTAAGGCGATGAGTACCCTCAGGCTGGTAGAAAGGGAAGGTAAGGCGGTAAGACTGCCGCTGAGTGACAATGTTTTGAAAGAGCTGAATGACCTCGTCGTGATGCTGCGAATCATGGGTGACGTAAACACCGTTACACTGGCGGGCCAGTTTTTCCATATTGTCGGGATTAGTCCCGCCACCCTCCATACGTACGGTATAGAGCAGGATATTGTGCTGTCGACAATCGTTGATAATCAGCGTTTCGTGAGCCTCGTCACTGAACTGGTTGTCAATTCCGTCGGAGAAGACAACGATGATCGGCCGGCGCTGGTTCAGCATCGCCTGCGTGTCACGGTTCGGATTGTCGGTAATCCACTCGATGGCGCGGTCAATCCCGTCATAAAGCGGTGTTGGTTCAGCAACCACCGTGTTGCGCAAGCCATCGAACTCGTTCCGGATTGCCTGCGGATCATAGTCAGTAAACGGCACCGCTGGAGTAATTCCACCCTCCCTATCGCCGCGGATGCCCAACAGGGCGACCATATCGGCATTGGCGCTGCCGTCCAAAACGAGCATTCCCAGCAGGCTATCCGCCAGGTCCACCGCCTGGCCGATACGCCTGTCGCCGCTGCGGGCGATGCCGCCACGGTCGATGACCATCACCACAGCAACTCCCGTGGTCGCCGGGGCCACACTGAAGTCCACCGGCTGCTCGTCCACGCTGACAGCAAAATTGGCTTCGCTCAACCCGTCGATGATCTGCCCGGTATCGCGATCCACCACGGAGGCGTGGACATAGGTGTTTGCAGGGTCGGCAGTATTCGCATCGCCCAGGATATCCAGGACGGGGCCCTGTCCCTGGGCAAGCCCGCTGCGGATGGCCACCAACAACAGCACAGCCAGAAGCAGAGCAAAAGCACTTCTCCTCATCACGACATCCTCCTGCCCAGATTATTATTAGACCACCTGCACAATAACAACGGTGATGTTGTCTTCTCCCCCCGCCTCATTTGCTGCTTCGACCAGTTGATCACAGGCATCCTGGGGGGAGGTCGAAATGCGCCAGATATGTTCAATCTGCTGGTCGTCGATCATCCCACTGAGGCCATCGGAGCAGAGCAGCAACGCCTCGCGTGGGGCCAGCCGCTGCTCGAACAGGTCCACCTCCACATGACTCTTGTCGCCAATCACGCGATAGATAACGTTCTTTTGCGGGTGCGTGACTGCCTCCTCGGGCGTGATCTGTCCGGTAGCAACCAGTCGCTCGACCAGCGAGTGATCAGTGGTAATGCGGGCAATGCCATTGGCTTTGAGCAGATAGGCGCGGCTGTCGCCGACGTTCAGGATTGTGGCCACATCACCGACCAACAGGGCCATCACCAGCGTAGTGCCCATATCGGTGCCGGCAGCACGACGTCGCTCGTACACAAGGCGATTTGCCGCCCCGGCAGCAGCAGCGAGCCAGTCTTTCGGTGGCGGGATGTCTGCGCCCGCAGCAGCGGGGGCCATGACCTCGTCGAGTGCCAGGCGAGCAATCGTGCGAATGGTCAACTGGCTGGCCACATCGCCTGCCTCATGGCCGCCCATGCCATCGGCTACGACAAAAAGGCCCAGCGGGTTGGTTACCGAGCGGAGGACCGGGTTCACAAACAAAGTGAGCAGACCATCCTCATTCAGGTTGCGCACCTGGCCTACATGGGTACGACTGCCAAAGACAACGCTCACGCCAGTGGGGTGCAGTAATTCTTGCAAAACAGTCTCCAGTGCCGTAGCAAAGGAAGCCGCATGATCAAGGCGTTGCGGCGCGGCCAGCACCTGTGCAAACAGTTCCTGCACACGATCCGGTAAAGTGGCCCCGGCACTGAAATCAGGGCTGCCTGTAGCCAGATGGAAAAGCGCCATCGCCAGCCCGCGCACGTTCTGGGCAATATGGCTGGTCATCTCCGCAGCAGATGCCGCTGTGATCATATGAGCCAGCCCGGGGCACAGCACCCAGCGGGCCATCCCTTCTCCTACCCCAATGTGATCCAGGCTGATCTCACGCAAGACGACGCCGTGGCGATGCAGTTCATCGAGAGCCCAAGCCAGAGACACTCCCCACTCCAGTACCTGGTTGATCTCCTGAGGCAAACTCAGCTTGCTGGCCGGTTGCGGTGCAGCTTCGTGTTCCAGAAGGTAACGGCGAGAAGGGCCATAAGGGGTATCGCTAAAAACCTGGAGCGGAAGCAGCAAGCCGGGATGAGATAGCTGCATCTCCAACAGGCGGGCCTCGGTGGCGAAAGCCTGTTCATCGGCACTCTCGTGCAGCAGGTAGCGCAGATGAAGGGGCATAACGTTGACCAGCTCGGCGCCGCAGGAGGAACAAAACTGCTCGTCCGGATCGGTGATCAGGGTACGACATGTAGGGCAGGGACGAACCGCAAGAGCATCCTCCACCTGGTAAAGGTTGGACAAACTGACAGCACGCACCTCGGTCACCGCAAAGCGATCTTGCAGCAGCAGTGCTCCCACCGGCAAAGGAGCAAACCCTCCCCTTGCTTCTGCCAGCGGCCGGGTGACAGGCAGCGTATCGTCTGCAGCCACCGATTGACCAGAGGCGCGACCGTTCTCCGCAGAGGATGGCTCGCCCATGACCATCAACTGACCGCAGCGTTGACAGAAGCGAGCCGTCTCGCGGTTCTCAACACCACAATTGGGGCATATCATTGCTCTGCCTCCCCCACCCCGATTCGGAAGATGAACTCCACCGAGCCAAAGCTCAGCCGATCCCCATCACGCAACAGGTTACGGCCAGTGCGTTGCCCGTTTACATAGACGCCGTTGGTTGAAGAAAGATCGGCCACGATCCAGCGTCCCTCCTTCTGAAGGATCACAGCATGGCGGCGAGAGACGGAATCTGCTCCCGGAACATCCTCATCAATGACGATGGTGTTCTGTTTACCTCGCCCGATTGTAGAGCTCTCCGGGTGAAGAGGGAAATGCAACGTGCGCCCCTTCACATCTGTACGCACCAGGCACGGGCCAGGTGGGCCGGGCGGGGGAGATGGGGGAAGAGGAAGTGGCGGTCTTTGGCGACGCAACAGCCCAATGACCAACAGCGCCAATCCAACGACCAACAACATCAACAACAGGCCCGCCACCACAACCGTCAAGATATGCTTGCGCGCCCACTCGATGATTCCTGCCCCCGGCAACGGTGTGGGAGTTGGGGTGGGACTCGCTGTAAGAATCGGCGTGGGCGTTGGGGCTGCTGTGGAAGCCGGCGACAACGGCAGGGTGGCGCTTGGCGTCAGCGTCGGAGAAGGTTGAGGAGAAACAGTCAGCGTAGCTGAAAGAACAAAGGTCGGCGTTTCAAGAGCGGAGGAAATGGGGGGGGAAGGAACAACGAGAGTTTTATCGGGAGTTACAGAGATCGTCTCTCCGGCAGAGAGAGGCATTCCCCTCTCGGCGCTGCGTAGCATGGCTGGCGGTGGGGGGGTACTCCAAGAGATGGTCGCCGCAGCCGTCGTCAGCAAAAAGATCGCGGCAAAGAGCAGCTTTAAGGTCTTGCGAGTCATATTCTCTCCAGTTGTGAGCAGAACGTGCGTTGACCACTTTACGACGAACGTCCAGCCTCAAATACCAGCTTTACCCCACCCAGTGCAACGACATCGTTCGGCTGAAGAGGGTGAGGATGTCCGACTGTCAGAGGAGCGTGATTGACGCGGGTGATGTTGCGGGCAGACTCGTGGATCAATAGCCATTGGTTGCCTTGCTTGCGCAACCTGGCGTGCGCGCGCGAGACGGTGCTACCTCCCGGCTCGTCCGAGAGGTCAATGTCGGGCGACCGGCCTGTTTGAGCGTCGTAGCGACCGACGGTCAGCTCACTTTTTCCATAGTTATCCAGGGCGATCACCTTCCCGGAGAATGAGCGCAGCAAAGCCGAACCACCCAAGGAGCGATGGTCGTAGATGGGCGGCAATGGGGAAGAGGCTGTCGTCACGAGATAGAGGATATTGCCGGTTTCTACCCCCGCCCCGAGCAGGCTCTCCGCCTCACGCAGCGGCGGCTGTCCATGCTGGCGGGTCAAATGATAAGAGACAGGTCGACCCCCAGCATCGAGCAAAGGGAGTTTCAAAGCCGTCAGCAGGGCAGGGATCAGACTGCGCAGGGGTACCTCGGCGGGCAGTTCCAGATCGCGCCCGCTGTGCTGTCCTGGAGGGTAGAGGGTGACAATAACTGTGCTCATCAATGATGTAGGTGAAGCCTATCGTTTGTCGTAGATGAAACTGATGTTCTCCCTTCCCGGGATGATCGTCCGCTGCGCGGGATTCTGTGCGTCGCGGTGATGATTGTCAGTATACCACACTTTGTAGGAACCGTCAGCCTGCCGCTCGACCCGCTCGACGATGGCCACGTGGCCGTTGGTGGTGTCGGCTCCGCGCACGTCCGGCTCCATCACCATCACCGCGCCGCGCACCGGGCGCGTGCCAACCTCGAAACTATTCGCCTTTGCCTGTTCATTCCACTGATAAGCATTGCCACGGCAGGGCACGTTCCGGCGCAGAGAGGCATACTTGGTGCAATTGCTCGCCACCGTGCCCGGAAAGTACGGGTGGATAGGCGAAGGTCCATCCATCGGGATGCCAGTCTGCATGATCCGGTCAAGATCGGTCTGCGACTGACGCAACACAGCCAGTTGTTGATTCAGGCTCTCCAATTGCCGCTGGTAATCCTGACGCTGCCCAATCAACGCTGCCCGCGAATCCTGCAGAGCAGCGATCTGGCGGTCCAGTTCGGCAATCTGATCTTCGAGCGCGTCGGAACGGGTGCGCCAGGGGGCGTCGAGGATACCATCGTCGAAACCCAAGCGCAGCCCGTCGGGAAGCACGCGGTTCCAAAAACCGTCCGCCTCGTCCTGCAACGCAGCGCGCTGGGCCTGCAGGTCGGCGATCTGCTGATCGAGCGCGGCGATGTCCTGGTCGAGCGGCGCGATCTGGGCCTGCAACTCCTGCTGCGCCTGTTCCAGCTGCTGGATCTGGCCGGGCAGGGCCTCGGCGGCGGCGAAGCGCTCCGCCCAGCTCATCTGCGCCCAATCGGGGGACTGCGCGCCAGAAGCGGGCATGCTGGCCAGCAGGACCGTAGGGGCGGCGGCCGTCGCCACGCCCAGCACCGTCCCGGCAGCGTCAAAGTCCACCCAGGGCATGCCGGCCAGGTTACCGGCGGCGGTGGCGTCCTCGTGCTCGAAGGCGGCGGCGACGCGGGCCAGCTTGCGCCCCAGGTCGCTCAGGCCTTCCGCCAGGCGGGCGCTCTCCGGGCGCACGCGGGCCAGCAGCGGCTCGGCGCGGGCGCGGCTGCGGCCGTCCCAGGCCCAGGTGTCCAGATAGTGGATCGCCCCCTGCAACTCGTGGCCGATCTCGGCAAGGCAGTCAGCCTCTCTGCCAAACCGCTGGCCCACTTCCCGCACGCGCGCCGTGTCAATGCGAATCTGTGCCATAGATTCTCTCCTTCGTCGCTCATATTCTCTGGAACAGCCCTGACACCACGCTCTCAAAGCCACGTCCAATCCGGCGGATCAGCAACTGACCTTTCTGGGCAGTCCCTTCAGGCTGCATGATCAGCCAGGCTGTCGCAGGGCCAGCGAATATCGCCACCGAATGCGCCTCCGTGATCTCGCTTTGAGCACAGCGCATAGCAGCAAATGAGCCGCTGATGGTACGGTGTTCGATTGCCTCAATCAGGCTGCGTTTTTCCTCTTCCGAGAGAGGTACAGCAGTCAACATTTGGAGTGCAGCGTCTCTCCGTTCAGATTCGGCCTCCTGGCGCAGCGCTTCAAATTGCTCGGCAGCCATAAGAAAGCTGCACTCCGACTGCGAGTAGGCCACTAAAGGGAACCAACGCAGGATCAAGTCCACAGCCTCTGCGAGACTATCGATCGGGGCCAGACGGTGGAAATAACGCTTGGGAAAGGTATGCAAGATCAACATATTTCCGCGGCGGAAGAAAAGCAGAATCTGCCGCCCAAGCTGTGGCAGATCCCGGATAACAACAAGTGCACCGTCGGGGAAGAAACTCGCCAATACCAGGGATTCGAGAACCGGGTCTAGTTTGTCGCCGCTGGCTATCAGACCCCGCCGCGCCAGGGAATCCCGCCCACGCTCCAGGGTTTTCTTCGCCACTCGCTTCGCTGTCCCCAGCCCGATCATGGTATCAGCGTTCAGTATCTTCATCAGATAATAGACTTCGGCGCGGGAAAGGATCCATTCCTCTTGGTCCATTGTACCTCCTATTTCTTGGCTGTGCCAAACGACAGACCCACCTTAAAAGGACCGAATTTTACTTCTGTATCTTCCCCGATCTTGAAGCCAAATTCAAACCCGAGAGAAACCCCACCGGTGACCCCCACATTAGCTCCTGCAATATTCAAGCCCACCTCGGCTTCAGCCGAGGCAAGTGAGCCGCCAATGGAAGCACCGAATGTATTGTCTTTTATACCGATGAATCCTTCTGCCTTGGGGCCGGCCAGAGTGCCCGCCGCAGCCACTCCCAGCGCGCTGCCACCGATCACCCCCCCAGCCGTAGCTTCGACGGTGCCCACTTCGCCGTACACCCCTGCCGTGAGTCCGTCCTCCCCAAACCCCACCCGAGCACCGCCTTCATATGTACCGGCTTTCACGTCCGCATGGTAATCTCCAACGTCGCGCCCAGCCATCCTCACATCACCAGTAGCATCCTTGCCGTCATATAACGCGCCATTCACCAGTGGCACATTTACCTCAACCTCCCGCTCGCGTTCTACGTCTCCATTTTGGTCGAGCGACCAGGAATATCCCGCAGAGCCATCAACCTCTACACCTCTACCGCCAGCGCTACCACCTCTACTGCCAGCGCTACCGCCCCCACCACCAGCGCTACCGCCTCCACTGCCAACGCCTCCCCCCGACCAATCCACCCACGGCATCCCCACCACGTTCTGCGCGGCGGTAGCGTCCTCGGTCTCAAAGACATCAGCCACCCGCAACAGCTTGCGCCCCAGATCGTCCAGGCCGCTGGCCACTTGCGCGCTCTGCGGACGCACCTGCGCCAGCAACGACTCGGCGCGCCAGCGGCTGGCCCCGTCCCATGCCCAGGTATCCAGGCTGCTGATAGCGCGCTGCAGATCGTACCCGATCTCGGCCAAGCGATCCCCCTCGGCCAACAGCCGCCGCCCAGCCTCACGGGTCTGCTCAGTGTTTACACGGATGCACCCCATATCCTTTCCTCCTCAATCACTCGTGCACGTCGTCACATCCGTAAGGGTACAACAGGCAAGCACAGACTTGCATCCTGCGGCAAGATATGCTATAATTTAATTATACTCAGGTTTTCACCATTGTCCAGCCGGAGGGAGTCATGACACAAATTGTTGTTTCTCCAGAAAGGCTCGAAGCTGTTGCCCGCACCTTCGACGATCGCAAAGCTGAAACCGAGAGCATCCTCAACGGCCTGCGCAGCACCATGCAGGCCCTCGATGCCGAATGGGATGGTGTGGCCCAAAACAAGTTCTATGCTCAATGGAACGAAATGATCCCCAAAATGAACCAGTTCACCAACCTGTTGGGTGAGATTGCCAACGAGCTGCGCCGCATCGCCCAGGTTTTCCGCGAGACCGATCAAAACGTGATCTAGCCACCACTCCGGCAGTTTGCTGCGTCAGATCGCCGGGTAGGTCCCTGGTCACGCGTCAAATCAAATCAAGCGAAACGAGAAAGGAGACAAAATGGTAGATATTCGTGTATCCCCCGAGCGTCTGCGAAGCGTGGCTTCTACTTTGGACACCAACCGCCACGAAGTAGACAACCTGCTCCAGACCATGATCAACACCGTCAACAACCTGCAGGGTGAGTGGACCGGCCTGGCTCAGGTTGACTATGCCAATCTGTTCAACCAGCAAGTGCCCACAATGCGCACCAACCTGGCTGAACTGCTAGAGAACCTTGTCCAGGACCTGCGCCGTATTGCTGACGTCTTCGAGCAGACCGACCAGCAGGTTATCTAACAACCCTTGCCATCGGAGCGACGGCAGTGGCATAAAACCACTGCCGTCGCGGGTTCACTCAGACTCTGAGGGCCAGGAAGCCAACCCGGCTTGGGCAGCGCTCCAGCGTTGCTGAATATTGCTCACTTGCTGCGCCACGTCGCCCGGCATCGCCACCTGCAACATCTCCTCATTGCCACTGCGCACCACGAATCCCCGCCCCGGAGGTATCTGCTGAATATCGGCCGCCCGCACCCGCAGGCCCAAGGGATTCTGTTCACCAGCCTCCAGAAGGCGCAGCAGAAATCCTGATCGCCCAATCTTGAGCTGCTTCACCAGCGGATCACGAAAGGCAACGCCACCCAGGTCAGGCAACGGGCCGGCGACGATCGCATGCACATTCACATCACGTCCCCGCTTGGCCAGCAGAGCCAGCTTTTCCTGCACGTTCTTGTCCTCGCCAGCGCCTTGGAAAAAGTCCTCATAATCATCAAAGACAACAACAATGTGAGCTTCCATTTCCAGGGCAGAGGCGGACTCGTTCAAGAGAGCATTGCGACGCTCAATCTCCGCAGCCAGGCAGGTCAGAACACCGTCCTGGACAAAACTCTCCGCTGTACGGCAAAAACCGAGCACATGAGGCAAGTCTTTCAAGGGCCCCAGGCTATTGCGTCGGCCCGAAACCAACACGAACTGAACCTGCTGGGGTGAATTGAACTCTGCCAGTGACAGCAACCACGTCAGAAGGAGAGTGGTCTTGCCACCCTGCGGTGTGCTGGCAACGATAAAATTCGGGCCGTCGTTGACCAGGTCAACCAGAACCGGCCGCAGACGCACCGCGTCCAGCCCCACCGGCACGGCCAACCGCGGCCGAGGCAGCGGAGTGTTGGGCACAGAAAAAGCAGCCAGCAGGCGGGACAAGGGCACCTTGTCCGGTAACACTTCAATCGGTTCTGGCCGAAGGCCTTGCCAGGCCTTGTCCATTTCCTCCGCAAGCTGTTGTAGCTCGATCACCTGAGACGCCTCATCCTCCTTTTCGCCGGGATAGGCAGCCTGAAACTCCAGCGGCGGGCGACCTACCCATCCCCGCCCAGCAGGGAAGCGTTGTTCCTTGCCCAGCTTGATGCGACTACCTAAAACCATGGTGAACTCATCAACATCAGCCAACCGCAAGGCAATACGACGGGAGACAACAGTGGTGATTGCCGGCGGTATGTCAGCCGCACGATCGCCAACCAGGATGAAATGGAGGCCATAGGGACCACCCTCCCGGATCAGGCGCATCAACTGCAGCAACTCGTCCTGGTACAAGGTCCGGAATTCGCTAAAGCCAGTGATAATGACTACCACTGCCGGCGGTGTCCTGGCAGGCTGCAATTCGCGCAACCTGACCAGATCGTCCACCTGATTCTGCAGGCACAGGGCCTTGCGTTCATCCAACGCATCCAAAAGTCGCCGTAACAGGCGGCGCACCCGTTCGTCATCACCCGGCACGAGCACACTGCCCACATGAGGCAAACGCTCAAAGACCTGCAACGCCTGACCGCTCAAATCAAGCAAGTAAAAGTGTAGTTCGTCCGGGGCATGAGTGCGAGCCAGACTCACCACAAGGGTGCGCAGCAACATCTCCTTGCCGGACGCTGGAGCACCAACGACAATGAGGTGACCGTCCTGCTGGTTCAATTCCAACAACAACGGCTCCTGACGCTGGCGCGCCGGGTCATCCACCAGGCCCACCAGCACACCCAACCAGGGACGAAAAGGGAGGTTGGGCAGGCGAGGTGAAGGCACAGAAGAAACAGGAGACACAGACGCTGCTAACGGCTTGCCGCAGGTATTACAGAAACGCGCTCCTGGACGCAGGAGAGCACCGCATGCGCGACAGGCGCGCTTCAGTTCTGCACCACATGTGGGGCAGAACCTGGCTGTGGACCGCAACTCATTACCACAGTGGGAACAAAAACGCTTCCCCCTGGTCAGGGGCTGAGATGACTGCTCAAACACCCATGTCGACCCATTCCAGCCAACAAACCGCTCCCGCGCCAACAGGTCAGGCAGAGCAATACGTTCAGGCAACGGTTCGGGCCATGGACTGGGCAGCCTGGCCAATTTCATCTGGCCAGCTACTTTCGCCAGATACTCCACCACAACATCCAGGTCGGTCTGCACAGCAGGATCGCTTTTCTGCTGCTTCTTGGGGGGTCTGGAATCGAACAACAAATCCCGTCGCCCCAAGGGAGAGATTTCGTTAATGACGATGCGTTCTTCCGTCTTGCCCAACAAGGTATCGGTATCGCCAACCTTGCGGTATCGTCCAGCAACACGGGCAACCTGAAACAGCTCAAATACATCATTGTTGCCTACCTGCAGATAACCCCGGCCGGGTAGACGCGGCAGGTTAGCTGCCTCCTGGCGGTGGAGCATTTCCATGCTCTCGTTGCGTGACTCCACCCGCAGGCAGATGCGGAACTTGGCATTGGCCCAGATTTGCTGTTTGACCACACCAGCCGGGCTCTGGGTGGCCAGGATCAGATGCAATCCCAGCGACCGCCCAACCCGTGCAATGCCAATCAGACCATCCATAAAATCAGGATAGTCGGTGACCAGCTCGGCAAACTCGTCAATGATCACCACCAGGCGCGGCAGCGGTTCCTTGACTCTACCCTGCCAGTAAAGCTGCTGATAGGGACCAATATCGCTGACGCCCGCATCGTTGAACATTTGCTTACGCCGGTCCATCTCAGCTTCCAGAGCCACAAGCGCCCGCTCGGTCAGGTTGCCACCGAGATCGGTTACCATCCCCAATGTGTGTGGGAGCTTGGCCAATTCGGAAAAAGTTCCCCCACCTTTAAAGTCTACCAGCACAAACCCCAGATCGTAAGGGTGATGAGTCAGGGCCAGAGCAACGACCAGAGTCTGTAACAGTTCGCTCTTGCCCGATCCCGTGGTACCGGCAACGAGCCCATGCGGCCCATGACCGGTGTGGTTCAAATCAAGAATCAAGGGCTGATTCCCCCTTCGTTCGCCAATGGGCACTTTCAAGTAGTGTGAATCAGAGGCATGGCGACCCCATGCACTTACAGCGTCGTAGGCGGTAATGTCCGCGATACCCATCAGGTCCAACAACCGCACATTGGCGGGCATCACCGTCTCAGATTGAAAAGTTTGCACGCGAAAAGGCGCCAACTGACGCGCCAATTGCTCGCTCCTTGCAACATCAGCTATGTCCGGTAAGCACAAATAGAGCTCGGCAGGAAGACCAGCAAGGATGTAGCGCAATTGATTGCTGGACAGGTATTCAGCTATAGATGTACAGTTCATCGGCACCTGATGGACCTGATCAACCATAAAGATCGCCGTCACGTTCAATTGACGGCCCTCAGCCGACAGAAGTAAATTGATCGCCGGATCGTTCTGGACCAACGAATAGTCCTCCACCAGCACTACCAACCAGGGCCAGGTTGGAACGCGCTCGCCATGCTGCGCTCCGAAAAGTTGATTCTGCCGGCGATGGAGCTCTTCAAGAAGCTCTTTGAGTACCCCCTGAGTTGACTGGTAATCATTGGCCAGATATTGCCGGGGCTCTTCCTCCAAAGCATAGGTATGGGGCAGCCACTTGAGCCATTGCCAATCCCTCAGGCGGTTTGGCGAGTAGACCGCCAGCAGATGCACCTCGTCAGGCGAATGATGTACAGCCAGGTGGCAAACCAGAGCTCTGGCTACACCCTCTCGCCCCTTCAGCGAGCCTGCCAGGCCTAACGGCCCGTTGCGGAGATTGGCCACCACCGGCACATTTGGGAGCACAGCATATTCTGCTTCCAGAGAATGAGCTTCTTTCAACCGAGGGTCAGGCATATCAGGATGCGGAGCCGTGACGGTCACTGTAGAAGCCAACGTACCCATGCCGAGACGCAGACACAAGAAATCATCGTCGTCGGGCCGCCGTTCCCACATGTGCGAGTCACAGCTCTCCACGCGAGACAGAAGGGTCTGAATGTCCGGATCGGTGTTGATGCGCACCCGCTGCTGCTCCCGCCGCCAGCGTTCCAGCTCCTCCCGTTTCTGCCGCAGCGCATCAGCGTAATCGGCCTCTTTTCTCTCGTTATCTTTCTGCTGGTTCCTGCGTTGCCACTGCGAGCCAACAATGCTGGTAATGAACGATACTCCCGACATTGCCACCATAGGCACAGCAAACATAAAGTTTTTGGATACAGTCGCGTACAACCCGGCCACAAGTAGAATCCCCGCTACTGGCAACAGCGTGACGAACCAGTTGAACTTTTGCGGAGAGTTGATCGTCGGCGGGCCAGGGATCTTGACCTCACCCTGCGGCAGCGGCTCGCGCACGCGCGGCATGCGGTTGAACAACTTTGTTCTGGACATCTCTTCTCAACCTCAATTGACCCGGAAAATGAACCAGCGCCGACCCCACATACCAGATTTCAGCAAGAGTGTAATAGCATTGTGCCCCTACACTACAGCCATAGTTTAGCACGTTCTGTCCGAATCGGGTAGTAGTCACCTGGCAAGTGACAAGTTATCCTCTCACACAACCGCCCGCAGCGCAGCGACGTTCTCCGCCACAGACGCCCGCTCGTTGTAGATGCTCGACCCCGCGACCAGCACCGTCGCGCCAGCCTGCACCGCCAGCGACGCCGTCTCCACAGCAATGCCCCCATCGACCGCGATGGGAATCGCCAGCCCGCGCCCGTCGAGCAGCGCCCGCAGGCGGCGAATCTTGTCGAGCTGGCTGTGCAGAAACGCCTGCCCGCCAAAGCCTGGATTGACCGTCATCACCTGAACCACATCCACCAGGTCGAGCACGTCCTCCAGCACGACGAGAGGCGTGGATGGGTTGAGCGTCACGCCCGCCTGCACCCCTAGCTCGCGGATCGATTGCAGCGTGCGGTGGAGATGAACGCACGCCTCCTGGTGGACGATCAACCGGTCTGCCCCCGCCGCGGCAAACTCGGCCAGGTAGCGCTCCGGCTCGACGATCATCAGGTGGACGTCCAGCGGCAGGGCAACCAGCGGCCGCAGCGCGCGCACGACGCCAGGCCCAAAGGTGATGTTGGGCACGAAACGCCCGTCCATCACATCGATCTGCAGCGCGTCGACCCCCGCCGCCTCCGCTTCCCGCGCCTGCTCCCCCAGCCGCGCAAAATCAGCCGATAGAATCGAAGCCTCGATGAGAATCCTGCTCACCGTGTCCACTCCTCCAGCGCCACCCCCAGGCCGCTGGCGATGCGGGTGACGAAGGCAAAATAGGCCGTGATCTGGGCCATGTCGA
>Ga0209162_1002450_pt1 | contig 16223 bp, 12 predicted proteins | sample YNPNPMetaG_FD_187121 | JGI IMG/M metagenome (GOLD analysis project Ga0209162, IMG submission 187121) | Anoxygenic and chlorotrophic microbial mat microbial communities from Yellowstone National Park, USA - YNP NP MetaG (SPAdes) (version 2) ... | reverse complement strand
ATTCACCTGAAAAGAATATCCATCAAAACAGCTATAATCTCCATCAACTCGTATGTTGTCTAAAATTAAAATGCCGTCCAAAACAACTTTCACAGAACTGCCATTCTGCAAAGTGGCTTGGAATTCTTGATTATTAAATTCAAGCTTGAAACGAGGATTAGGAAATTTTTGATCAAGTGAGGAAAAGTCACCACCTCTTTTTGGGGTTTTTACGATACTGTTGGCGACGGCGTCACTGAGCGGGAAAAGATTGGCCTCTGTGAGATAGACTGCTTGCGCGGGGATCTTAAAATCTTTTACCACTTCATGTATCTGTGGGCGCTCAAGCATCAGATATTCAGTAGAATTGTTGGTCTGTGCGCCAGTAATCTTAACCGCTACACCATTGGTTTCATCCACCAGGATCGTCCCTATTAATGCAGAAACTGATGAAGTTGCCGTATTACCGCTACGGGATGAAGGGCGTTTGATCTGACTAAGGTTGATGCCTGCGCCTTGTTCAAGGCTATTACGGGGAATCAGGGCGCCAGCAGCAAGTTTTGCATAAGGGGACATGCGGACGGAATAACCATCAACTTCTTCCCGCATTTTAAGATTATTCTGTAAAAAATCATGGTTCAATACACCAGGCACCTTTACCACATCATCTTGCAGCACATATGTGACATCTCTAAAGGCACCATAATTTACCACTGGAAAAACAAGAGGGGGTTCGTAATGAAATTGTAAAGACGATGTAGAAGATGAGGTGGTCTGCTCTACGGCATGAGCTGAAACATTCAGTAATGTCAACGCGGTGATACAGAATACAACAATCTGATTTATTAGTTGAAATAGTCTGCTTTTCATTTTATTGGCTCCTTATTGTACAGTAATCTTGGTATTATAGAGATAATAGCCTTGAGAGATACCTGTGCCTGTTGGCGAGGTTAAAAGATATATGTCATAGCGTCCTGCAGGGATTGCAATGCCCGGAATCGGGGGATTATCCCCGATGTACTGTTGTCCAAATGGCCATTGTATAAACCCTGATGTGACAGCCTGTTTCCATGGCGTTAATGTGCCACTGAACTGCTCAATGCCTGTTGATGTGACTAAAAATAATACATTCGGGGCTAAATCATGGGCTATAAAACCCAGATATATGTCCATCGGCACAGCAAAGTTTGGCTGTTTGATGTGGAGATCAAGATATTGGGAGCCTTGGGCAGCCAATCCGGCCCCAATTGGACTCTCGCAACTTGCAGTGCTGACGGCATCAAAATATACGAAAATGCCTGATGCTGGAGGCGGAGTAAGGGTTTTTGTGAACCTCGCCTCAACGGTTTGGTTTGCTGCCATGTCAATTTCGCATGTAATTGAAGAGCCGCAATCGGCTGCTGTGCCTGCCCACTGTGAAAAGACATAATCTGTCTTTGGCTGCGCTGTAAGCGTGACATGCGTGCCTGAAGCATAGCTTTGCACACATCCGCCTGTTGTGTTGCACACAGCATTTGAAGGCGATGAAAGCAGGACTGATCCAGCCTTTGAAGCAGTGTCGCAATTAGCATCAACTATATCAATTGTGAGTTTTACTGATCCTGGCTGCATTGCATCCCCAATGGTTATTTGAGTCGAGTTTGACGGGTTCGGAATAATGGTTGTGGCCTGTGGGACTATTCCCGATATGGTAGTGAAAAAGCCAGGGGTTGTAGTTTGAAGGGATGTGGATTTCATGCCAGAAGAGGAGGGGAGCACGCCATTTGCATCTGTCTTCAAAACCCACATGTCATACCCGCCAGAGCCAAAAGAGGCAGTGCCTCCTGTGATTATATACCCCCCTTCCCTTGCCTCCAATTTTTGAAATTTTATATAGCTTAATGTTAATTTTTTTCCAAAAAGGGGTGTTTGTCAATAGTTTTTTGTGAAATTGTTAAGGGCAAATCAATTTATTCGTAACAGGAACAGTGCTCCGGCCGCTTTCTTTTGCAATACCACCAACCGCTGGTTCTGCTGCCGGTCGCTATGGGGATGCAATAGAGGTTTTTGTTTCACAAATGGAGACCTATTTCAGCAGGATGGGCTTGAAGATGTGTTCAAAGTGGATTTAATTGACAGCATAAAAAATAACTCTCGGGATTTTTTCGTGGACATACCGTTTTTACAACTCGTTAGAGAAAAGGTGGTGCTTGGTGACGGTGCCATCGGCACATATCTATACGAAAAGGGCATAGATTTCGGGGCAAATACCGATATTTTGAACCTTACCGAGCCGGATGTGGTCTTTTCAGTGCACGAGGATTACATAAGGGCAGGCGCCCAGGTCATCGAGACCAACACCTTCGGCGCAAACAGGTTCAAGCTCAGGCTCAACAAGGAGTACGAGGACCGTGTCAGGGAGATCAATCTGGCTGCTGCGGCCCTGGCATCAAGGGCTGCCGGCAAGGAGATATATGTCGCAGGGTCGGTAGGGCCCACCAGTGTGGATTTCCCCCTTGAAGGAGATATCTCGCGAGACGAGATAAAAGAGGTCTTTACAGAACAGATTGCAGCGCTGCTGGAAGGCGGTGTGGACGTCCTTTTTATCGAGACATTCACTCATCTCGAGGAATTGCTGATCGCCATAGAGGCTGCCAGGGATATTTCTTCAAATATCCCCATAGTGGCCCAGATGGTTTTCCCCACTCAGGGCAAGACGGCCCTGGGGCTTGATGCAACGGCCTGCGCTGAGGCAGCTGTGTCCGCTGGTGCTGATATTTTCGGCTCCAATTGCGGCAGGGGCGTCAAGGCAACCCTGGAGGCCATTCAAAAACTTTCCGGCCTGAAGGATCGCATCCTGCTTTCAGCCTTTCCCAATGCCGGCATTCCGGAGATTGTGGGGCATCGCACCGTATATCCTGCTCAACCCGCCTACATGGCAAAGGCCATCGTGGAGATGACCAGGCTTGGCGCAAGACTGGTGGGAGGGTGTTGCGGCACCACTCCCAGCCATATACATGAGTTCAAAAAGGCGTTGCATCTGAAGGCCGTGCATTCGGTGTCTGGTACTGCCTCAATCGTGCAAGGCACTGGAAAAGAACCGCTGGCACATGAGCCAAATATGGGCCGGGGGGGTCTGCTTGACGGCATGGCTCCTGGCAGGATTCCTATTCTGGTGGAACTGGATCCCCCGCAGCATCTGGATGTGACAGGTCTGATGGACGGGGCAAGGGCGTTGGCTGCATCAGGTGTGGACGCCATTACCCTGGCGGAACATCCCCTGGCGATTCTGCGGGCGGATAACCTCTCCCTGGCCCATCTGATTCGCAAGGAAACAGGGGTTCAGACGGTCATGCACCTGACCTGTCGCGACAGGAATGTGCTGGGGTTGCAGGCCCAGATAATGGGGGCCTATCTGCTGGGAATCGAGGCCATCCTGGCCATCACAGGCGATCCCGCCACCTCCAGCGATCAGCCCGGTGCAAATGGTGTTTTTGACCTGAATTCCATTGGTCTTATACGCATGATCAGTCAGTTCAATCGGGGTTTGAACCTTGCAGGCGCTGACATGCGGAAAAAGACCAATTTTTCCATTGGAGCCGCCTTCAGTTACAGACCGTCCAATCCAGGGCTTCAAATCAAGCGGCTGGAACAGAAAGTGGCCAATGGGGCCAATTTTGTCATGACACAGCCCATATTCGATGCAGATGAGGTGGCGGCCATGATGGAGGCTGTCAGGCATATAAATGTGCCCATATTTATCGGCATCTTTCCGCTTCTTTCGGCCAGGAATGCGGATTTTCTCCACAACGAGATACCTGGCATTAACGTGCCTGCCGGCATTCGCAAGACCTTGTGGAGCTATGAAAGGCCTGAGGACCAGCGCAAGGCGGCTATGGAATTTACGGAATCCATTATCGACAGGATTGCATCTTGGGTGGATGGCCTTTATATCATAAGCCCTTTGAATAAATGGGATGTTTCCGCAATGTTTGTGAACAAAATAAGGAAGGCCGGCTTCAAGGGCAGCGGCAGGGTTCATGTATGAATGAAGAGGCATTTCAAAAAACGAGGCTTGTGCAGCCGCTCCTGTTTCAGGATTATCAAAATCATCCCCTGATAATCCATCGCTCAGAGCATTGTGTGAGCAGAAAGGACATAGACCGCGAGGCATTGAAGGTCATGTACAGGCTGCGTGACCATGGTTTTCTGGCCTATCTGGTGGGCGGAGGAGTAAGAGACCTCCTGCTGGGCAAGAGACCAAAGGATTTCGATATAGGTACAGACGCCCGGCCGGAGGAGATTCAGCGGATATTTCATCACAGCCGTATCATAGGAAAGCGGTTCAAGTTGACCCATGTGTATTTCAAGGGCGGCAAGGTGATAGAGGTCTCCACGTTTCGAAAACGCTCTGTGCCTGACGAGGAACACGACGACCAGCAATGTGCATCTCAGGAGGATCGCCACGGGCTTAGGTCCTGCCATGACAAGACCGTTAGTGAGGATTCCATCTATGGCACTCCGCAGGAGGATGCCTTTCGCCGGGACATCACCATAAACGGCCTCTTTTATAATATCGCAGACTTTAGTATCATAGACTACGTAGGCGGTATGGAAGACCTCAAAAACGGGATAATTCGTGCCATAGGTGACCCTGAGACCAAGATGCTTCGAGATCCCGTACGGATGATGCGGGTCATTCGGCATGCAGCCCGCACAGGCTTCATTATAGAACAGAGGACATGGGCCGCTATTCAAAAATTCAGGGACCACATCCGTCTCTGTTCCGCGCCCAGAGTGCGGGACGAGTGGCTAAAGGACTTAAAGACCGGCGTAGCCCATAAGTGGGCCTTATTGATGATGGAATCAGGGCTATTTAAGACCCTTTTCCCCAACTATGCCGCCAGGTTATCGGAGCATATGGACGTGGTGCCTAATCTCATGGAACAACTGCTTTCAGCCCTTGGCAGGCATGTTGCCATGGGGGATCAGAGCAACCAAGGCAATGACGGTGAGGCAGTAGCACTGGCCTTTTTTGCATATCCATGCCTGCATGTGATGCCTGAATGGCAGGGGCTGGCGGCTAACCGTATTCGCTGGCCTGTACATGAGATCCGTCAGTTGTTGAGTGAGATATTTGCACCTCATGAATTAAAAAAATCCATTAAGGATGAAACCGCTTATATCTTGGCATCCCTTTGGCCTATAAGCGTATGTGCTGCCACCAATCAATGGAGTAAACGGCTGATAAACAAGGCTAATTTTAGCATCAGTCTCTCCCTTTATAATGCCATACAGGAGGCATTGAATGCTCAACCTGTACTATTGGAACAGATTGCATCAGCCCCCTCGCCAAGAAAGGCAAGGAAAAAACGCAGACGCAGGGCTTCTGCAGCCCCAGGGCATCCATCTGAAACTGGAACAAACACACATAAAATAGAGGAAATGTAATGAAGCTCAGTCAGAATGCAAAGGAATTGGTCTTATTAAATATAGATGGACTTGGTCTCATCGTTGGGGAGATCCGCTTTAATCAGCAGACAGAGACCATAGGGTTTGTGCTGGAAAAGGCCGCGTTTTTTGACCTCTATTTCCCATGCACAGTGGTCGTCGAAAAAAACGCTCTCATGCTACAACCCCATATTTTGGCCAGTCTCTCCACCTCTTCAATACGGATACAGAGGAGTCGTGTGTCATGTTTTGTCAGGGAAAGTGACATCAATCCCGGCCTTGTTTATCAATACAACGCTATCATTGCCAGTATTACAGGAGGTCCTGGGCCTGTTACACCTCCATCTGACTCCGGCCCCAAGTCACCACCAACTGGGCCAAAAAGGGCCAAGGTGGTCTCCATTCAAGACAAGCTCAGCATCAAGGACAATAAGTGAGGCGCTATGTTGCCCTATCCTGAGATAGATCCGGTAATCCTGCAGCTGGGGCCACTCAGTTTCAGATGGTATGGTTTTATGTATTTGGTGGGCTTTGTAACGAGCTATTTCCTGGTCAGGCGCCAGATAGCTGTCACCACCACCTCTCATGCAGAGAAAGAGCGGGATTTCTATCTGCTGGATGCCCTGGTGGTATGGCTTGTATTGGGAGTGGTGATAGGAGGCAGGCTCGGTTATGTACTTTTTTATAACCCCACCTATTTTTTTTCCCATCCCCTGGAGATTCTGGCCACCTGGCAGGGCGGCATGTCCTTTCATGGCGGTGTGTTGGGGACCCTTTTTAGCGGCTGGCTCTTTGCAAAAAAACATGGACTGAACTATTGGCAGTGGGCGGACAGAGTTATCGTAACCGCTCCCATTGGACTGGGTCTGGGACGCATCGGCAATTTTATCAACGGCGAGTTATTTGGGCGGCCGTCGGATGTGTCGTGGGCTATGGTCTTTCCTGCCGGCGGCTTGCTTCCACGTCATCCATCTCAGTTATACGAGGCATTTTTGGAAGGTTTTGTGCTTTTTGCCGTTCTCTGGCCTACGAGATATAAAAAATGGCCTTATGGCCGCAAAACAGCGCTGTTTTTCATGGGTTATGCCGTAGTGCGTTTTTTGGTGGAATTCTTCAGGGAACCGGACCCCCAATTGGGTTTTGTAGCCTTTGATGTGCTTTCTATGGGGCAGTTATTGAGCATTGCCTTGTTTCTTGCGGGGGTGTGGCTTTGGCATACCAGAAAGGCATAAGACAGGATCGTCGGCCAACACCAGTGGGCATAGACCTGCCCAAGCCCATCAAAGCCATGGGCCAGAATTTCCTGATCAATCGCTGGATCTGCCAGGCTATTGTAGCCGCCTCTGGTTTTGGCCCCAAGGATGTAGTCCTCGAATTGGGGCCAGGGCTTGGGGCCTTGACCTTTGAGCTGGCCAAACAGGTGAAACATGTAACAGCAGTGGAACTGGATAGCCGCATGTTACAGTATCTCGCATTAAAGGCCCAGGCCGAACAGCTCACCAATATCTCACTGGTAAAGGCAAATATGTTGCATCTGGATTTCAAACACCTATCCCAAAAAGATATGGGCCAACCCCTTAAGATCATAGGCAATCTGCCTTATAATATCTCAAGCCCCATGCTCTTTCATTTAGTAGAGGCCCGAAATTATATTGAACAGGCCGTGCTCATGCTGCAGAAAGAATTGGCCGATCGCATGACAGCACCTCCAGGCTGTAAGGCATATGGAATCCTTTCAGTAGTCTTTCAATATGCGGCACGAATCGAACACCTTTTAGATGTACCGCCCTCTATGTTTAGACCTGCCCCGAAGGTTATGTCTTCAGTAATCCGCATTGGATTTCGGCCTCCCTCTTTAGTGGTAAGGGATTTTTCACTATTTTTAAGGATGGTAAAGGCGGTCTTTCAACAGCGCAGAAAGACCATTGCCAACTCACTTAAGGCATTTATGGGCTCCGATGAGCTATTAAAGCCTATAGATGTCTTGGCTCTCCTCGATACATGCGATATAGATTTTCAAACACGGCCTGAGATAATAAGTGTAGAAGGGTTTGTAAGGCTTGCAAACACCCTTGCAGATATCAAAGATGGCGTTCACGCCGACCATTACGATTACCTCAAAAAGGATTAAATTTAGGTCATGATCGGTTTTGATGAGACCATATTTCCTCAATTAAATTTTCGCTCCCATCAGGGATTCTATGCCACATTAAACGAGCTGGAGGCCTTTTTTATAAGACATGAACAGGAGTTGGCCCAAGTCTTTGCCAATGGAGAAAGGCTTGAGCAGGCCTTTAGCGTTATCGACCCATTTATACAGGCATATACGGCCGTCACATGCCCGTACTGTGCAGTAGTCTGTTGCGCCAACCGCCATGGCATGCCTACCTTCGGGGATATAGTCTGTTTTCTGGCCATGAAGCAAAAGATTCCAGCCTATGACCTGAATATCGACCCAGGGGCAAGATGTCAGTTCATGGGAGCGCGTGGCTGTGTCCTGCCCAGGCTCATCAGGCCATATCGCTGCACATGGTATTTCTGCGATCCCTTGTTAAAGCAGATAGAGATCGGGCCTGCCAGCCATTATAGAACCTTTATCAAATATGTAGAGGACCTGTCTTGCGCCAGAGGACGGGTCCTGGAGGCATTTTATCAAGTATGGAAGGTAAAAACAGGGCATTCGCCCCACCTTGATCAGTAAGGGGCCTTGCATGCGATGCGCGTCACTGCCAATCAACTGACCTTACTTCGTATCCTTTTATTGCCGTTTCCGCTCTTTTTAGTGTATGGAGGGCCATGGTCACGAGTGGCCGCCATACTAGCCTATACAGTCCTGGGTATCACGGACTATCTGGACGGCCTGTTGGCCAGAAGGGACGGGCCTACTAAATTAGGGGCCATGCTGGATCCCATCGCAGATAAGATCTTTATAGCAGTCACATTAGTACCCCTCACAGAGATGCAGATAGTCCCACTTTGGTTGGCATGGCTGGTATTCTTCAGGGAGTACCTGGTAACAGAGCTCAGACGCTTTCTTGTGGGCATGAATCGCCAGTTGACGGTGACCGAGTTGGCCAAGCTCAAGACCACGCTTCAGATGATCGGCATCGGTTTGATACTGCTCACAGACACCTTTCCTGACAAGATTGCCACGGGTTTTTGCTTAGCAGGCGCCTTTATCGCCTGCATCTTTCTGGCCATTGCCATACACTGGAAGGAAGGGGCCATCTCCTCCCGCCTGAAGTCTGCCCTGGTATTTTTAGGGCTGGGGCTGATATTGCTTATGATATTACAGGTAAGGTATGTGATCCTGGCCTATATGTGTGTAATAGTGGGGATTACCCTGGTATCCGGCGCGCAATATGTCCGCATCGGGCTTCCGGCCTGTTTTCTGCAAGGCGTTGGCGCTGTTGGAATGCTGTTGTCCAGCTTATGCATACCGCTTTTGCCGCTGGCTGTTTTGCATCAGATTCAAGGGGTTACGGTGTGGGGCCTCATCTTTCTTTTGTCATCTGAGTTCGCAGGCCAGGCACTGGAGATGTGGCTACATCCCAACGGCCACTCCCTGTTGGCGCGTGTCAAAAACTGCATAGCAACACCCCTTATCGTTGGAACATGGATCTGTGCTGTGTGGTCTAATTTGCCCATGGAGGTAGTAATCTGGGTGGGAGCCGTTGTCTCTGGAGGTTTTACCTTCTGGAATCTATCTCACTGTATCCGCAAGTAATGCTTGACTCTATCTCACATGCCAGCCTTAAGTAACACTGACTTGTAAAGCCCCTATCACTGGCATACGCCCTTGTCTTTACCTATCTGAGAATATCAAAAACCGATACACCGGTGTATATCAATCCGCTGACCCTCGCTTCAAAGATTACCACCAGGTCAAAAGGCCCATTTCGAATTTGTAACTGAACTCCTTACGATAGGGATAGCATCTAACGGTATAGCCTATCTGACCACTGGAGAGGCAGAGGATATTGCCGGCAAAGCTATGAATGCTGCCATGGCTTTCTCCTGTGTAGAGAAGTGGTAAAGGCTGTCCGTTTTCCACCTCGTCTCGTTCCCCCGGTCTGCCTATATAGGCCTCTACACGCACGTCATCTGGGGTTAATGTGCCCAAATCTACTCGGGCGTGTACAGGCATACGGTCGCCCACCTTTATGATGGTGTTATTATGGCCTGTGACCTCAAGAATGCGCACCTTGGGCCACTCTGCTGCCACACGGCGTTTCCAATCACAGATCCTTTTCAATTCCTGCCAATTGTCTTTGGAAAGGATGTTGAAACGCTGTGCATTGGGGAGATAGAAGTTTTTGGCGTACTCCTCCACCATTCTATTGGTATTGAAAAATGGACAGATCGTCTTGATGGAATTTTTGATCATCTCTATCCATTCATAGGGCAGACCATTTTGTGAACGGTTGTAAAAGGTGGGAACAACCGAGTTTTCCAGCAGTTCGTAGAGCAGGTTGCTCTCTATTTCATCCTGCATCTGTGGGTCTGCATACTCTTCTCCTGCACCTATGGCCCATCCATTGTTGCCCTTATAGCCTTCCACCCACCAGCCGTCCAGGATGCTCAGGTTCAGGCCGCCGTTGGCGGTCACCTTCATACCGCTGGTACCGCTGGCCTCATTGGGCCTGAGAGGGGTGTTGAGCCAGACGTCCACGCCCTGCACCAAATACCTGGCCACCTCGATGTCGTAGTCCTCAATAAATACAATATGATTACGCAGTTCAGGCATGTTTGCAAACTGCATGACCTTATGAATGAGTTCCTTGCCATATTTGTCCTGGGGATGGGCCTTGCCGCTTATGATGAGCTGAACCGGCCGTTCAGGGTTGGTGAGGATCTTGGCCAGTCTTTCAGGGTTACGGAATATGAGGGTCGCACGTTTGTAGGTAGCAAATCTCCTGGCAAAACCTATGGTCAGCGCCTCTGGATCCAGGACCTCATCCGCCATCTTGATGCTCAGACCCGATGCGCCCTTGGCCGTCAGCTGACGCTTGAGTCTGGTGCGGGCAAAGCTTATAAGGGTTTCCACTCTGCGTTCCCTTGCCCGCCATATCTCGAAGGCAGGGATGTTGTCCACGCGCTTCCAGATGGAGTGATTGGCCGGTTCATCGATCCATCTGTAGCCGAGATAGCGCTGATAGAGTCTGGCCATCTCGCTGGAGAGCCATCCCAGAGTATGAATGCCGTTTGTTATGTGCGTTATGGGGGTCTCATGGCTGGGTATGTTGGGCCACAGGGATGCCCACATGCGTCTCGATACCTCGCCGTGCAGCTTGCTGACGCCGTTGGTCTGCGAGGCTGTTTTTATGGCGAGCACGGCCATACAAAAATCTTCGTTGGGGTCTGTGGGATGAATGCGGCCCATGCCCAGCAGTGTCTCGATGTTGATTCCGAGTCTTGCAGCGGTATTGCCGAAATATCTGCGAATCATGTCGGAGGGAAAGCGGTCTATGCCGGCAGGAACTGGGGTATGGGTGGTAAATACACTGGTGGTCCTCACCGCCTCCAGTGCCTCTTCAAAGGAAAGTTTTTCGCGTTCCCTTAGACAGGCCAAACGTTCCAATGCACTAAACGCCGAATGCCCTTCGTTCATATGGCAGACGGTGGGGCATTTCCCTATGGCATTCAGCATCTGCATGCCGCCCATGCCCAAAATGATCTCCTGCTGCAGACGGGTCTCGAGGCCGCCTCCATAGAGATACGAGGTGATCTTTCTGTCATTGGGGGTATTTTGCGGCACGTCTGTATCCAGCATGATTATCTCCACGCGGCCCACAAGCATGGACCATGCCTGTATGAAGACCCGGCGGTTTTCAAGCTCTATATCCACCAGCAGGGGCTCACCTTTTTCATTTAGAATGCGGCTTATGGGCATATTATAGAAGTCATTTTGGGGATATGTCTCCATCTGCCAGCCATCAGGATTGAGATACTGCCTAAAATATCCATGCTTATAAAGCAGTCCCACCCCTACTAAAGGCAACCCCAGATCGCTGGAGGATTTTATATGATCACCTGCCAAGATACCGAGCCCGCCGGAATAAAGGGGAAGGCTTTCATGTATGCCAAACTCTGCCGAGAAATAGGCAATGACATTTTTGGGTTTCGCACCAGCGACGGTGTAGTCGTCGGAAAGAGAAGGCTCAAAGGCAAAATACTCCTTGAGCTCAGGGGAAGAGGTATCCATTCGATACCTGAACCAGGTCTGACTAGAGAGATAGTGCTGAAGCTCCTCATATACCTCCTGCATACGAGTGAGAAAGAAGTCATCCTTGGCCAGTTCTTCCAGTTTAGCTTGTTCGATCATGCCCAACATGGCGATGGGATTGTGGCCTGTGCGGTTCCAGAGTTCCCTGTCCATGTCTTGAAACAGGTAGATGGCATCGATGTTCCATGTCCACCAGAGATTTTGGGCTATCTTTAAAAGAGGTGCTAATGTCTCCGGCAGATTGGGTGTAATGGTAATGGTTTGTATGTTGGGCATATTCCCTCTCTCAATCCTGGTATGACATTGCATTTTGCAGGCTAATGCCTACATCAGAGACATCAAATAGGGCTGTATCGCCTTTTTTGATCTGCCCTTTCAGGATGTATTCAGCCAATACATCTTTGATGGTCTCCTGTATGAGCCGTTGCAATGGCCGCGCCCCGTATTTTGGATCATAACCATTGCGGGCCAACCAGTCTTTAGCTGCATCGGTCAATCTGAGATGAATCTTTTTTGTTTGTAGTTGCTGCTCCACCTCAAATAGGAGCTTATCCACGATCTTGCGCATGACCCCCTGTGTCAAGGGATTGAAGTGAATGATGGCATCCAACCTGTTGCGAAATTCGGGGCTGAACACCCGTTTTACCGCCTCTTGCACCCGACTGTCTTGTAGGCCTTTTTCCGATGCCACCTGAAAGCCAATGGTGTTGGCCTCCATCTCCCTGGCCCCTACATTTGAGGTCATGATGACTATCACATGGCGGAAGTCCGCCTTTCTGCCTGTATTGTCTGTCAGAGTGGCGTTGTCCATCACCTGAAGAAGGATGTTGAAGACGTCTTCATGGGCCTTTTCCATCTCATCCAGTAGCAAGACACAGTATGGATTTTTTCGAATGGTTTCTGTGAGCAGACCACCTTGCTCAAATCCTATATAACCAGGAGGGGCCCCAATTAACCTGGAGACAGCATGTTTTTCCATGTATTCGCTCATATCAATGCGATGAAATGACATGCTCAAACAATTGGCCAACTGTTTGGCCAATTCTGTTTTGCCTACACCGGTGGGGCCGGTAAATAGAAATGCGCCAATGGGATGGGTGGGGTGTGAAAGCCCTACGCTGGAACGTTTGATAGCCCTTGCAACCTGTTCGATGGCCTCATCCTGTGCAAATATGACTGATTTGAGGCGCTCTTCCAGGTGTTCCAGCTTTTGCCTCTCGTCCATAGATATAGTAGTTAAGGGCAGATTTGTCATGGAGGCCACGATATTTTCTATGTGTCTGGCGGTGATCATCAAGTTATCTTTATAAGTGGAGGCCATGCGTGCCGATGCCCCTGCCTCATCCAGTATGTCGATGGCTTTATCCGGCAGGAATTTGTCCGGCATGTAGCGTGCGGCCAATTCAGAGGCATATTTTATGGCCTTTTCTGAATATTTTACGCCATGATGTAGTTCATAGTATTTTTTAAGCCCGTTTAGTATATTATAGCATTCCTCTGGGGTTGGTTCTTTTATCTCGATCTTTTGAAATCTTCTGGCCAATGCACGGTCTTTTTCAAAAAAATTTCTATATTCATCATAGGTCGTAGAGCCTATTACCTTAATTTCGCCGCTTACCAGGGCCGGTTTAAGTATGTTTGAGGCATCTAAGGAGCCTCCACTTGCCGCTCCTGCTCCTACCACAGTATGTATCTCGTCGATGAACAAGATGGCGTTGGACATCTTAGAGAGCTGATTTATAAGGGCCTTGAGCCTGCCTTCAAACTCCCCACGGTATTTGGTGCCTGCAACCAGCGCGCCCATATCCAAGGCGTAGATCTCTGCATCCAATAGGGGCTCGGGTGCGTCAAGATTGGCTATTTTAATGGCAAGGCCTTCAGCCATGGCTGTTTTGCCTACACCGGGTTCACCCACGAAGATTGGGTTATTTTTTCTGCGCCTGCACAGCACCTGCATGGTGCGTTGTAATTCGTTGTCCCTGCCGATAAGGGGGTCTAACAGGCCTGCTCTGGCCTTTTGTGTGAGGTTTATCGTGAAATTGCGCAAGAGGTTTTGTTCCTGTTGAGTGACCTGGCTGCCGTCTTTTTCCTGAGTCTGCACTTGGTCGCCGCCATGAGAGATATAATTGAGGATGTCCAGCCTGGTGATACCTGCCTGTTTGAGGAAATAGGTGGCATGAGAGTCCTCTTCAACCATGAGCATGGCAAGCAGATCCCCTGGCTCCACTACCTGTTTGCCTGAGGACTGTATATGTAGGATGGTGGAATTGATCACCCGTTGAAAGGCAATGGTGGGTTGAGGCGAACTGCTACCCTTTTCAGAAGATAGATGGGTACTGAAAAACTCCTCTATCTGGCGCTTAATGCGTCGAGGGTCTCCGCCGCAGTCCCGGATGATCTGTGCCCCTGCCTCGTGGTTAGCGATGGCAAAAAGCAGGTGCTCCAGGGAGATATAGGGGTGATTGCGCCTGTGGGCCTCGTGTACAGCGATGCTGAGCATCAGTTCTACATCTTTACTTAACATAGTTTTTAATTCCTCAATAAACCTTGAAATTAATCCCGTTCCATCTCTGCCCTCAGGGGAAAACCATTGGCCTGCGCCCGTGTATGCACCTGATGGACCTTGGTCTCGGCTATCTCCTTGGTATAGACCCCTGCAAGACCACGGCCTTTGTGATGCACATGAAGCATTATGCGCGTGGCCTCCTCAAAGGATTTGTCGAAGATATCCATGAGCACCTCTACGACAAAGTCCATGGTGGTATAGTCGTCGTTGAGCAGAAAGACCTTGTAGAGCGGAGGCTCCCTGAGGTCCTGTAGGGTTTTGTCCTGCGTGATGTCCTGAATCCAAGTGTCCTGTGTCATGGGTTATGTTCATATGTTAACAATTTAAGGATTTTCTTCAATCGGAAAATGAATGGCATTCCAGTTGCTCTTCACCTTTTCACTGTTGGAAAGCGGGATGCATCGGTGTGCGGCAGAAACATGGCCGCGGTCAGAAGTTTCATGAAGTCCCCCCTTGCATTCATCTCCAGGTATGTTAACCGCCCCAGGATCTCCTTTACCTCCTGAATGGCCGTGTGGTGAAGCAAAAGATGCACAGCGCCGCTGCTCGCTGAGTTGCCCACAGGCTTGAACCGTTCCAAAGGCAGATCAGGCAGCATGCCGATGGTGATGGCGGAGCGCGGGTTTATGTAGTTGCCGAATGCCCCTGCAACAAAGATTTGATCTATGTCTTCAAATTTGAGGCCCACGCTACTAACTATCACCTCCAGAATGGTGTACATGGCCGCCTTGGAACGCATGAGGTTCTTGATGTCGCTCTGGCTGAGATACACGGGCTGGCCGTGGCTGGTCTCCGATGAGTTGGCCAGGGTATATGCCCATCCATCACCCGTCTTCATGGCCCGATCCCCCATGCGCTCGATGACAAGTTTACCTGTGGAGTCCACCACACCCGCTAAAAACAGGGCGGCCAGCAGGTCGATGACCCCTGAACCGCAGATGCCGCAGGCTGGCAGGCCCTCGATGGTACTATAGGAGATGGCTTGCGTGCCATTGTCATTTGTGACACTTACGCGCTCGATGGCCCCTGGTCTTGCAACAGTGCCGCAGGAGAGGATGCCGCCTTCCAGCGCAGGGCCTGCCGCTCCTGCGCAGGCTACGAGCCAATCCCTGTTGCCGAGCACCACCTCTGCATTGGTCCCCACATCCACCAGAAGCGAGATTCCCTCGCTGCGATGCATACCGGTGGCCAGAATGCCGGCCAGCAGGTCGCCGCCGAAGTAACTGCCGATATTGGGGAAGATATAGACCATGGCCTCGGAATGGCAGTTAATGCCCAGTTCTTGCGCAGGAAATACATCGAAGGTATTGGCTTGAGGCATGTAGGGCTCACGGAATATGAGGGATGTGTCGAGCCCCAAAAGAAAGTGGCACATGGTGGTATTGCCTGCCACAGCCAGGTAGAATATATCCCCTGGAGCAAGTCCGTGCATTCTGCACAGGGATTCAATGGCCTGGTTGAAGAGTTGTAAAATGGGGCGTTGAAGGTGTTCCACGCCGTTTTGCGTTGCAAAAAGTATGCGGCTCAAGATATCTTCGCCATATTGACGTTGGGGATTGGGCAGAGACAGGGGCGGAAGGGCCTTGCCTGTCTGGAGATCCACCAGTGTAAAGACCACCGAGGTGCTTCCCAGGTCCACGGCCAGGCCCATGACCTGCCGTGATGGCTGCATGGTCTGAAGCTCGGCAAGACGCCAGAGATTGCCATCATATACTGTGACCGCTGCACAATCATTTTTGTGAGTTAACGGTAAAACAGCCATCGTGCGCGGGGGAATGGTTACACCGGCATGCAACTGCCCCTGAAGGTGCTCTCGAATACGCAGTTCAGGGCTCTTGTTCGCTGGGATCGCCTGTGCAAGAGGCTCTGACAGTGAAAAACGTTTTACCGTGGAGTCCATATTATTTAGGCAAAATCTCTGCATCCACCCTTTCTGGGTTTCCGGTATTATAATACATGAGATTTTTTAAAAAGGTCAGGTCTTCAATGCTCATCTCTACAAATTCAAAACCCATGCCGTTT
>Ga0209162_1002449_pt1 | contig 16228 bp, 14 predicted proteins | sample YNPNPMetaG_FD_187121 | JGI IMG/M metagenome (GOLD analysis project Ga0209162, IMG submission 187121) | Anoxygenic and chlorotrophic microbial mat microbial communities from Yellowstone National Park, USA - YNP NP MetaG (SPAdes) (version 2) ... | reverse complement strand
GCCGCGCGTCGGCCTCCACCTCCTCCATGCCCGGGGAGAGGTCCACCTCGCGGAAGGAGGAGAGCGCTTCATCCGGCGAAAGGGAGGGCAGGCGCAGGGGCTCCAGCTTCTCCAGCCGCACCGGGAATATCTTCTCCTCCAGCGGGGCGCTCCCCACCTGCCGCTCCTCCGGGGCCCACTCCTTGCCCTGGAGGAAGGCGTCGGCCGCCGCGGCCGCCCGACGTCCCGAGGCCATGGCCTCCACCACCGAACCCTGCCCTCCCAGCAGGTCCCCGGCGGCGAAGACGCCGTTCCGGGAAGTGGCCCCGCCCGGCCCCGTCGTCTTCGGCCTTCCCGCCCCGTCCAGCTCCAGGCCCATCCGCCGCAGCGCTGCCGCGTCCACGCCCTGGCCCACGGCGAAGATGACCGTGTCGGCGGGAAGGGTCATGCCGCGGCCCTCCTCCAGCTCGGGGTAGATGCGCCCGAGGTCGTCGCAGCGCACGCAGGCGACCCCCGCCAGCTCCACCGCCTCCGCCTGCATCCAGCTGGAGAGGATGCGCAGGGGGGCGTGGGCCGCCGCCACCTTCACCCCCTCGCGCCGTGCCTCCTCCAGCTCCCAGGAGAGGGCGGGCATGGAGCACTCGTCCTCGATGCAGACCAGGGTGGCCTCGGCCGCTCCCTTGCGCAGGGCGGTGCGGGCCACGTCGGTGGCCACGCTGCCGCCCCCGATGACCACCACCCGCTCCCCCACCCGCACGGGACGGCCCTGCTTCACCGCTCCCATGAAGGTGAGGGCGTCGTACACGCCCTGGAAGTCGCTCCCGGGGATGGGCAGCTTCTTCCCCGCAGGGGCACCCATGGCCAGGATCACCGCCCGGTAGCCGCCGGTGAAGAGCTCGTCCAGGGTGGGGGAGGAGCCCACCGCCGCGCCGTATACCACCTCTATCCTTTCCCCCAGGGCCAGGGAATATTCCCGCTCCCAGACCTCGTCCGGCAGGCGGAAGGAGGGGACCGCCAGGCGCAGCATGCCTCCCGGGGCCGGCCCCTTCTCGAAGACGGTGACCCGGTAGCCCAGGGAAGCGAGGTCGCAGGCGGCGGTGAGGCCGGCGGGACCGCCGCCCGCCACCGCCACCCGCATGTCGATGTGGCGCGGGTAGCGCCGGGGCCGGGCCAGCCCGCTGCGGCGTGCCCATTCGGCCACCTCCCGCTTGGCCGCGCGGATGGGCATGGGCCGGTCGATGAGGATGCCCCGCTTGCACTCCTCCTCGCAGGGCCTGCTGCAGATCCTGCCCAGCACCCCCGGCAAGGGGTTGACGGCGCTTATGAGCTTCCAGGCCCCTTCCCAGTCGCCCCGCGCCAGCAGGTTGAGGTATCCTTCGGGAAAATGCCCCAGGGGGCAGGCCAGGCTGCAGGAGCGCCGGGTGAGTGCCTCCATGTCCCGCGGGAACATGATCTCACCCTCGGCGCAGTCGGGGCAGAGGCGGCAGATCTGCCGCTGCATCTCCTGCACCGCCCCGGTGGGACAGGCGCCCAAGCAGGTCCCGCAACTGATGCACCTGTCGGTGTCGATGCGGGGCGAGGCGGCCTTGCGCAGCTCTCCCCCGCCGCCCCTCTCCCAGCGCAGCGAAGCCCGCAGAACCGCTCCCGATGCATCCTTCATCGAACACTCCCTCCCTTGAAAAAGAACGCGACGATGCCGCCGGCAAGACGCCAAAGATTATAGCAGACGGCCGGAGTCAGCCCTTCACATTTCACTTTTCGTTCCCCGACCGGAAGAATGCGTTGGCAAGGGAAAACCTTTCAAGTGGGCTCAGGGCAACCGGTACATCTGGTCTTTCCGCCCGTCACCTCGCCTTTTCATTTCTGATATTGACAAAATGATAATATATCTTTTTAATATATATTATCAGTATGTTAATATAAGGAGGTACGAGCGATGTGCGATGAAGCGAACGGAACGGGTTGCTGCGGTCATGTAGGCGACCACGGTGGACCTCACGCCAGAGGAGGCCGGGCGGCATCCGAGCCCTGCGGGTGCGGCGGCCACTTCCCCCGCCATTTCGTCTTACCGGCGACAATGACGTTGCTTTCCCGTGAGCCCTCCCACGGCTATTCACTCTTCCATAAGCTGGTGGAGATGGGGCTTCTCGAGGAGGGGGCAGGCCCCGCCCCGGTCTACCGGGTCCTCAACCGGCTGGAGGCGGAGGGGCTGGCGGTGCACGAGCACGTGGCCGAGGGACAGGGGCCGGCGCGGAAGGTCTACCGGCTGACCGAGGCCGGCGAACAGGCCCTCCGGAACTGGTCGGAACGCCTGGCTCGCACCAGGCGCCTCCTGGACTGGTTCGAGAGCGGGCTCGGCGATGCCCGGGGTTGAGCCCATGGGAAGCCACGCGGCCGTATCGGTGCAAGGGTTGGTGAAGCGGTACGGCGCGATGACCGCCGTGGACGGTATCTCCTTCGAGGTGGAGCAGGGCGAGCTGTTCGGCTTCCTGGGTCCCAACGGAGCCGGGAAGACCACCACGGTGAACATCCTGACGGGCGTATCGCTTCCCACCTCCGGGTCGGCATCCATCCACGGCCACGACCTGGCCAAGGACTCCTTCCGTGCCAGGGAGATGATCAACGTGGTCCCCGAAGTCTCCAACGCCTACGTGGAATACACGGCCTGGAAGAACCTCATGTTCACCGCGGCCCTCTACGGCGTTCCCCGTGGGGAGGCGGCACACCGGGCTGAGGAGCTGCTCCGCACCTTCGGCCTCGAAGACAAGCGGAACACCAAGGTCAAGGGGTTCTCCCAGGGCATGCGGCGGAAGCTGGTGATCGCCATGGCGCTGGTCAACCGGCCCCGGGTGCTCTTCATGGACGAGCCCACCACCGGCCTGGACGTGCAGAGCGTGATAACCATCAGGGAGATGATCCGTGATCTCCACCGCCAGGGGGTCACCATCTTCCTGACCACCCACAACCTGGCGGAGGCCAACGTGCTCTGCGAGCGCGTGGCCATCGTCAACCGGGGGAAGATAATCGCCGTCGACACCCCGGAGAACCTCAAGCGGGCAGCGCGACGGGTACAGGTGCTGGAGGTGGCTTTCGAGCGCCTGGAAGCGCGGGATGAAGAAGGGCTGTCCCTGATCCCGGGGATAAGGGAGGTAGCCGGCAAGGGAGACAAGCTGCGCCTGGTGACCGACGAGCTGCCCGCGGCCATATCCGCCGTCAACCGCTTCGCCGAGGAGAGGGGACTGTCTATCATCCACATCAACACCCCGGGGCCGAGCCTGGAAGACGTCTTCGTCGAGTTGACCGGCATCGGCGGGCCGGCGAAAGGGGGCGGGGGACGATGACGGGAGGAGCTCTTTCCCCCGAAAGGCTGGGCAAGGAGCTGCGCCGGGCCCTGGTCATCGCCCAAAAGGACATCCGCATCTATTGCCTCAAGCCCCCGGTGCTGCTCTTCGGGCTGGTGTTCCCCTTCTTCCTCTTCCTCTCCTTCTACATAGGGAAGAAGGGGCCCATCTCCGAGGGGATACCCGGCCTGGTGTGCATCTCCCTCTTCTTCGCCTCCTCCAACATCGCCCCGGCGGGCATGCCCTACGAGAGGATGGCCAAGACCTTCAGCCGCTATCTCACTGCGCCCGTGTCCCTAGGTTGGATGATCCTGGGCAAGACCCTCGCCGGCTTCGTTTTCGGCGTCTGCGTCTCCCTGCTGCCCCTGCTGGTTGGGGTCGCCGGTTACGGCACCGCGGTCACCTCCCCTGCCGCCCTGGCGCTGGGGGTGCTGGCCGGGGGAGCCTGCTTCTCCTGCTTGGGGACGCTGGTCGCCTCCATGCCCACCGAGATGCCCGGCAACGTGATGACCGTGCTCAACTTCGTGCGGCTGCCCCTCCTCTTCATGAGCGGCATCTTCGTGCCCCTGGCCGACATGCCCGCGTGGGCGAGGGCTGTCGCGGCGGTTTCGCCCCTCACCTACGTGAACGACCTGCTGCTCCGCGGAACCGGCCTGGGCTGTTACTACGGCTGGTGGCTGGACCTGCTGGTGGCGGCGGCTTACGGCACGGCCTTCTTCGCCGTGGCGGTATGGGTCTTCAACCTCTCCCGCAAGTGAGGGGTCAAGTCTTGACATTTGACAAGCCGCCATCCACCTTCAAGCGCTCCTGAGCCCGGCAAGGGGGCTGCCCGCCCGGGGCAGGGCCCTCAGGAAACGCGCTTTGCAAGCAGCTCCGCTATCCTGTCCTTGGAAGGGATGAGCTTGCCCCGATGCAGGACCTCGCCGTCCACCCTGAGCACCGGGGTCATGGGCATGTACCTGACCGCCACCTTCATTTCGGTGACGTGGCGCACCTCGGCCTCGATGCCCCTCTCCTCCACCACCTCCACCGTCCGCTTGTACAGCTTGCGGCAGAAGGGACATCCCGGCCCGATCACCTCGATGAGCATGCGACCACCTTCCTTTCCCCCGCGATTTTCTTCCCGGGTCTCACGATCCCAGCCCCAGCGCCGCAGCCGTCTCCTCCAGCCGGCGGCGCTTGCCTTCCAGGGCCGGCTCCCGGTAGAGCGGGGCGCAGTCGGCGGGCCGGTGCATCTCCTGCAGCAGCAGCAGGGCGAAGGCCAGGCAGCTGCGCTCCCCGCACTCGCCGCAATTGGTGCCGGGCAGCAGCCCGTATATATCCAGCGGCTTTATCATTACCTTGCCCTCGAAGACCGGCTCTATCTCGTCCCGGTGCTCGTGAACGTGATTTATCTTCTGGCACAGCCAGGCCAGCGTATCCTCCGCATCCGCGATGTCGTCCGCCTTGGCTATGGTCACCTTGCGCGGATAGACGGTCACCAGCCGGGGACCCTTGGTGAAAGTCAGGGCCGGGCGGTCCTTTACGTAGGACGCGTTGGCCAGCACCGCGTTGAGATAGGGCAGGAGCTCGCCGACGTCACGGGGGATGCGGGCCACCAGCCTTATCTTCGTCTCGTCGGCGAAGCACGGCTCCACTTGCTCGATGTCGATCCTATCCACCAGCATCCCCATCTGCTCCACTCTCCCCGGCCGGCCTTCCGTCCCCTTCCCCTCTTCGGCCCATCTTCGCAAAGGACAGCCCCGACTCCTTAAGCCTGGCTTCCGCCTCTTCTGCCGCCTCGGCCAGCGGCCTGCCCGTGGCGTCTATCACCGGCATGTTCGCCCCCCCGAGCCCGCCTTCCCGCCACAAGGTCGGGGGGATGGGCAGGAAGATGTCGCCGAGCACGAGACGGCAGACGGCGATGACGCCCCTGACGCGGCGCTTACCCGCCGCCCCCGCGGCCTCCAGCCGCCCGTCCAGCAAGGGGACGAGTTTGCCGCTGCCCACGGGCCCGGGACGGCTGTCACGCAGGAAAACTATCTCCTGGGCTAACTCCGCAGGGGAGAGGGAGAGGGCCTCACCGTTTTGAAGCAGCAGCTGCCTCACCAAACCCTTCCTTACCAGCTCTCCCCATCCGGACGTCAGGGAAGTGGCGGCAACGATGACCACGATCCCCATGCCCGCCGCCTTTTCGAGCTCCGCCGCCGTCCAGGGAAGGTTCTCCATGCCGCCCAGGTCCAGGAGAAGGTGCGCGAGACCCCGCTCCCTCATCTCCCCCGCCAGGCCCTCGAGGCCGCGCCAGGGGACGCCGCCTGCCGTCTCTCCATCCGCCCTCAGGCCGACCAGGGCCGATACCATGCTGCCGAAGCAATCGCGGGTGACCTCCTCGGCGACCGCCGCAACCGCTTCCCCTTCACCGCTTTCGGCCGCATCGAGCATCCCGGCTATACTTCCCGCCTCCAACCTCTCCCCCGCTCCCAGTGCGACCAGCGCCTCCGAGAGCGGCGGGGGGAGCCCCCGACCGCTTGCCACCCTCTCCGCCGCCTTCGCGAGGGAGCGCTCAAAGCGGCTTTCGCGGGGGAGGACCGCCTTGACCTGGATCCGCTCCTCTCGCAGGCATCTCTCTGCCTCCTCCCGCTCACTCCGGGGAACGGCGATGGCGGTGGCGCAAACCTCTCCCGCCTGGGGCGGGGCGGGAACCAGGCGCAGGCTGAATCCCCGGCGCTTGAGCAGCTCCTCACCCCTCAGCATGTGGTGGGTGGAAGGGAAGACGAAAGCGACTTCCACGCGGCCGTCCCCTTACTCTCTTTACAGTCTACGGGCTATCTCCTCGATATCCGGCACCCGGCCGAAGGCGACCAGCTCGCCGTCCACCGCCACCGCGGGAAGCACGTAGCGCAGGGAGAAGGCCACGCGGTCGGCAAAATCCTCCTCCCCCGCCTTCCTCAGCAGGGAAGCCAGAGCCTTGAGGTTCTCGGCGTAGGACCCTTCCTCCGCCATGGCGCGGCGCACTATCTCGAGACCGGGGAACCTTTCCGCCAGCCCCTCCATCAGCTTCTCCAGTCGGGTGATGCGGTCCATGTCCCGCGTGAAGGCCGCCCCCGAGCAGGCACAGGCCGGGACGGGCACGAAGAACTCCACTGTCGCCCCTTCCATGCTCCTCACCTCGTTCCTGGACCGAACGGCTGTTACCGTTCCTCTAGGTTCGGGCCGCCCTCATCATACCAGCGTCTTGACCAGCAGTACCACATAATAGATGCCCACCCCCAGGATGACCAGCCCGGCCCCCTTGCGGACATATCTCTCCCATCTCTGCAGCCTGTCCACGTGACCCGCCCAGGCGCCCACCCCGAAGGCGATGGCCAGCGCCGCCAGCAGCACCGGCAGGCCCGTGCCCACCGCGTAAAGGGCGGGCATGTAGAGGCCGCCCGCCGTGGTGCCCAGGGCGAGGGGGATGAGCATCCCGAAGAACAGGACGGCACTGTAGGGGCAGAAGGACAGGGCGAACAGCGCCCCCAGCAGGAAGGCGCCCAGGGCGCCCTTTCCCGCTATCCGCTCTCCCAGGCGCGATATGTGACCCCCCTTGAGAAAGGAGAGGTTGATCACGTCCAGCATGACCAGCGAGACCAGGACAAGCAGCGGTCCCAGGTAGTAAACAGAGGTGTTGCGCAAGAACCCGGATACGTTGACCACGCTCACGCCCAGGTACACCAGGGTCAGGCCGAGGGCGACGTAGGTAGCCGCCCTCCCCGCGGTGTAAAGCACTCCCGAAAGGGCCGTTTTCCTGCGGTCCTCGATGTCCCGGGCGATGTAGGCCACGGCGGCGATGTTGGTGGCCAGAGGGCAAGGGGAGACGGCGGTGAGCAGGCCGAGGACAAAAGCCGCCAGGAAGGGTATGCCCCCCAGGGGGATGCCCGAATCGCCCGAGGCCGCTCCTTCGCTGATGGCCCGGTCCAGCTCCGAATGGATGTAGGAGATGCAGCCCTCCCGGTCCTCCCACATGAACCAGACCTGCTTGAGCTCCTGGTACCCCTCCTTGCCCCGGTCATCCCTGGTGACCAGGTAGAGAGACGATCCGACGACCCCGTACCTCTCCACCCTATCCCGGTTGGCGGGGTCGTCCATGGCCAGCCTGGTGAAGGGCACGCCCTCCAGGCCGTGCCCGCGGTAGGAGGCCGCCGCCTCCTCGGCGTAGGACTCCACCTGCTCACAGGAAACGCAGCGGAAACGGGGGTAGAAATATACCAGCTCGACCGCCACGCCGGCGTCCCCGCCGCCATCGCCGGCAACGGCCGCCGCCTCTTGCGGGAATAACATCAAGAGGAAGGGCAGCGCAACCAGGGCAAGAACGGCCGCGCGGCATATCGTTCGCTTCATCTTCTAAGTTCACGGGGCCGCCGGGGCCTGGCTTCCTTCCGCCATGAGCTTGTCCAGCAGCGTTCTCATCCTGTCGGCCTCGATCAGCCCCTCGTAGGCTTCAACCACCTTTCCGTCGGGCCTGATGAAGAAGCTGGTGGGTATCACCCTTACCTTGAAATAATCGCAGAAGGAAGATTCCTTGTAGTCATAGACGTCCACCACCACGAACTCCACGCGGCCCGCGTACTCCGGCTCGACTTCCTCGATCACCTTCTCCATCTCCATGCAAGGTATGCACTGGTTGGAGTGGAAGTTAAGGAAGACCGGCTTGCCGTCCGCCAGGGCCTTCTCCATGGCCAGGCGGGACGGACTCTTGCCCGATGTGGGGGCGGCCGGACCCTGGTTCGCGGGCTGCTCCACCCCCACGGGAGCGTCGCCCTTCGGCTCCGCCTTCTCCTTGCAGCCGCAGTCCGCCAGGGTCACCAACATCACCAGGGAAACGGCCGCTAAGGCGAACCAGGCGATCGTTCTTGCCAGCCTCACCGCCTTTTTCACCGGCTCCACCTCTTCGACAACATCTTTCTTCCTCCTCGCCTCTGCTCCGTCCCCATATTAGAGAAGCCTGCCATCCGATGGGTTCCCCCGGGAGCTTCAGCCGCGCCCCTTCTCCAACGATAGCCGATGCCCCTACCCATGATCACCCGGCGCCCCACTACGCTTCGGCCGCCGCCGGAGACGGCTTTGCCTCTCCCTCTCCCTCCTGTTTGAACCAGCCCTGGGTGCGCAGGCATATCTTCACCAACATGAGCATCACCGGCACCTCGATGAGCACCCCCACCACCGTGGCCAGGGCGGCCCCGGAAGCGATGCCGTAGAGCACCGCCGCGGTGGCGATGGCCACCTCGAAATGGTTGGAGGCGCCGATCATGGCCGAAGGCGCGGCGTCGCGGTAGTCGAGCTTGAGCAGCTTGGCCAGGCCGTACCCTATCCAGAAGATGAGCATGGTCTGGATGAACAGGGGCACCGCGATGTACACGATGGACATGGGCTGGTCGACGATTAGCTCTCCCTTCAAGCTGAACAGGATGACCAGGGTGACCAGCAGGGCGATGATGGTGATGGGGGTGAGGTAGTGGATGAACTTCTCCTGGAACCACTCCATGCCCTTCTTCTTCAGTATCCATTTCCGGGAATAGTAACCGGCCACCAGGGGCAGGGCCACGTAGATGCCCACCGAGAGAACGATGGTCAGCCAGGGCACGGGCATGCTGTTGACCCCCAGCAGCCATCCCCCCAGGGGAGCGTAGAGGAACAGCATGCTGAGGGAGTTGATGGCCACCATCACCAGGGTGTGCCCGTCGTTGCCCCTGGCCAGGTAGGACCACACCAGGACCATGGCCGTGCAGGGGGCGATGCCCAGGAGGATGCACCCAGATATATAGGAGCGGTAGAGCTCGGGCTTGGTGCCTGCCGCCGTGACGTAATGGGTGGCCTCGTCCAGGCCGGGGATCCACCGCTTGAACACGAAACCCAAGAAGAAGGTGGCGACGGCTACCATGGTGAAGGGCTTGATACACCAGTTGACGAAGAGGGTGAGCAGGACCGGCTTGGGGGTCTTGCCCGCCCTGACCACCTCGGCGAAATCTATCTTGACCATGATGGGGTACATCATGAAGAAGAGGCACACGGCGATGGGGATGGAGACCTGGGCCACCGAGACCTTGTCCAAGGCCTTCCCCATCTCGGGGAGCAGCTTTCCCAGCCCTATCCCGATGCCGATGCAGGCAAGCACCCAGACGGTCAGATACCTCTCGAAGAAACCCAACTTGCGGGCCACGCCCTGTGCCTCGATGTCGTTGGTTGCCATCAGACCTCCTTCGAGCTTTATCGATCGGTTACGGCTATCTAGCTCAGCACTCCTCCCGGGAAGGATACTCCGCCGGAAACCTGTCTTTTCCCAAGACGGAGCAGAAGAGGTCGTTCAGCTCCTCTATCGTCTTTATTTCCAGGGAATAATAGGACCAGGTCCCTTTGCGGCGTACCGATACAAAGCCCGCTTCGCGCAGAACGCCGAGGTGGTGTGAAGCCAATGGTTGTGATATCTGGAGTAGCTGCTCGATATCGCAAACACATTTCTCGCCCTGGAAGAGCATGTCGATTATGCGCAGCCTATTAGCGTCGCCCACTGCTTTTAACAACTCTTGCAGCTGGACGATCCCGTCCTTTTCGGCATAGCCTTTATGATCAATCATCATGCCACTAACCCCCATTTTAATAAATATATGTTTATATTAACATCATTTAATATGCGATGTTAAGCGAATGCAGTCGTTGGTGTCAACCGTATTTTCGAGGGGTCCGACCTAGCCGAGCATAAGGCGGAAAAAGATAGCGTCAAGTTTATTATGTCCGCATATCAACCTTCCTCCCAGACCAGATCCTTAAAACCCTTGAGATTTCTTCGTGAGAGCTTTTCGTTCTCCGATCTTAAAACAAGATAGAGTACGGTCAAAAGGCTCCGGCCGAGTCCCGTCAAGTGGTGTAAGAAGCTCCATCATGCCATCCCTTCCGCGATGACGGCCTAGACGGCCGCTGGCACGAGCTCCCTCACCTCCTTCTCGGCAACTGAAACATCACCCTCGATCACGTTTATCCTCGCCTTGGCAAGTGTCTCCAAGCTCATGTAGCGCCGGGCCACCTGCCACTCGTCGTCCTGTTCTGAGAGCACCGCTCCCACCAGCCTGACGATGGCTTGCCGGTTGGGGAAGATGCCCACCACATCGGTGCGCCGCCTGATCTCCCGGTTGAGACGCTCCAGCGGATTGTTGGACCAGATCTGTCGCCAGTGAGCCTTGGGGAAGGCGGTAAAGGCTAAGATGTCGGCTCTTGCGCCATCGAGCATCTCGGCCGCTTCGGGAAAATGGGCATAGAGCTGCTCTACCACCGCGGCGTGCTGACGGTAGACGCTTTTGGCATCAGGCTCAAGCGAAGATGGAGCGCAGAGCCGTGGCGACCAAGTCCTGGGAGGCCTTGGGCACTTTACAGAGCAGGTTGCGGGCAAAGTGAGTGCGGCAGCGCTTGAAGACCGCGCCGGGCAGGCAGGAGGCTGCGGCGTCCACCAGGCCTGAGTGGGCATCGGAGACGACCAGGCGCACCCCGGAAAGTCCCCGGGCCACCAGGCCACGCAGGAATGCGGTCCAGCCCGCTCCGTCTTCCGTGGTGACGAAATCGCAGCCCAGGACCTCGCGGTGGCCGTCAGCGTTGACTGCGATGGCGACCACGCAGGAGATGTTGACCACCCTGCCGCCTTCTCTGACCTTCTGGGTGAGCGCGTCCAGCCAGAGGTAGGTATAGGGGCCCGAAGCGAGGGGGCGGTTGCGGAAGGCCTCCACCATCTCGTCTAAGCTCTTGGCCATGCGGGATACTTGCGAGCGGGAGATGCCCTCAATCCCCAAGGTCTTGACCAGCTTGTCCACCCGGCGGGTGGAGACGCCGGCCAGGTAGCAGTCGGCGATGACGTTGACCATGGCCTGCTCGGCACGGCGCCGGGGCTCGAGCAGCCAGGAAGGGAAGTAGCTGCCCTCCCGGAGCTTGGGGATGGCCAGGTCAATGGTGCCCACCCGGGTGTCCCAGGGCCTCTGCCTCGACCCGTTGCGGCTGTTCACCCTATCTTCCGTCCTTTCCCGGTATTCGGCTCCGCAGATCGCGCTCACCTCCGCCGACATGAGCATCTCCGCCATAGTGGTCACCATCTCTCGCAGCAAGTCCACGTCCGCTTCAACGACCTGTTTGCACAACCAGTCACGCCAGTCCATATTAGTGTTAGCCATCGTGTCCCTCCTTTATCTCGTCTTTAACAACTTGAGGAAAGGATGACACGGTGGCCTTTGCTTTGTTAGGGGCCTCCGCTTTATACACCACTACCGGGGACTCTAACTTTCGAAAAAAAGGGCTTTCCGTTGCCTGTTCTGTGTGTTACCCAAAGAAAATGGCGAGGAGTCGTAAATTATCACTACGTCTCAAGTTGGCCGGTTTTCAGGTGATGATTCTTGGCCGGTCTTGATTGCCGACTGACAGACGAGGAACGGGAAAGAGCATCTCGGGATGGCGGATAACTGGAATTTGGATGTGTCGGTTACCCGCAAGATGTAGAATAGAACCATCAAGAGGTTTATATGGAAATATCCGACAGCATTAGTATGTTGACCGTGAATTCGTGGTGAGGGAACGAGGGGGAATGACCGAGAGCGACTCCGTTCAAAACCAGCGCGTGCTAGGCGTTTTCGTCCTGGCCATGATGAACGTGGCCCTCATCGCCAGCCTTCGGGGCCTGCCCTCGATGGCGGATTACGGTTTGGGTTCTATTTTCTTCTACCTCCTGGTGTCCCTCGCCTTCCTGGTGCCGGTGTCCCTGGTTTCCGCGGAGCTGGCCACGGGGTGGCCACAGACCGGCGGCGTGTACATATGGGTGAAGGAAGCCTTCGGGGAAAGGCGGGGCTTCCTGGCCATCTGGCTGCAGTGGATAGAGAATGTCATCTGGTACCCCATTCAGCTCTCTTTTACCGCTGGCGCTCTTGCCTACATGTTCACCCCTGAGCTGGCCAACAACCGCCTCTACATGGTGGCGGTGATCCTAGTGGTCTACTGGGGATCAACCTTTGCCAACTTCCGCGGCATGAAGACCTCCGGCGCCATAAGCACGGTGGGGGCAGTGGCCGGAACCATCGTCCCAGGGATGCTGCTCATCCTGATAGGGTTAATCTGGCTGCTCAAGGGCAACCCCTCGCAGATGAGCTTTGCAGCCAAAGACTTTATACCGGACATGGGCAACCTGGACAATCTGGTCTTCGCGGCTGGCGTCTTCCTGACCTTCGCAGGCATGGAGGTGTCGGCGGTGCACGCACAAGAGGCAAAGAACCCCCAGCGGGATTTTCCCCGAGCCATCTTCCTCGCCGCCCTGATAAGCTCGGTGGTGTTTATCTTAGCAACCCTGTCCATAGCGGTAATCGTCCCCAAGGACAACATAAACATTATTTACGGGGTCATGCAGGCCTTCGAGAACTTCTTCGACTCATACCACCTGGGGTGGATGATGCCGGTCATGTCCTTGCTCGTCGCCGCAGGGGCCATGGGCATGGTCAGCACTTGGATCATCGGTCCCAGCAAAGGACTCTTCGCCACCAGCAAGGCCGGGGATATCCCCCCCTTGTTCCAGCGCACCAACCAGATGGGGGTCCCCGTCAATGTGCTCTGGGGACAGGGCCTGATAGTGACCCTGCTTTCCCTGCTCTTTTTACTCATCCCCAGCGTACAGGAATCTTTCTGGATCCTTACCGCACTGACCACCCAGCTGTATATAATCATGTACATCCAGATGTACGCAGCGGCCATCAAGCTCAGGTATACCCGCCCCGAGGTCCATCGTGCCTACCGCGTGCCGGGCGGCAAGGTGGGCATATGGGTGGTGGCAGGCGGTGGCGCGCTGATGGCCTTGCTGGCCCTAGTCATCACCTTTTTTCCGCCATCCCAGCTGGGTCATTACGGGACAGGCTACACCCTTTTTTATGTTTCCTTTCTCTTAATAGGCATCGCGGCCATGTGCGGCCTTCCCATGTGCATCTATAACCGACGCAGTCCCGATTGGGTCGCCGAAGCCCCTGACTGAGTACGGGTGGCGCTGGGAATGACCGGAGGAACTGTGGTAAACACCGTTGCTCTGCGCGACCTGTACGCTTGAGGAAGGAGTGATGGATATGGAGTGGTCGGATTATTTTTCCGTTCTGTTGATCGATGACCAGGCGAGTTCGGACAGTCCCGAGGGTCACGAGCTTGACGCCATCATGGAAGAACTGAGGAAAATTGGCTTCAAGGTCATAATCGCCCGCAGCGAGAGGGACGGCTGGAAGATCTTCACCTCCCGCGCCGACGTCTGCTGCATCCTACTGGATTGGGACATGGGCGAGGGGGCGGGTGAGTTTTTCCGCGACCAGGTGGAGATGGTGGACAAGATGCGGGAGAGGAATGACAGGGTGCCTATCTTCATCTTCACCAGGAAGTTGGATATCAAGGACATCCCGGCGGAGATACTCAGACGCGTGGACGGCTACGTCTGGAAGCTGGAGGACACCCCCGATTTCATTGCCGGCAGGATGGAGCAGGCCATTAAGGGCTACGTGGATCAGCTCCTTCCCCCCTTCTTCAAGGAGCTGGTGCGATATGTGAACGAGTACAAGTATGCCTGGCACACACCCGGACACACCGGAGGAGTGGCCTTTCTCAAGTCCCCGGTGGGCAGGCCCTTCTTCCGCTTCTTCGGCGAGAACGCCCTGCGCTCCGACCTGTCCGTCTCCGTCCCCGAGCTGGGCTCTCTCTTGGAACATTCCGAGGTGGTGGGGGAAGCCGAGCGCAAGGCGGCATTGACCTTCGGCGCTGACCGCACATATTTCGTTACCAACGGCACCTCCACCGCCAACAAGATCGTTTGGCACGGCTGCGTCACCCCGGGGGATGTGGTCCTGGTGGACCGCAACTGCCATAAATCCATCCAGCACGCCATCACCATGACCGGGACGGTGCCGATATATCTCATCCCCATCAGGAACGAGTACGGCATCATCGGCCCCATCCCTGCCAGGGAGTTCGATCCAGCCGTCGTTGCCATGAAGATCAAGGATTGCCCTCTCATCAAGGGAAGGAAAGCCGCTGGGGCCAGGCTGGCCGTGGTCACCAACTCCACCTACGACGGCCTGTGCTACAGTCTCAAGGAGATCGAGGAGAGACTCAAGGGAACGGTTGATAATCTCCACTTCGACGAAGCATGGTACGGCTACGCCAGGTTCCACCCTCTCTTCGCCGGAAGGTACGGCATGTCCGCCTCCGGCGATCGCGGAGATTGCCCCACTATCTTCGCCACCCAGTCCACCCATAAGGTCCTGGCCGCTTTCTCCCAAGGCTCCATGATCCACGTGCGCGAAGGTAAAAACCCCGTCCCCCACGACCGCTTCAACGAGGCTTTCATGATGCACACCTCCACCTCCCCCCAGTATGGCATCATCGCCTCTTTAGATGTGGCGACCAGGATGATGCGGGACTCTTCGGGCAGGTGGCTCATCGATGATGCCGTGGAGGAGGCGATCTTGTTTCGCAAGGATATGGTTAAGATCGGCAAGGAGATCGAGGGGCGGGGCGCCAAGGAGAGCGACGGTTGGTGGTTCGGAGTCTGGCAGCCGGAGAAGGTAACGCCTCACGGCGGCAGGCGAACGGACCTGCTGGACGTGCCGATGAAAACCCTGAAGAGCGATCCCTCCTGCTGGGTGCTGAAGCCGGGGGAGAGTTGGCACGGGTTCAAGAAGTTGGAGAGAGAATACATCATGCTGGACCCCACAAAGGTCACCATCCTCACCCCGGGCATCAAGCGAGGCGGGGGCGCCTTGGAATGGGGCATCCCCGCCGGCATCGTCTCCAGGTTCCTGCGTAACCGCGGTGTGGTGGTGGAGAAGACCGGCAATTACTCCTTCCTGGTCTTGTTCACCATGGGCATCACCAAGGGCAAGTCCGGGACCATGCTCGCCGAGCTCTTCGCCTTCAAGAAGCTCTACGATGAGAACGCTCCCCTGGAGGAGGTCTTCCCGGAGCTGGTGAAGGAGTACCCGGGCATCTACGGGGGCAAGACGCTGCCGCGACTCTGCGCCGACATGCACCGGTATTATCGGCAAGAGAGGTTGCCCGAGATAACCGAGAATGTCTACGACAAGTTGCCCGAGCCGGAGATGACACCTGCCGAGGCCTACGTCCACCTGGTAAGGGGTGAGGTGGAGCAGGTGGCGGTCAGGGACCTCGTGAACAGGGTCTCAGCGGTGATGGTGGTCCCTTATCCCCCGGGAATACCGGTGATCATGCCCGGGGAAAAGTACACCAAAGCCACCCGGAAGATCGTCGACTACTTGGCACTGTGTGAGGAGTTCGATAACCGCTTCCCCGGCTTCGAGAACGAGATGCACGGCGTGGATGTCCGGGACGAGGGAGGCCGAAAGGCCTACTATATCTACTGCGTGAGATAGCCGTATCCGGAATGATGGTGTTCGGCTCAGCCGCGTATTCCGGCACCGGCCACATCACCGGTTAGTTATCTATTGTCGAGGGGATCGTCAAGAGGGTCTTAAAAGACGACATATTCGACCAGGCCTGCTGATTGGGACCAGTTGGCCGATTGGGGCCTGCCGATCGGGACCAGTTCTGACCTTCAAGAAAACATGACCGAGGAGCCCTGGCCCTTTCTTCTCTTTCACAGGACTTAAACAGGACTTTAAGCTCAAGTTGAACAGTTGAAGCCCGATTTTGAACCCTTTCGCTTGTAAAACCCCAGGTAGATGAATTGCAGCTTGCGAAAGGCGTTGAAATGTAGTGCCACGTTAAAGGACGTTAGCGCAACCAAAAGTGTGTAAATCCATAATCTGCCATGGCTCCCCATGCGGCTCATGATCCAGCCTGCCTCATCTCCTGCGATCTCTTTACGAGTTCCTCGAGTAAAAGATCTATGTCCATGTAGCGCCTCTTTTCCCGGCGCC
>Ga0209162_1002447_pt1 | contig 16232 bp, 14 predicted proteins | sample YNPNPMetaG_FD_187121 | JGI IMG/M metagenome (GOLD analysis project Ga0209162, IMG submission 187121) | Anoxygenic and chlorotrophic microbial mat microbial communities from Yellowstone National Park, USA - YNP NP MetaG (SPAdes) (version 2) ... | reverse complement strand
CACCAGGGGTTGTCGTAGAGATTCACTCCCAGCAACTCGCGGGCCAGATGCATGAACTTCAGCATGTACTCGACGCCGTAGCCCCAGTACCCCACGCCCTCGTGGCTGGCGCCGTCGGGGCCCAGGGCGGCCATGGTGCGTCGGAACTTCTCGAGGGGCAGGCCGATCCAGAGGGCGGCGTCCTTCTCCTCATCAAAGAGGGCCAGGCCGGCGGCGGCCATCCCGGTGCTGTTGACCCAGAGGTGGTTCTGCAGGTAGGCGCGGTGCCACCAGATCTTCTCCGAGGCGGCCGCCCTATACATCGCCGACGTGCGGCGGACGAGGGTATCGCGGATCGTCCGGCGGGCCTCGGCGTCGAGCGCCCCGTGGCACCAGTCGTAGACGAGGGCCAGGCCCAGGAGCTGGTGGCCCGCCGCCAGATCCAGGCCGTCGATCCGCCCGAGACCCCACGTGGCATATCCGCAGGAGGCGAGGCTCCACTTCCGGGCGGCCTCAAGATAGCGCGACTCCCCCGTCAGGAGGTGGGCCATCGCCAGCACCGGCAGGGTGTTGCCCACGCCCCGCTGCCAGAGCTGCTCCTCCCCGCTGGCGTCCGGCTGGGACCGGTAGGCGGGGGGACCGGAGGCCGCGGCCCGGTCGGCCTGGGGAAGGAGCTCCCCCCACAGGGAGGCGTGGGTCGAGCGGATTGCCGCGCGGAGCTCCGCCGCGCGCCGGGCATCGAGGTAGAGCCTCGGGTGCAGGCCCCGGCGGGCCTCGAGCTCCCCGGGAAGAGGATGGAGGCGATACGGCTCGGCCTGGGGAAAGGAAGCCGGGCGGACGATGCCGGGGGCGTCCCCTTCCCGGGATGCGGGATCCCGCAGGACGGGCCCGCCGGCCCCGAGCAGGAGGCAGAGAAGGAACCGCATCCGCATCCCGCCTATGAAACGTCGGGAGTCAGGCCTTGGGGGGGATCGTTCCGGTGCCGGGCGGGGAGGGGGTGGCGTCCGGCTCGTCCGGCGGAAGGACGTCCGTCCGCCGGACGTCCTCGCCGTCGTCCTCCTCCCGGACGACGCGCGCGATCGAGACGAGCCGGTCGCCGGGTTCCAGGCGGATGAAGCGCACGCCCTGGGTGGCCCGCCCCTGGGTGCGGATGTCCCGCACGGCGATGCGGACGACGATCCCGTTCTGGGAGATCATGAGGAGGTCGTCCTCGTCCGTGACGGCCTTCATCCCCACGACCTTCCCGTTGCGCTCCGTGGTCCGGATGTTGATGACGCCCTTGCCCCCGCGGGACTGCAGGCGGTACTCCTCGACCGCGGAGCGCTTTCCGTAGCCGTTCTCGCAGGCCGTGAGGATCGTCACGCCGGGTTCGAGAACGATCATGGCCACGACCCGGTCGTTCTCCTCCAGCTCGATGCCGTAGACCCCGTAGGTGGCCCGCCCCATGGGGCGGAGGTCGCTCTCGTGGAACCGGATGGCCATGCCCTCGGCGGTCCCCAGCACGATCTCGTCCTGCCCCCTCGTGACGGCGGCGCCGACGAGCCGGTCGCCCTCCTCCAGCCGGAGGGCGATGATGCCGCTGGGGCGCGGGTTCCCGTACTCGGCGAGCGGCGTCTTCTTGACGAGTCCCTTCCGGGTGGCCATGACCAGAAAGCCCGATTCGAAGCTCTTGACCGCCACGGTCGCCGCCACGCGGTCGCCCTCCGACAGCCCCAGGATCGCCGAGAGCGGCTTCCCCCGGGCGGTCCGCTCCAGCGGGGGCAGGTCGTAGACCTTCCGCCAGCGGACGCGGCCGTCCTCGGTGAAGAAGAGGATGGAGTCGTGGGTCGAGGCGGTGAAGATCCGCTCGATGAAGTCCTTCTCCTTCACGTCCGCTCCGATGAGCCCCTTTCCGCCCCGCCTCTGCTTGCGGTAGCTGGTCATCGGGACGCGCTTGATGTACCCCTGGTGGGAGAGGACCACGACGACGTCCTCCTCCGCGATCAGCTCCTCCTTGGCGAAGGCCTCGATCTCCTGGGGAAGGATCTGGGTCCGGCGCCGGTCGGACCCCTTCTTGAATTCGTGAAGATCCTCCCGGATGATGTCCAGCACGAGGTTCTCGTCGGCCAGGATCGCCCGGTATTCCGCGACCTTCTCCCGGAGCTCTCCGAGGTCGCGGAGCAGCTTCTCCCGCTCCAGGGCGGTGAGCCGGGAGAGGGTCATCCGGAGGATCGCCTCGGCCTGGGCCGGCGTGAAGCCGAAGTCTTCGACGAGGGCCTTCTGCGCCGCGGCCGGGGACTCCGACCGCCGGAGGAGGGCGAGGATCTCGTCGATGAGATCCAGCGCCCGGACGAGCCCCTCCAGGACATGGGCTTCCGCCTCGGCCCGCCCCAGCAGAAACCGGGTGCGTCTCCGCACGACCTCCTTTCGGTGGTCCACGTACGACCGGAGCATGTCCCGAAGGGAGAGGGTCCGGGGCCGGCCGTGGACCAGGGCGATCATGATGATCGAGAACGTGTCCTGGAGGGGGGTGAGGGCGTAGAGCTGGTTGAGCACGATCTCGGGATCTTCCCCCTTCTTGACCTCGATCTCGAGGCGCATCCCCTCGCGGTCCGAGAGATCGCGGACGTCGCTGATGGCGTCGAGCGTGCCGTCCTTGACGAGCTCGGCGATCCGCTCGATGAGGCCGGCCTTGCTGACGTTGTAGGGAATCTCGGTGACGGCGATGACGCGGCGCCCCCCGCGCCCCTCCTCGATGGCCGCGCGGCCCCGCACCGTGATCAGGCCCCGGCCGGTCTCGTAGGCCTCACGGATGCCGGCCGTCCCGCAGATGATCCCCCCCGTGGGGAAATCGGGCCCGGGCAGGTACCGCATCAGGTCCTCGACCGGCGCCTCGGGATTCGCGATCAGGTGGATGAGGGCGTCGCAGACCTCGGCCAGGTTGTGGGGAGGGATCGAGGTGGCCATGCCCACGGCGATGCCCACCGCCCCGTTGCAGAGGAGGTTCGGGAAGCGGGAGGGAAGGACCACGGGCTCCTGGCGCGTCTCGTCGTAATTGGACACGAAATCCACCGTGTCCTTGTCGAGATCCTCCAGCATCTGGACGGCGTAGGTCGTCAGGCGCGCCTCGGTGTAGCGCATGGCCGCCGGCGGGTCGCCGTCGATCGACCCGAAGTTGCCCTGTCCCTCCACGAGGGGATAGCGGGTGGCGAAGTCCTGGGCCATCCGCACGAGGGTCGGATAGACGACGGCCTCGCCGTGGGGATGGTAGTTTCCGGAGGTGTCGCCGCAGATCTTGGCGCATTTGCGGGTCTTGGCCCTCGGCCCCAGCCCCAGATCGTTCATGGCCACCAGGATCCGGCGCTGCGAGGGCTTCAACCCGTCCCGGACGTCCGGAAGGGCCCTCGAGACGATCACGCTCATGGCGTAGTTGAGGTAGGAATCCTTCATCTCCTCCTCAACCAGGGTCGGCACAAGGCGCGCCGCGGCCGCGGCATCACCGGTCGGCACGGGATTCTCCGTCTCGGGCATGGAACCGCCATTATACCCCCCAGGCGGGGGGGTTCAAGGAGGGAGGAGCCGCCCCGACAATCCCATCCCCATGCCATTCAACAGGTTGAATCTCCAGTCAAGTTCCCACCCCGTCCGGCCGAAATGAGGCATGGGAGGTCGGTGGGGTATGAAGACCCTCTTCACGATCGCCGTGGGAGCGAATCTCCTGGCGGCCTTCCTGATCTCCGCCCTGACCAATCACGCCCGGCAGATGGAGGAGATCCGGGAGCGCCTCGACCGGTCGGAATCGGAACTGCGGGGGACGCTGAGGGAACTCCACCGCCTGCGCCGCGAGAGCCGCGAGGCCGCCGAACGGCGGGACGCCGACCTGACGGCCCGTCTGGAACGGATCGAGACCCGGACCCGGGGCGAGGCACTGGGAATCGTCCGGGCCCTCACGCGCGACGTGGAGGCGCTCTACCACGACGTGCTGCACCCCTCGGTCCAGGTCACCGGCCCCGGCGGGGTGGGCGGGGGGACGATCCTCTACAGCCGCCGGGGGAACACCTACGTGATCTCGGCCTACCACGTCATCCAGAAGGATTCCCGCCCCCGCGGGAGCGAGGAGGCCCCCGGGGCGACCGAGGCGATCCGGGTGAAGCTCTATGACGACCGCGGGGCCCCCGCCGATACGGTGGAGGGGATCCTCGCGGCCTTCGATGAGAGGAAGGACCTGGCGCTGCTGAAGCTCCGCTCGGACCGGACCTGGACGAACGTGGCGCGCCTGGCCCCCCGGGAGAGGCTCCGGGAGATCAAGGTCTTCACCCCCGTTTACGCCGTGGGCTGCCCCCTCGGCCACGACCCCCTGCCCACGCTGGGCGAAGTGGCCACCCTCAAGAAGGAGGTCGGCGGGGAATGCTTCTGGATGATGAACGCCCCCACCATCTTCGGAAACTCGGGGGGCGGCATCTTCCATCGCGAGACGCGGGAGCTGATCGGCGTCTCCGTCATGATCTGCACCTACGACGGGGTCATCTCCACCCCCGTGCCGCACCTGGGAATCCTCGTCTCGCTCGGCACGGTCTACGACTGGCTGGACTCCCTGGGCCTGAGGTTTCTCTACGACCCCAATGCGGAGACGCCGGATCCGTGCGGGGCCGTCCCCGACGAGGACGGGGAGGAAATCCCCACGGCCGTGCCGCCCCGACCCCGGGCCGACGCCTACGACCCCGCCGGTCTCTTTCCCGTTGAATTCCCGCCCGAGAGGACTAAAATCAATCCGTGAAAACGCGCACGGGGCGGGAAAAGGAGATCTTTCGCGGGCGGGTCTTCCGACTCGTCCTGCGGGACTTGCGCCTGCCTAACGGACGGCGGGCCCGATTCAGCATCATCGAGCATCCGGGGGCCGTCGCGATCGTCCCCCTCCTCGACAGCGGAGAGGTGATCCTCCTGCGGCAGTACCGCCCTTCCATCGGCCGGACGATCTACGAGATCCCCGCCGGCACCCTGGAGAAGGGGGAAGGGCCCCTCCAGGCGGCCCGGCGCGAGATCCGGGAAGAGACGGGGTACCGCGCCCGACGCTGGACCCGGCTGGGAACCTTCTACACCGCCCCCGGATTCTGCACGGAGCGCCTCCACGTCTACCTGGCCCGGGATCTCGTCCCCGACCCGGCCGCCGGGGACCCCCACGAGGTGCTCCGGCCCGTCCGCGTGCCCCTCCCCCGGGCGATCCGGATGATACGGACCGGCAGGATCCGCGATGCCAAGTCGATCGCGGGCCTCTTCCTCTGCCATGGACGAAGACCGCAGGGAACGAAGTAAGAAGCGCGCCGACTCCCTCTTCGGCCAGATCGCGCTGCGCCTCAACATCGTCACCCGGCAGCAGCTCGAGGAAGCCCTGGAGCTCCAGCGTTTCGCCCGGAACCAGAAGCCGCTGGGCGTCATCCTCATGGAACTCAAGTACGTCAGCCCGAAGGACCTCGAGCGGATCCTGGAGGCGCAGAAGGCCCTGGTGGCCCAGCAGGTCACCCGCCAGAAGGCCGTGCGGGAGGACAACCTCTTCGGCAAGGTGGCCATCCGCCTGGGCTACTGCACCGAAGAGCAGGTGTCGGAGTGCCTGAGCCTTCAGGAGCAGCTGCCCCAGGAGCGGTTCATGCGCCTCGGCGACATCATGGTGATCAAGGGCTACCTGAGCGTGGAGCAGGTCCGGAAGATCATCGACACCCAGAAGGGGCTCATCGTCTACTGCCCCCAATGCGACACGCAGTACAACGTGGTCATGTTCCGGCCGGGGGCCTCCTTGCAGTGCTACCGCTGCGGCTCGCCCCTGCGGATCCCTTCGCGCTCCACCACCCGCGCCATCGACGAGTCCATCTATTTCGGGAACGAATAGGCACGGGGCACCCCTCCCCGGCCGCCGGCGCGGGGGGGGATTCCCCGGGGAGGATCCGTGTCCGAGTCCCATGAAACCCTCTTCGGGAAGGCCTGCCTGGAGCGCGGATGGATCACCCCCGGACGGATCGCGGAATGCCTCCGCCGGCGCGGGACCGCCCCTCCCAAACCCCTCTCCGTCCTCCTCGTCGAGGAAGGCCTCCTGAATCCCCGCCAGGCCGAGTCGCTCCGGGACGAGATCGCCCGGCTCACCCGATCCGAAGACCCCGGGGCGGACCGACAGGAGGACGCCGCCCTCGCCCGGGCGCTGGTCCGGAAGGGACTCGCCGCCAAGGAGCACATCCTGGAGGCCCTTTCGATCCGGGACCACATCGCCGCCCGGAAGGTCCCCCCGCCCCGCCTCGGGGCGATCCTCTTCCAGAAGGGCTACGTCTCCCTCTCCGTCCTGGAGGACCACCTCCCGCTCAAGGAGCGGGGGGTGCCCGCCGCCCCCGCCGCCCCTCCCCCCCGGGAGGGCCGGTCTCTCCCCTCCGAGCCCTCCGAGACGGAACTCCAGCGGGCGGCCGCGAATCCCCTCAATCGACTGGGGAAATACGTCCTGTTCCGCGAGCTCGGCCACGGGGGCATGGGCTCCGTGCACCAGGCCTGGGACACCCAGCTCAAACGGTGGGTCGCCATCAAGATCCTCACCGCAAAGCTGGAGGGCAACGAGGGGATCCTCCGCTTCCGACGGGAGGCGCAGACCGCCGCCGCCCTCCAGCACCCCCACATCGTGGACATCTACGACGTGGCCCAGGAGGGCGACCGCCACTTTCTCGTCATGAGGTTCGTGGAAGGGAAACCCCTCGCCGGCCAAGTCCTCTCCCCGCGCCGGGCCTGCGAGATCATGATCGCGGTCACCCAGGCCGTGGACTACGCGCATTCCCGGCGGGTGATCCACCGCGACCTCAAGCCCCAGAACATCCTGCTGGACACCTCCGGGAAGCCCTGGGTCATGGACTTCGGCCTGGCCAAACATGCCGAAGGGATGAACCTGACCTCTCCGGGCACCGTGGTGGGCACCCCCAGCTACATGTCCCCGGAGCAGGCGGCCGGCAACCCCGGCCAGATCGACCCGCGCAGCGACGTCTACTCCCTCGGGGCCATCCTCTACGAGATCCTGACCGGCAAGCCGCCGTTCCAAGGGGCCTCCCCCGTCGAGACCGTCAAGATGGTCGTGCACCGCCCCGTCACGCCCCCCTCCCAAATCAACCCCGACGTCCCCCCGGAGCTGGAGGCGATCGTGCTCAAGGCCATGGAAAAGGACAGGGCCCGCCGATATCCGACGGCCTCATCCTTCGCCCGGGACCTCGAGCGCTACCTGACCGGCCGGAAGGCGACGGTCCGGCGTCCCTCGACCTTGCGGCACCTCCGGCGAACCCCACGGCGGAACCGACGAATCCTCCTCTGGGCGGCCCTCTTGGTGGCCCTCCTGGCGGCCCTGGCGGTCCTCGTCCTTCTGGCACGATGACCCCACGGCCCCCGGCCGCCCCTGGACCCTCCCCCTCCCCGCTATATAATCCCCCCATGCCCGCGCTGGAACCGGGGACGGAAACCGCCGACCTCTTCTCGGCCGAGGCCCGCGGCCCCTTCCCCTTCCTGCTGGAAGGCGAGGGCTGGGGAGGTCCCGCCCTCCTCGGATCCGATCCCTACGCCGTGCTGGCGGCCCGCGGGAACCTCCTCTCCCTCTGGCGCGAGGGTCGCGAAGAGACCTTCCGGGGCAACCCCTTCGACGTCCTGGAGGACCTGCTCCGCGAATCCCGGGCGCCCAACGAGTCCGGCCTCCCCTTCTGCGGGGGCGCCGTGGGGGCCTTCGGGTACGACCTCGGAAGCCATCTGGAACGGCTCCCGCGCCGCGCCGTGGACGACCTCGGCTTCCCCGACCTCCTCGTGGGCTTCTACGACCGCCTGACCTTGGTGGACCGCGGCAGCGGAGCGATCCGGCGGGTGGAACTCCCGGGACGCCGTCCCGGTCGCGCGGTCCCCCCCGGGACCTACCCGGAGATCTTCGCCGGCGGGCGGGGGAACGCCCCCCGCGGTCCCAATTTCACACGGGAACGCTACCTGGAGGCGATCGCCCGCGCCAAGCGGTACATCGCGGCGGGCGACATCTACCAGGTCAATCTCTCCCAGCGGTTCCACGCCCGGCTCGGGGACCCGCCGCTGGAGGTCTACCGGCGCCTGCGCGCGGCCACGCCCGCCCCCTTCGCCGCCCTCCTCCAGTTCGGAAGGTACGCGATCCTCTCGGCCTCCCCGGAGCAGTTCCTGGAACTCCGGGGCCGCCTCCTGAGGACGCGACCGATCAAGGGCACCCGCCCCCGCGGCGCCGGTCCCGAAGAGGACGAACGGCTCCGCCGGGAGCTCCTGTCCAGTCCGAAGGACGACGCCGAGCTGGCCATGATCGTGGATCTCGAACGGAACGATCTGGGCCGGGTGTGCGCCTGCGGAAGCGTGAAGGTCACGGCCCCCAAGGAGCTGGAGACCCACCCCACCGTCCACCACCTCGTGGCCACCGTCGAGGGGCGGCTCCGGGACGGGCTCGGTCCCGTGGACGTCCTGCGGGCGACCTTTCCCGGCGGATCCGTGACCGGCGCCCCCAAGATCCGCGCCATGGAGATCATCGACGAGCTGGAGCCCACCCGGCGGGCCTTCTACACCGGGGCGATCGGATACCTCGGCGCGGACGGCTCGATGAACCTCTCGGTGGCGATCCGGATCGTCCAGAGGGCGGGTCCGGACCACTACTTCCAGGCCGGCGGGGGCATCGTGGCGGACTCCGATCCGGCGGCGGAATACGAGGAGACGCTCGTCAAGGCCTCCGCCCTGGCGCGGGCCCTGGGGGTCCCCCTTCCATGAGATGGGTCTGGCTGGACGGGGCGTTCCGGACCGAGCAGAAGGCTCTTCTCCCGGCGACCGACCCCGCCTTCCTCCACGGGCGCGGCCTCTTCGAGACCCTCCGCGCCTACGACGGGATCCCCTTCCGCCTGGAGGATCACCTTCGGCGGATGCGCCGGTCCGCCCGCCGCCTCCGGATCCCCTTCCCGGGGGTCCCCGACCTGGGACCCGTCGTCCGCGAACTCTGCCGCCGCAACGGCACCCCCGACGCCGCCGTGCGGATCACGCTGTCCGCCCTGGGGCACCTGCTCGTGCAGGCCCGGCCGCGGCGGCGGCTCCCCGACGCCTGGTACGCCCGGGGGGCGCGCCTGCGGATCGCCCCCTGGAGGCGCGACCCGCGCGCCCCGCTGTCGGGCCACAAGACCCTCAATTACCTGGAGAACATCCTCGCCCACGAGGAGGCCCTGCGCCGCGGCTGCGCCGACACCCTGCTGGTCGATCCCCGCGGCCGGATCCTGGAGGGCTGCGCCACCAACCTCTTCCTGGTCTTCGGGGGCCGCGTCGTGACGCCCCCCCTGGCCCAGAACATCCTCCCGGGGATCACCCGCCAGGTGGTGATGGAGCTGGTCCCGGTCCGGGAGCGCCCCGTCCTCCTGACGGAGCTGCGGAAGGCGGGAGAAGTCTTCCTCACGAACTCCCTCATCGAGATCCTTCCCGTCGGGAGGCCGGGGCCGACAACCCGCCGGATCGCCGAGGCCTACCGCCGGGCGGTGGCGGAGGAGATCCGGCGCCGCCGGGAGGGCTCCTAGCGGCGGCGGCGCAGATCCTGCGGAGGACGCTCCCCCAGCTCGACCGTGAACGTCCTTTCCTGCCCGTCCCGGAGCACCCGGACCTGGACCTTCGTCCCGGGGGAAACCTCGGCCACGCGGAAGAAGAAGTCCCCCTGCCCCCGCACGGGCTTCCCGTGGAACTCGAGGATGACGTCCCCGCGCCGGATCCCGGCCTTCCCGGCGGGGCTCCCGGGGGAAACCTCCAGGACGAACACCCCGCGGGGCTCCTTCAACCCGAGATCCTCCAGGAGGTCCGCCAGGGTGCGGATCCCGTCGTTCCGCAGCTCCGCCACGAGGGCCTCGTTGAAGTCGCTCGGCACGACGCCCAGGAATCCCCGCCGCACGCGCCCCTCCCGGAGGAGGTGCTCCTGGACCCACCGGGCGAGATTCGCGCTGATGGCCAGCCCCACCCCCTCGCAGGTCCGGGTTTCCGAGACGATCGCCGTGTTGATCCCGATGAGCTCGCCCCGGAGGTTGACCAGGGCCCCCCCGGAGTTTCCCGGGTTGATGGCCGCGTCGGTCTGGAGGAAATCCTGATACGGCCACTGCAGCAGGGGACGGCGGTGCTTGGCGCTGACGATCCCGGCCGTCACCGTGTGGTCGTAGCCGAACGGGCTCCCGATCGCCAGGCACCAGTCCCCGACCTGCACCTGATCCGAATCGGCGAAGGTGGCCGGGACCAGGGACAGGTCGCGGGGAACCTCGATCTTGAGGAGGGCCAGGTCCGTCTCCCCGTCCGTCCCCACCACCCCGGCGAAGAACTCCCGGCCGTCCACGAAGCGCACCTTCAGGGTCCTGGCGCCCTCCGCCACGTGGTGGTTGGTCAGGAGGTACCCCTTCCCGCTCACGATCACGCCCGAGGCCACGTTCTCCTGCGGGGTCCAGAAATCCACCGCGGCGGCGCCCTTCTTGGTGATGTGCACCACCGAGGGCATGGCGAACCGGGCGGCCGCCCGGAACGACTCCTGCAGGGAGGCCGGCCCGGCCGGGGAAGGGGGCGGGAGGGCCGCCCTCGCGGCTCCCTCCGGGCGCCCTTCCAAGAGCGGTCCCAGGACCATCCCGCCGGCCGCGCCGGCGACGAGGCACAGGCCCGTCAGCGCCGCCCGCATCCGCCCGCCCACGTCTTCACTCGTCCTTCCGGCCCGGCCGGATCTTCAGGGTTTCCCGCTTCCCGCCCCTCACGATTTCCAGATCGAACTCCTTCTTCCCCAGCGCATCAAAGACGTCCCGGCGGAACTGCCACTTGTCCTCCACCGCCTTCCCGTCCACCTTGAGGATGAGGTCGTGCTTCCGGAGCCCCGACCGCTCGGCCAGCGAGCCCGGCTTCACCTCCTCGACCACGACGCCTTCGTCCTCCCGGAGCGAGAGCTGGTCGCGCAGGGTCTCCGGGATCGGGGCGACCCGGATCCCGAGCTCCCGGCCCCCCGCCTCCGGAGGGGCCGGCTCGGGCCCCGGGCCGCCGGGATTCCGGAAGAGCCGGCGGAACTCCTCCCACTGCCGCCTCTGCTCGTCCATCCACTTCTGCCAGTCCTCCCCCAGGGGATCCCGGAAATCGGGGAACTCCGGCAGGAACCGACGGTTCTTCCGGAAATCCTCCCACCACCGCTCGAAATCCTCCGGGACCCAGCGGCGTCCCCCGCCCAGGTACCGCTCCAGCCCGTACTTCCGCACCGCCTCCGGATGCCTCCGGCGGAACTCCTCCAAGGAGCCGGCCTCGTAGGTCTTCTTCTCCCCCCCGTCCCCGGCAACGGTCAGCTCCACGCGCCCCCCGGTCTCCACCCGCAGCGTGAGCCCCCGATCGGCATCGTAGACGAAGAGCTTGAACTTCCCGAGGTCCACCGGCCCCTCCTGGGCCCGGGCCGGGCGGTCCGCGCCGAGATACAGGACCGGAAACAGCGCAACGGCCATCCACCCCTTCATGGGATCCTCCTATCGCTGCGGATCGATCTCGATCTGAATCTCGACCTCCCTCCGTTCCCCGTGTCGGAGGATCGCCGCGCGGACCTTGACCGGCGGCTCGTAGGAGGCCACCTTGTACCGCAGGGCCTCCAGGTTCCGGACGGGCTCCCCGTCGAACTCCAGGAGGATGTCCCGCGTCAGGAGGCGCGCCTTCCGGGCGGGGCTGTCCGGCTCCACCCGCACGATCTCGGCCCCGGCGCCCTCCGCCAGCCCCAGCTGGGCCCGCATGGCCTCGTCGACCGGCCGGGCCGTGACCCCCAGCCAGCCGCGCACCATCCGGCGGTGCCGGATGATCCGGTCCGCGGAGAAGCGCACCCACGCGGCCGGCGTGGCGAAGCTGAGGGGGGCCGGCCCCCGCGGCTCCGGGGCGGGCGCCTCCTTCCCGAAGAGCTGGAGCAGCCCCAGCGCCCCGTCCCGCTCGGGGACCCCCGTGGGGCAGACCGAGTGGATCATCCCCACCAGCCTCCCGGAGGAGTCGGCCACGATCCCTCCGCAATCCCCGGGATGGACCGCGGCGGACATCTGGATCATGTCCTCGTATTTCCTTCCCCCCACCAGGATGGATCGGCCCGTGCCCCCCACGGTCCCCACCGAGACGCTGGTCCTCATCCCGTAGGCGTTCCCCAGGGCGACGACCCACGCCCCGACGCGGCACGGCTCCTCCGCCAGGACGGCGGGCGCGAGGTCCGGTGCCGCCACCTGGAGCACGGCGACGCCGGTGCGCCGGTCCGAGGCCACGGGGCGCGCCGCGAACGTGCGCTCGCCCGCGCTCACCCGGATCCCCGCCGCCGACTCGACCGCCCCCGCGTCCGTGACCACGTAGCCGCCGCGGGAATACACGAAGCCGGAGCAGCGCAACGGTTCCGCCGCCCCGGGGCCCTCGAACGTGGCGGTGACCTGGACCAGCCAGGGACTCGCCTTCTCCACGATGGACGCCACCTCGCGCTCCATCCTCCGGAGGATGGACTCCTCCGCCCCCTGCCGCCAAAGGGGAAGGATCAGGAGGAACCCCAGGGCGGTCATGGAACGACGGCCCCGATCAGAACTCCCTTTCATCGGGGGGCGGGAACGCCTCCACCAAGGGCAGGTGGAACCGATCCTTCGGGGGGACCGGTGAAACGGGAACGGCCCCGCCCCGGACCCGCAGGGTAAACGCCTCGGGGCGGAGGGCCGCAGGGGAGTCGGCCGCCGCGGCGGTGGGCACCGTCCCCCGCACCGCGGCCTGGAGCGCCGGCACCGTCGCGGCCGGAAGGGACGCCGGCCCCGCCGCCTCGCGCCGGGCCGCATGAGCCGCCAGGCCGACCGCCAACCCCACCAAGAGCGCCGCTGCGAGACGGTACGCCCCCGAGGGACGGGACCGGAGGCCTGCCGGCACCCCCAGGGAGAGCCCTTCTTCGAGCCCCCTCCACAGGGCCTTCCAGGTGCCCGGCGGAGGCTCCCCCTCCCGCAGATCGGCCAGCAGGGCGCGGGCCTGGCGGTACCGGTCCAGCTCCCGCGCACAGCCGGCGCAGAACCCCAGGTGCGCCTCGACCGCCACCCGCTCCCCTTCCCCCAGCTCCCCGCCCGCGAACAGCGGCAGGAACTCGCGGATCTCCTCGCAATCCATGGCTTCTGGTAATACGCCCGGGGAGAAGAACCCGTTAGGAGGCGAACGCCTCCCCGCCGCCGTCCGGGGACTCCGGCCGCGGCTCCTCCCAGAGGGCCCGAAAGATCTTCCGGGCGCGGTGCAGACGCCAGCGGACGGTGGCGTTGGTGCATCCCACGATCTCGGCGATCTCCTGGCAGGAAAACCCCTGGATATCCCGCAGGGTCAGGACCGCCTTGTACTTGGGCGGCAGGCGCTGCAGCACCCCGTGCACCCGGCGCCGGAGATCGGCCTTCTCCCCCGATTCGGACGGCGCCGGCCGCGGGTCGGCCAGTCCCCCCAGTCCTTCCACGCTCACGGCGCGGGCGTGGGACATCTTCCGCATCCGGTCGATGGAGAGGTTGACGACGATCTGGTACAGCCACGTGTAGAAGTTCTTCCGGATGTCGAAGCGGGCCACGTTGCGGAAGACCCGGATGAAGGCCTCCTGGGAGACCTCGCGGGCGGTCTCGTAGTCGCCCAGCATGTGGAAGGCGATCCAGTAGGTGCGGCGCTGGTACCGCTCCACCAGGTCCCGGAACGCCTCCGCGTCCCCCTCCTGACATCGGCGCAGGAGCTCCACCTCGCCGGCTTCGGGCATGCGCGCGGGCCCCCCCACGGTTGCGGCCGTTTCCATTATAGACGACTTCCGGATCCGGGGGATCATGAATTCCCGCGAAATTGGTAGCAGAAAGGCCCGGAGGGTTCGCCCCCTCCCGGTCCCCGCGGGACGATGGGGAAAGCGGCCGCGAGGGGCCGGACCGCGAAGAACGGTCCCTTACTCCTTTTCCTTGCCCGGGCGCTCTCCGAGGACGACCTTGAGCGTCCTCGGGCGGGACTTGCGGAGGACCGTGAGCGACGCCTCCTGCCCGACGCGGGCGCCCTCCATGAACCGAAGGAGCGAGTCCTCCCCCCGGACAGGCTTGTCGTCGATCCGGATCAGGATGTCGTGCCTCTGGAGGCCCGCCTTCTCCGCCGGGCTGCCGGGAAGGACCTCGGAGACCAGGAGTCCCGTCCCTTCCTCGATTTCCAGCTGGTGGCGCAGATCCTCGGACAGCTCCTCCACCTGGATCCCCAACCAGGGACGGGAGGACGGCTTGGACTTCTCCTTCGGGCCGCCCTCCCGGGGCTCCCCCGCCGCGCGGTCCAGTCCGAAGCGCCTCTTAAGATCCCGGAACATCTCGGAGAAATCGCCCCTCAGGCGGTACTTCCCGTCCGCCCCCTTCTCCAGGAACTGGTCCGGATCGAGTCCCAGGGGCTCGAAGGCCTTCCTCAGATGCTCGACCACCTCCTCGTCCAGGGCGAAGAAGGAATCCGGTGCCGGCGGCGCCTTCCCCTTGGGCTCCGTCTTCGGCCCGCCCGGGGGAGGCTCCTTCTCCCCGGGCTCGTCGGGGGGGCACCCCAGGGTGACGCGGAGGGACTCCTTCCGCCCCGACCGCACGACGTCGAGCCGGAGCTCCGCGCCGGCCCCGGCGGCGGCCACGGCGGACCTCACGTCCTCGGCGGCCTGCACGGGACGCCCGTCGATCGCCGTCACCACGTCGTCGACCTTGAGCCCGCCCCGCTCCGCCGGAGAACCGGGAAGGACCTCCAGGATCCGGAATCCCCCTTGCACCTGGAGTCCCTTCTTCTCCTCGGCGGTGAGATCGGCCGCCCGGATGCCCAGGTACCCGCGGGTCTTGGCGGGGGGCGGGGCCGCAGGTTTCGGGGGCTCGGGGGGACCCGGCTTCCTCGGCCGCGCCAGCTCCTCGTCGATGATCTTCTCGATCTCCCGGAGAATCCGCTCCTCCTCCTGCCGGATCCGTTTCTCGACCTCCTCGAGGATTTTCTTCCGAACGGCCTCGCGGTCCGGCTGCTGGGCCCAGGCCGCGGCGGCCGCCAGCGCCAGGACCCCCAATCCCAAGAGGACTCGGATGGTCTTCATGAGACGCCTCCGCCAAATACTCCGACCCCGTTATACGGCGGCCGGAAGGGCCCCGTTAGCCCCCCCGGGAGCCCCCCGGCGGCGCCCCCGGGCGGGGGGCCTTGAGTCCCAGCCGCTCCCGCACCGCCTCCACCAGCGGCGTGACGCTGCGGTCCAACGCCACCACGGCGTCCGGCCGGACCGCCTCGATCCGGGCGGCCACCTCGGGCGCCGCGACCATGTGGGCGGACCAGTTGTGGTAGAGGATGACGGAGCAGCGGGTGACCCGCCGGGCCCTCTCCAGTCCCTCCCTGACGGGATCCTTCGGGCGCAGGAGGGATCCCAAGTGAAGGCAGATCACGTCCGGAAGGAAATCACCCGCCCGCAGGGAGATTTCCCGGTCGGTCGTGGCGACCTTGACCTCGCACCCCTGCCGGCCGAGCTCCATCCGGAGAATGTCCACCACGTGGGGGTCGCGGTCCACCACGAGCACGCGGAACGAGACCAGCTTCCGGACCGTGCCGGTATCCCGCGTGGCCTTGAGAAACGCCATGAGATCGTTCGGGGCGATCACGTAGTCGCCCACGTTGGAAAGGAAACTGGCCTTGAGGCGTCCGGCCCGGATGTGGTCGACGACCTCTTCCTCCGTGCACTTCAGGATCTCGGCCGCGGTCCGTGGCGTATAGACGGCAGGGGAACCCATCGGGCCCGATTATAGACGGCGGCCGGCCCCCGCGCCAGAGGGAAGGGGGGCCGGCGGTTCCTCCCCATCGGAACCGTCCCTCAGTCCTCCCGCTCCCCGAGGACGACTTTGAGGGTCACGCGTCGGCGGTCCCTCAGGACCACGACCTCCACGGCCTCCCCGGGGCGGCGGAGCCCCAGGATCCCCACGATGGTCTCCTCCGTGACGGGCCGGCCCCCGATCTCCAGCAGGACATCCCCCGGACGGATCCCCGCCTTCTCCGCAGGCCCACGGACCTCGGCGATGCGAATCCCCCCGCCGATGCCCAGGGCCCGGCGCTCCTGGTCGGTCAGCTCGCCGGGGGAGATCCCCAGGTAGGCGCGCTTCGCCGTCCCCCCGGGGGCGGGGGGGGATTCGGCCGGGTCCGCCGGGCCCCCGACCGCACGCGCCCTGCGGATCTCCTCCCGCACGATCCGTTCCACCTCCTCCTGAAGCCGGGCGTGGGCCTTCTCGAGCACC
>Ga0209162_1002443_pt1 | contig 16260 bp, 12 predicted proteins | sample YNPNPMetaG_FD_187121 | JGI IMG/M metagenome (GOLD analysis project Ga0209162, IMG submission 187121) | Anoxygenic and chlorotrophic microbial mat microbial communities from Yellowstone National Park, USA - YNP NP MetaG (SPAdes) (version 2) ... | reverse complement strand
CGACAATGTTAAATTAGCGTAAATGGCGGTCAAGGTGGACCTCACCCCATCCCCCCACCCCCTTCCCCTCTCCGCCGCGGAGAGGGGAAGGGGGCCAGGGGGTAGGGGTGAGGTCGAATCTAACATTTTTAACGTTGGGTCAGCACGACACGGATTTCACGGATGAGCACGCCTCCAATCCGTCGCCAGGCGTCCGTGCAAAAATCTGTGTCGAGATTGCCCGGCGTCTCAAATGTTAAATTTGTCAGTCAACCGTTACCGAACCACATTATAAACCACCTCCCGCACATTGACAACCGCCAGAAGGGATGAGTGTATCACGCTGAGGACATACAGGCAGGTAAAACGGGGTCTCCAGCTCCGTAAAAGGGCCGCAAAAGGAAGGTTGGTCTGCCCATAATGGCCCAATCCCCGCTTGATTATGCCCAGGGGCATGTCCCCAATCTGATACGCTCCCCAATCCTCGCCCCCACACAACTCGCCCCAAATGTGCTATAATAGCCCCACATGCATCCTGCACCTGTATCCTGCATCCTGTATCCTGCATCCTGCATCCTGCACCTGTATCCTGTATCCTGTATCCTGCACCTGTATCCTGCATCCTGTATCCTGGAGTGTAAAATGACCATCATCGGTTCTCCCTATGGCGTGGGATTTGAGTTCGACGAGCATGGCTTGTGGTGTAGCGTCGTTGTCGGCCGGCACCGCACGCGCATTGCAATAGGTGAAGCCCTGGCCACGGCCCCTGGTGCCTTCAGCCGGCCCCTGCCGGTCTTCCCTATCGAGGGTTCTGCCCTGGGCCTGGATGCCGAACGGCTGGGCCTGGACCCGGCCACCGGCTATGAAGCCACCCAAACCCTGGCCGGCGGCCGGCGCACGCTCCAGGTCTTTCAAGGGCGGTGGCAACAGGGTGGCGGCCTGGGCGATGTGGACCTGATCCTGGGCCGGGCCATGATCTCCCTGCACCTGGAACAGCCCACCACCTGGCGGATCACCTTCCCGGCCGGTTGCCACCTGGAAACCCGGGGCGATCAGGTCGTGGCCTTTCACAACCAGGGTGTGGTGCGCCTGCGCCCAATCCACCCCTTGACCGTGGAGCCACCGGGCACCGTGCGCCTTGATCTGCCGGCGGGGGACTCACAGGTGGAGGTCTGGGTGGAAAACCGGCCCGCCTACCCGGTGGCGAACACCGTCATCCTCTGCACGCCGACTCAGATGCGCGAAGCAGCCGTCGTCGCTACCTGTACCCGGCAGGCTCCGGCTGACCGACGCTATATCCCGGTACTCGACCTGTCCCTGCCCCCGGCGGCGGCGGAAGAGTTCCAGGCCGGCAACGAGAAACTCAAGGAGTTGTTGGCCGAGTTGCGCCAGGTTGAGCAAGCCATTCAACGCCAGGCAGCCGGGTTAGGCGGCGGATCGGGTGGCGTGGTCTTGCCCACCGGAAGCGCGGCCAATCAGCAAGTCCTGGCCGACCTGACTGAACGCCACCAGACCCTGCTGGAAGAGATCTCTGCGCTCCAGGATCAGGTACTCGGCTTTGCGTCCTGGTCTCGCCACTGGCAACGCCTGCTCCGGCTCATTGCAGCCGTGGCCCCGCCCCTGGACCCGGCAGCCCAGCGCATCGCCATACTTTATCCCTACCCGCCACCGATCATCGCCGCGTTACCCCCCCAGGCCCACAAGTACCTCCTGCTCTGGGATAGGCTGGAGGAAATACCAGCCTATCCGCCAGACGCGCGCGTCACGGTGATCCACTACCAGAACCTGGACGACCTGGCGACGCGCGCCTGGGAAGCCCTGGTCGGCGGGCGGCCGCCTGGCCGGTTCACCATCCCGGATGATCCCCGCTTCTACCCGCTGGGGGTGATGCGTGCGTTAGACTTGGGCAAGCCCCTGTCGCCCCGGGGCCGCGCCGGGTCCGAAAACCAACTGGAAGCCGCCATGAACCAGGTCAACCAAAACCGCGAAGGGGCTGAAGAGATCGTGGTGGTGGAGGCTGATGGCAGCGTGGGGTCTTTGAGCCTGGCCCTCTATGCCCACCACGCCGACCGGCCTCTCTATGTCCACCCGGTCAGTGCGCCAGACCAGTTCGTGGGCCAGTTGGGTCTGATTCAGGAGAATATCGAGAAAGAGGTGTTGGCCCGCTCCGCGGGCGAAGCCTTCCGCTATATCTCGGAGCACAAACAGGCCTTCCTGCAGGACCAGACCGTGGATGCCCGGCTGCGCCAACTGGCCCAGGGTGTCGCCACCCTGGAGCTACCCCGCGCGATGGGCACCCCCTATGCGCCGGCCCTCTATATCCAGATGTTATCGCAATACGAGCGGGCGCGGGAGGCCGGTATCGGGACGGACTTTCGCTACCAAGAGGAGGATTGGCAACAGGACCTGGGGGTTCTGGAACGCATTGCCACCAGCCGCGTGAGCAATACGATCCGCAAAAAGGCCCGGCGCGCCCGCCGGGTGACCGTCTATACACCCGGCGTGCCCTATACTTTCGTGGAAGGCTGGCAAGACAAGGCTATCGGCCATCTGGTCTTGGAAGCGCCGCTTATGGTGCTGCGTGGAGTGTTGAACCAGGCCATCACCGACCCACCGTTGGTCCTGGCAGAGGTCCTCGATGCCGGTTTTCTGGACCCATTGCCCGGCACAGCTTTTACAGATCGGTTGGATGGGCCGGGGCACGCCGTGGTCTATCTGCGCGATAGCCAGGCCAGCCCGGCGGTGTTGCAGATGCACGCCCGATTTCTGCCCGTGGCGGCTGTCCTGTTGCACACGCAGGGCACGCCTCGCAGTGTGGTCCTATGGGCCGGGCCAAACCAGCCGCGTGAGGTACTGGACCTGGAACTGGAGATGAATACTGACCTGCTGTGGGGGCCGCTGGTCTTTAACCACGGCTACATGTCCTGGCTGGGCCTGGGACCGGCGCTGCTGCGCGCCGGGGCCAGGGCCTTTATTGCCCCCCTCTGGAGCCCAGAGAGCGAGCCAGCCCGCGAGATGGCCCTCCAGACCTTCAGCGGGGCATTGGCCGGGCAACCCTTTGCCCAGGCCCTGGCAGCGGCCCAGGTGGAAGACGTGAGCACCCGGCGGGCCTACATCTGCCTGGGCCTGGCCGGGACCGCCCTCCAGCCAGCCCCGCCAGACCCGGTCGCCGGCCTGGACCTGGTCTATTCGCCAACGCTGACCCTGTTGGACATGGGCCTGCTGGACGCGGCCCAGGACCTCTACGAGCGTTATACCGACCTGGCCGGCAAGCTCCAGACTGACACCACGAGCACCATCGAGCTGGCCTTGCGGCAGGCGTATTACCTGCTTCGGCGCGCCCGGCGGGATGACCCCATCCTGGCCCGGCAGGCCCGCGAGCGTTGCCGCGAGGCCCGGGACCGGCTGCCCGCTGTAGCCAACGCCGACACGCGCCGAAGATTGGAGGAATGCATCGCGGCCCTGGAAGCGGCGGCCCAGGCAGTGGATGAATCCAGGTCGGAGATAGCGTAGAGGTTGGGGAACCTCGAAGGGCCTGGCCGGGGCCACACCAACTTCAGATTCAGCCCTGCTCGAGCTGCGCGTGCTTCCGGACGTGCAGTTCCAGTACCTGGTCCTGTACCTTTTTCAGATATGTGCCCCGCAGCGGATACCAGATCAGGATGATAGCCCCGGCGATCATCGCCAGGCCGGGGATCAGGCCCACGATGGCCTTGATGCCCAGGATGGCCAGCTCGGGCTGGTTCAGACAGATCTGCCCCAGGTTCTGCTCCCGCGTGATAAAGCCCGTGGCCGCCAGGATGAGAGCGATGAGGGACAGGGCCACGGACTGGGCCGGCTTGGTCAGCAGGGCATTGACCCCAAAGAACGCCCCCTCGCGCCGAACCCCAGAGCGCAGTTCGTCCTCATCCGCCACCTGAGCAAAGAGCACGTTGGTCAACGTCTGCGGCCCGGCCAGGCCAAAGCCGGCCACGGCCAGGCAGACCAGGATCAGCGGTGTCGGCACCACCACGACGAGCACCAGGGCCACCCCGGCGATCAACAGGAGAAACTGTTGCGCCCCCACCACCCCCAGTCGCCGCCGGATCAGCGTCGTCACCGGCACCCCGGCGATCAACGGCACGAACACGCACACCAGGAGGATGGTCGTGCTCATCTGAAGCACATAGTCGGCCAGGTAAAACATCGCCCCGATGACCAGCGAACTCATCAGGATGGACATAAAGTTGGCGGCCACCAGGATCAAGAACGAGCGACTGGTGAAGGTATAGCGGAGCATCGCAATAAAGCCCAATGGCTTGTCCACCAGGTAGAACTCCGGGCGCTCCCTGACCTTGAGGGTCGTGATGATGATGAACGTCGCGCAGAGCACCCCCACCACGACCATCGAGACCTGTAACGGCAGGAAGGAGGGCGACGTGCCGGCCTTGGGCCGGAAAAAGTCCGGGATGAGGAAACCCAGGATCATCCCCAGCAACCCAAAAAGGGAGGCCGAGATCTGCAGCCCGTTCCGTTCCGCATCCGACTCGGTCACCTCCGGCAACAGGGCCGAGTAGACCAGGCCAATGATGGTATAGGCGGTGTCGTACAGGAGCATGGTCACCAGCATCCACAGGAACAACACCTCCTGGCCGGCCTTGGGCGGCGCGAACCAGACCAGGATGAAAGTTAACGCTAAAAAGGGGGCCGTGTAGCGCATATACGGGATGCGCCGGCCGCGTTTGGAGCGGGTGCTATCGGTGATATAGCCAAAAAGCGGGTCGTTGAGGGCATTCCACACCGCATAGATGGTCGAGGCCACGGTGATCCAGCCGGCCTGCAAGCCCAGATAGTCCTGGTAAAAGATGGGCAGCAGGGCAGCATAGATGCCGGAGATGAGGGACGTGCCCAGGGCCGCGATCCCCCAGATGAACTTGTAGCTCAACGTGAGCCGGATCGGTGCGGGTTTGCTCAGGGCGTTCTGCGACATGTCAACCTCCAGATTGTAGATTGTGGATTGCGGCGACCGTATGAGAGGGTAGATTACGGCGACCGGATCGAATTCAGGGAAAGGGCGGCCATCACGTTGGCGACGGGCTATTCGCCCAGCGCGGCTCCTGGACCCACCAGCGCAGCGCCACCAGGGCTACCAGATTGATGCTGGCACACAGGGCAAAGAGCAGGTTGTAGCTGATGCCGGCCAGCCCGGCCCCCGCCAGTGGTGCCACCATGTTCACCAGGCCCAGGCCGGTGTTAACCAGGCCCACGTAGGTGGGCCGCCGCGCCGGGTCGCCGAACTCGAACACCACCAGGATGCCGGAGACGATCCCGGCCCCGGCGCTGAGGCCCAGCAGGGCAAAGGCCAGGAAATACCAGGCGGCCGCCGGGGCCAGCCAGGCGATGGCAAAGGCCAGGGTGGTGGACAGGCCAGCGATCTCTAGCGATAGCTTGTGCCCATAGCGGTCCGCCAGGAAACCAAAGGCCAGGTTCCCGGCCGTCTGCCCCCCCAACATCGCCGCCGTATAGAGGCCCACGGTACTATCTGGCACCTGCCAGCGTTGTACCGCCGCCACGGTGACAAACCCCAGGCCCATCCCGCCCCCGGCCTGCAACAGCCGCGCCAGCAGGAAACGGCGAAAGTTATGGTCCTGGCGCAAGATGGCCGGCAGCCCGGCCCAGAACTGGCGGTTGTCCTGCCAGGTCTTCGTGACCGCCTGGACCGGCTCGCGCGTCAGGGCAATAAAGACCCAACTGAGGGTGATCCCGGTGGTGGCCAGGGCAAAGAGGACCACAAAGTTGGCAGGGAAAGCCAGGACCTCCAGGAGCCAGGTGCTGAGGACTGCGCCCGCCGCTCCCATGCCGATGCCAACGAACATGGTGATGCCGAAAAAACGGCCCCGCCGGTTGACCGGAAAGCAGCGGGCGATGAGGTCTTGCCAGGCCGTCGCCACGACCCCGGCCCCCAGGCCGTGCCAGGTCAGGCCGACGAAGAACAAGGCTAAGGCCAGAAAGGGGGCCTCGCCGGCCACCAGGGCCGCCAGCACCAGCACCAGCAGCGGCAACCGCTCCGTGAAGAAGCCCAGGTTGACCACCACCGGCTTTTTGCGGGCCAGCCGTTCCACCGCGTTGGCGGTGAAGAGCTGCGGCAGATACCATGTCCCCTGGGCGATGACGGCAGCCAGCCCCAGGGCCAGCGGGTTCGGCGTGAGCTTGCTGATAAACAGCGGCACGATGGTGGCCGAGGACATAAAGCTGGCCCCAAACCAAAAGCTGGCCCCATCCAGCAGGTTGACGGCAAAGTTCCACCGATAATTCCGCTCCACTTCGGCAGCGATCTCGGCTTCCGGGCGGAGCGGCGCGGGCCGGTCCAGTTCCAATAACCAGCCGAGCGCAGTGCGCATCCAACGAGTCAAGAAGGAATACTCCCCACGTCAAAGGTCAGTCTCGGTGACGCATGACGCATCATGCTTCCGTTCGGCGGCGGAAGATGACCGGCAGTAGCGGCAGCGCCAGCAGGTTCAGCAGGGCGATGACGACGAACGTCCAGCGATAGCCCACCGTATCCGCCAGCACCCCGCTCACCCCCAACCCGATCCCGGTGCCGATGTTGGCCACGGCCATGAGGATAGCAAACATAGAGGCGGCGATGCGCGAGTCCGTGACGTCCATCGAGACGGCAAAGTAGACCGTCTCATAGTAGCCAAAAGCGATACCAAAGACCAGGACGATGGGCCAGGCCAGCGTGGGGCCGGTGATCGCCGACAAAGCCAGGATCGCCACCAGGGACACGACGAGCGCGGCCAGGACAGACCGTTGCTGACCGATGCGGTCTGTCAGCCGGCCACCGACCAGCCCGCCCAAAACCATCCCGATCCCCCAGAGCGTGGTGAACAGGCCGGCCGCCGTCAGGTCAATCCGGTATTCGTTTTGCAGGAAGGGGTTGACCAGCTCATTAGCCCCGTTGATGATGAGGGAATAGAGCGCGCCCAATGCGGCCAGGGCCAGCACGTGACGCCGGCCGAAGGCGCGAAAGGCCCCCCACTGGAAGGTCTGGTCCGGCTGGCGCGCCGGCTCATGCACCAGGAAAGCCAGGGGCAACGGCAGCAGGGTGATGAGACCCAGCAGCCAGAACGCCGCCGTCCACGAGAATTGCTGCGCCACCAGCCCGATGATGGCCGACACGCCCACCACACCCAACGCCCGGCCGCCCACCATGATCCCCTGCACAGTCCCTTCCTCCTCCGTTGGCGTGGTATCCAGGGCCAGGCCATCAGTGCAGGTATCATACAGGGCCATGCCGGTCATCAGGATGAAGGCCAACAGGGCGAACAGCTCCAGGTACGGCCCGGGGTCAATGAACGGGGCGAGGAACAGGCACACCGCCTGCGTCAGCACGCCAATGACGATATATGGCTTGCGATGTCCCCGACCCAGCAGGTTCACCTTGTCGCTCAGCATCCCCAGGAAGATCTTGATGATGAATGGCGTGAGGGCGATGGCGGCAAAGACCCCGGCGTCGCTCATGGTGCGCCCCCGGGAGAGCAGGTAAAGGGCATTCAGGGCCGTAAAATAGCTCAGGATAGAGCCTTGCGCAAAGTAGAGCAGGCCGAACAGGGTATAGCGAAAGGGTCGGGTAGCAAACATTCGGGTCCTCCTCGTATAATTATTTGCTCACGCGGGGTCTGACCCCACGTCCAACGGCGGGTGGCCCGGTCAACTTAAGCCAGATACAAACCGCACCTCGGGTGTCCACCGTACCTATACGAAAACCCTCCCGCAGGTTCTAAAACCTGCGAGAGGATGACGCTTGCGGATAGGCTAATTTGACGCGTATGCCCCTGTTTCCCCGGCCAGCACTGGGGCCAGGCGCACTGCCAGCACGACCTGGAATAGCTTGACCAGCACAGTGAACCTGGCCTCTGTGGGGGTTTCCAGCTTCATCACCGGCCTCAGCAGGGCATCCAGGTGCGCCTGGCGTTGCCGGGCCGGCAGGTCCGGCAACATGGTCTGGGAAATATCCCACAACTCACCATAAAGCGTCCAGGCCGCTTCATGGTGTACCAACGCCGCCTCCACTTCCCAGGCGCGCACACTTTGGATGGCCGAACCGATCTCAAGGAGGGCTGGCACTCCACTCAAGAGCAACTGCTTCAATACATCCGCTTGCTCTTCCAGCAGCTCATGGAGGCTCACACTGGTCACAGAAGCTGTCGCCAGGGCAGAGGCCCACCGACTATGGTGACGGGAGGTGACCTTGCTTTCCAGATCGGTCAGGTACAGGTAAAAATCGCCGGCCACCTGGCGGGCCCGCAAGGCGGCCTCCGTGCCGATGGCTAACAGTTCCCCTTGCAGTTGCCACAGGTCGGCCGGCGTGGGGTCGGTCAGGACCCGCTGTAGCGTGCTACTAATATCGTCCATGCTGTTTCCTCCGGCCCCATTATATTATAAGCCGGGCGAAGGTTCAAGCCCCGGTGCACGTTCCGCATTGGCCCGCCCCCCGGAGTCGAAAGCTTTAGCCGGTCTACCCGCCTGAAGGCTCGACTCTAGCGCGCATAATGGCCTCCGCCGGCCTCTGTGTCCCCAATGCGCAACAGCCACGTTCCCCGTGAGCGTATCCCGTTGGGGACAGTACGGCCCCGGAGTCGAAAGCTTTAGCCGGTTCGTGCCCGCAAGACCCGCCTGAAGGCTCGACTCCAGCGCGCATAATCGCTACTGGTGCCCGTTTCCTGTGTCCCCAAAGTGTGTAACGCTCTCGTTATCCAGGCTGACATCTGCGTTCTCGTGTGGTATAATTAGCTCAGAAAAGCCCCCCGAAGGGGTCAGGAGGTAAGATTATGTTGGAGAAACTAGCCGAAATCGAACGACATTATGAGGAACTGAACACATTGATGGCCGACCCGGAGATCGCCCTGGACCATCGGCGTGTGGCCGAATTGGCCCAGGAGCAGGCCGAGATCGAGGACGTGGTACAGGCGTATCGTCGCTATCGCGCCACGGAGCAAGAACTGGCCGAGGCCCGGGAGTTACTGGAGACGGAGAAAGACCCGGAGATGCTGGAACTGGCCCGGAGCGAAGTGGAACGACTCCAGGAGCGTCTGGATGTGCTGTATGAGGAGTTGAAGACCCTGCTGTTGCCCTCGGATCCTAACGATAAAAAGAACGTGATCATGGAGATCCGCGCCGGGGCTGGTGGTGATGAGGCCGGCCTTTTTGCGGCCGACCTGTATCGCATGTACAGTCGTTACGCCGAGGATCGTGGCTGGAAGGTCAACCTGCTGGATGCCCATGAGAGTGGGATTGGCGGCTTTAAGGAGATCATCTTTGAGATCGAGGGACGGGGCGCGTACTCACGTCTCAAATACGAGAGCGGCGTCCACCGCGTGCAACGGGTCCCGCTCACCGAGGCGGCCGGCCGTATCCATACCTCCACCGCCACCGTGGCCGTGCTGCCAGAGGCGGAGGAAGTAGAGATCGAGATCCGGCCGGAAGAGATCCGCGAGGAGTTTTTCCATTCCAGCGGGCCGGGTGGTCAAAACGTCAACAAGGTCACCACGGCAGTGCGCCTGGTCCATCTGCCCACCGGCATCGTGGTCACTTCCCAGGACGAACGCTCCCAGCTCAAGAACCGCCTCAAAGCGATGGCACACCTGCGGGCCAGGCTCTACGCCCTGGAGGAAGAAAGACGACACAAGGAGCGCAGCGATGCCCGACGCGCTCAGGTGGGCACCGGCGACCGCTCAGAAAAAATCCGCACCTACAACTTTCCCCAAGACCGCGTCACCGACCATCGGGTGGGTTATACCCGCTATAATCTCCCCGCCGTCCTGGACGGCGACCTGGACGAAATCATTGATCGGGTGGCCACCTATGACCAGGCCGAACGCCTGCGAGAGGCAGTAGGCCAGGTTGACTGATCACAGGGCGAGCAGCTCATTGCAGCGCACTTAACCTGCGGGAGGATTTTCGGCTACTAAACCACCCCGATGGTGCAGCCGCTACCAAAACCGATGGTACTTTGTTCCTATTGCATACAGGCAACCTTCTTGATACAATATGTTCGGAAGGGTTGACCACGAATTGCGGAGAGAGATGGGAACGTAGTGCCTGGTGGGAGGTCAACGGATGCCCAAACCCAAAATCCTGGTCGTGGACGACGACAAAAACGTGGTGCAGATCATCGCCGTGAATTTGCGCTACGAAGGTATGGAAGTGATCGAAGCCTACGATGGCGAGGAGGCTTTGCTCAAAGCAGAAACCGAACGACCAGATCTGATCCTGCTGGACATCATGATGCCTTCTATGGATGGTATTGAGGTCTGCCGACGCTTGAAACGAATCACTGCCCTGGCCGATGTCCCCATCATCATGCTCACGGCCAAGACGATGGATGAGGACATGCTGGCCGGGTGGGAAGCCGGGGCCGACGACTATTTGACCAAGCCCTTCAATCCCCTGGGCCTGATCCAACGGGTCAAGATCCGCCTGCAAGAACGAGGGATCAGTCTCAATTCGTCTTCCAGATAGTGGCGGGAGATTCATCCGTAGACCAGCCTGATCCGGGCTATGGTAAAAACACCTTGCCGGTAAGGACAGGTGTTTTTTTAGTGCCCGGATGGGGTAACTATCTCGACAATGTTAGATTCGACCTCACCCCTACCCCCTGGCCCCCTTCCCCTCTCCGCGGCGGAGAGGGGAAGGGGATGGGGGGATGGGGTGAGGTCCACTTTGACCGCCATTTACGCTAATTTAACATTGTCGAGCTACCTGCCCCAAAGGTAACTGCTCACCCTCCCGCAGGTTCTGGCACGATCTCCAGGCCAGAGTGGACCTGCCTGACCCATTGCCAGACACTTTTGCTGCTGACATCCGTGCATAACTTCTGCTAGGGAGGAGCTACCCACGCGCGGGGCGCACCCCGTGGCACGAAAATACGCCGGTGTGCTCGCGCGGGGTCTGCGACCCCGCGTGCTTCGCACGGCGGGTTACACTCCCGGTGGTCGCCGCCGCGAGCCAGGCCGGGGGCTATTTTCGAGGGAGACAAGGGAGGAGAAAGCCTTTCTGGGTTTTTTGCGGCGGCTTCGCCGCCGCAAAAAACCCCCTACCCAATGGGGAGTGGGGCAGTGCCCTCGCGCGTTTAATTACGCACGGATGTCGGTTTTGCTGCACTTGCCAAAATACGTCAGGTGTGATATAGTTGGCTTTCGTGCGAAGATAGCCCAACCGGGCCGATAACCTTTCTGCCCCGGATACGACGCTCAGTAGCCACTCCGGCGAGTAGTCAAGCTCTCGGCCGAAGCAAGGACCAACCCTTGCTCCCTACCCCAGGGGGCAGGTTTGACGACAACTCCCCCGTCGCCAAACCTGTTGTGGAGCCGCAGGTTGAACGGAGTGACCGCCTGACGATCAAACCCCGGGGCAAACCCATAGAAAGGAGCCTGACAATTGAACGAATACGAGATCATGGTCATCATAAACCCCGATCTGGACGAAGAGGGAGTCGCTGCGGAAATAGAGCGTATTCAGACCCGTCTGACCGACCTGGGCGGTCAGGTGCAGAAAGTAGACCGGCTGGGCCGACGTCGGCTGGCCTACCCCATCAACAAGCGCGTGGAGGGTTATTACGCCGTGCTGCGGTTCCAGTTTCCGGTAGCTAATCTGGCGGAACTGGAACGCTGGCTGAAGTTGAACGAGAACCTGTTACGCTACTTGAACACACGGCTCGATGAGTAACAGACCCAGGAGCAAATCCCCGTGGCCGGCCTGAACAAAGTCATGATCATCGGTAACCTGGGCCGAGACCCAGAGTTGCGCTATACCTCCGCTGGCAACCCGATAGCAACCTTCAGCGTGGCTGTTACCCGGGTCTGGACCAACGCCGAGGGCGTGCGTCAGGAAAGCACGGAATGGTTTAACGTGCTGGCCTGGAACAAACTGGCAGAGACTTGCCATAAGCTGTTGCGCAAAGGGCACAAAGTCTATGTCGAGGGGCGGCTGCAAACCCATAGCTGGGAGGGCGAAGATGGCAGCCGTCACTATCGCACCGAGATCGTGGCCCGGGATGTGGTGTTTCTAGATCGCTCACGGGAGCTTGACCGCCTGGAATCTCTGGCGGATTCATGGAACGAGGAGAACTAGCCCCAATACCTTTCAAATAACACTCCGGAATCGAGCCTTCAGGCGGAAAATCCGGCTGAAGCCTGAAAAGTATCAGTAGATGGAAATTCGTGCTCCTCGGCGGTCTGCCAGGCCCACCCAGTCCGGTGAGGCTTCGCACTGACCGCCGAGCGCGAAGCGGCGGGTCACCCAGTCAGGACCTGGCCTGGCAGACCCCTGGTGAGTACATAAGAGGAGGTATCCTTTGGCAAAAGAGTTCATTGAAGACCTGGAGGAATTAGAAGATCAGGACCTGGAAACCGCAGAAGCCGACCGGGGTCCTCGCCGCAAGGCATCCGCGCGGGCGGCTAAACGGCGTAGCGTGCGACCGTTCAAGCAGACCAGCAAGGTCTGTGGTTTCTGCGTGGATAAGGTTTCCTATATTGACTATAAAGATGTGGCCTTGCTGCAAAGATATATCACCGAGGCTGGCAAGATCCAGCCCCGACGCAAGACCGGCACGTGCTCGAAACATCAGGGCGCCCTGGCACGGGCCATCAAACGCGCCCGATACATGGCCCTGTTGCCCTACACCGCCGAACACATCCGTCTATACGGGGGCTAAGCTTGTGAGTACCAGAAAGGTAAACCCAGGTCGCAGACCCAGAGACAAGACGCCGGAGCCACAATCCCGCAAACAACGACTGCGCATGCGCAAGGACCAGCGACGGCAGATCATCGTATTCGCCTTTATGGGCATCGTGATGGCTTTGCTGGTGGGAACGCTGTTCTGGGGATGGTATCAACGCAATGTGCTGGAACCTAACGCCCCCATCGTAGTCGTCAACGGCCAGGGAGTGCCAACCTGGCTCTATCAGGCCATGGTCCGTTACCAGCGTTTCCAGTTGCAGCAACAATATCTGTCCTATTCGCAGCGGATCAAAGAGCTGCAAAGCGATCCCACGGCCGAATTCCAGATCCAGCTCTATCAGCAATTACTGCGTAACCTGGAGGGCAGCCTGATGGAACTGCCGTGGCGGGTGCTGGAGGATCTCATTAACTCCGAGTTGGTGCGACAGAACGTGGCGGAATTGGGGATCACCATCCCCACGGATGCTGAGGTGGACGTGGAGATAGGCTCGCGGTTTGGCTATTATGTGGTGCCCCCCACGGCGGCACCGGCCACGCCCACTCATCCGCCGTATCCCACTTCTACACCGGCACCCACGCCAACGCTGGCCCCCACCGTCACCGTCACGGCCACCCCCACCCCTACACCTGTTCCGTCTCCCACCCCAGTGACGCCCACCGCTACGGCGACCGTCACCCCATTGCCGCCAACGGCGGCACCTTTGCCCACCAGCGTGGCCCTGGAAGATTTTCAAAAGAATCGTTCTGCCTGGCTCCAGGCAGCCGGCATCAGTGAAGGCGAACTGCGAGAGATCATCCGCCGCGATATGCTGTTGAACCAGGCCCAGCAGGTGCTGCGGGACCGTATACCGGCCAGCGCGCCGCAGGTCCATATCCGCCATATCCAGGTGGCGGACAAGGCCCGGGCAGCCATGATCCTGCAACAGGCCCGGGCCATAGACTTCGCCCAGAATCCGCATGGTTTTGCAGACCTGGCCCGGCAGGTCTCGGAGGACGCCCTGACCAAAGACGAGGGGGGCGATCTGGGATGGCAACTTTATGACTTGCTGGTAGATGACTATGGGCCGGCCTTTGCCGACGCAGCCCTGGCCCTGTATACGCCGGGCCAGGTGAGCGATCTGGTGGAGGGTCAGGCCAGGTCAACCACCCCGGCTAGCTGGCACATCATCCAGCTCGTCGAACGTGACCCGGCCCGCCCCATTGATGGCGACCAGTGGGACACGCTTTGGAACGCAGCCCTTTCTCGTTGGGCAGAGCGCCAAAAGGAGACTGCCCAGATCGAGCGCTACTGGTCTTCAGACAAGGTGCCGCCGGGCAAAGGATTCCTGGGGGAGTAGCAAAATCATGGACCGCGAACAAGCCTGGCAACTTGTCCAGGCGCAGGTGAGCAATATCAACTTGCGCAAGCATATGCTGGCAACAGAGGCCATCATGCGGGCGCTGGCCCGGCGTCTGGGCGAGGACGAAGAACTCTGGGGCCTGGCCGGCCTGCTCCACGACGTGGACTATGACCAGACCAAGGACGATCCGCAGCGGCACAGCCTGGTGGGGGCCGAGCTGCTGGCCGAACACGGCGTGGACCCCCGCATTGTGCAGGCTGTGCGGGCGCATAATGAAGTTCATGGGACACCTCGCCAGACCCCGCTGGATAAAGCCCTATATGCGGTGGACCCCCTCACTGGCCTGATCATTGCCGCCGCACTTATCCGTAAACCCAGCAAGCTGGCCCCGGTGACCCCGGAGTTCGTCCTGAACCGCTTCAAGGAGAAGGGCTTCGCCCGGGGGGCCAACCGGGAGCAGATCGCCTCCTGCCAGGAAATGGGGCTGACGTTGGACGAGTTCGTGACCATCGGGCTGGCAGCCATGCAGGGCATCGCGGAGGACCTGGGGTTGTAAAAGATGCACGATACAGGATGCACGCTCGGCCCAGATCGAGAGCGGTAAGAGTCAGATGCGGTGAACGGACGCGGGAGTCGCCAGCAGGGCGACTCCCGCGTGTGGTGCTGAGAGCAGCAAGAAAAACGCCCCGGCCATGTGGCCGGGGCTATGTGTTCCGAGTGTATAGACCTCGGCGGTCTGCCAGACCTCCGAGGTCTATTGGTTAGTAGTAGTCCCGCATCACCAGGGGCAGGTAGATGCGCGCCCGCACCGGCAGGATGAGCAGGCTGTAGATGGCGTCGCAGTAGGCGGCGTAGGACGACGATGGCGGGCGGATCTCCAGGTAGTAGGTCCCGGCTGCCGGCGGCGTCCAGAGGACCGAGACGCCAAGCCCCCGGTTCTCGTAGCCGGTCCACTCGTTCAGGAGGGTCGCGCCGTCGGTACCGTAGAGCCGCATCCGCGTGCCCATCCCCCAGCCCAGGCGGTTGGTCTCCAGGCGGTAGGGCACGGCGTTGGTCACGTCAGCAGCGGGGACGGTGAATGTCACCCAGTCGGTGTCGGTGACGACGTGGAAGGAGTGGGCCTGGATACCCACGTAGGCCTTGGCGGTGGCCGAGACATTGTCGCTCTCATAGAGGTCTGGGCCGACAGATGGCGGCATTGGCCCTTCCAGCCAGATTTGGTGGCCGGCCGTGTTATAGTAGTACGCCGCGGCCTGGCTGCAGGGATGGGCCAGGTTCACCAGGGAGCAGTCCTGTGACCAGTAGTAGCCGCCAAAGTCCGCGCTGTAGTCACCAGCCGCGTTGGCCTGGGTGTACTGACGCCAACTGTACTCGCCCCATTTGTAGCGTCGCCGCGCCTCGGCCCGGACCGGCTCGCTGGCCGGGGAGCGGCCGTAGACGCGGTTGTGCGCCCCGTCCACGTTCGCGGTCAGCTCCGGGATGGGCAGGGCCACGCTGTCGCCGTCGCCGGTCTGCACCAGGAGCGTGTCCCCCTGGGTGATCGTCGCGCCGCCGCCCAGGAAGGTGTAGTAGTAGCCGCTGGCCTGCGAAGTCCCGGTGTAGACGGCGACCGGGCTGCCGCTGCGCTGGAGGGTGACGGTCACTGGCACGCCGGGCGTCTCGCTGTAGCCGTTGACGTAGTTGCTCCCTTTCTGCGCGTTGACGGTGAAGGCATGGGCATACCGGCTGGTATAGTGGCCGTCGGGTCCGGCCAGCCAGACTGTGGCATAGTCCTGCCCGCCCACCTGCGCCCCACTGAAGGTCAGGTCATACGCGCCGCCGGGGAGGTCCTCCGCGCTGGCGGCCACGTCGGTCTCGGCGCAGTAGCCGTACCCCCACTCGCTGTCGCGCCGGAAGTCGTACAGGGTCGCTACCAGGTGGCCGGCGTCCGCGCTGCCGGCCAGGTGCCCGCTGCCGCCGTCCAGCCGGGCGGTGAGGCTGCGCACGGTCATCGTCTCGGTGACCGCGCCGTCACCCACCTCGATGATGTCCGTGGGGTTGATGGCGGCCCCGAACCAGGCGTTAAAGCTGCCGTCCCAGGTGCTTATCCAGACCCAGGTGGCGATAGCCTTCACCGTGCCGCCGTTGTCCCTGAGGATAGCGGTCAGATGATCGACGCCGGGGTCGCGCCAGTAGCCCACGGCCTCGTTCCATCTCAGGTTCGCGGCGAGGGCCGGGA
>Ga0209162_1002442_pt1 | contig 16262 bp, 7 predicted proteins | sample YNPNPMetaG_FD_187121 | JGI IMG/M metagenome (GOLD analysis project Ga0209162, IMG submission 187121) | Anoxygenic and chlorotrophic microbial mat microbial communities from Yellowstone National Park, USA - YNP NP MetaG (SPAdes) (version 2) ... | reverse complement strand
GCTGGCCAGCGTCGAGGTGGCCCTGAGCTGTGACCGGGCCGGTACGCTCAAGTCGGACCACGCGTTGTTCACGTTGGCCGGCTACGCGGACGAGCGAAGCGCCAACGACCCGAAGGTCACGGCGGAGGACGACTTCGACTGCGGGGACCAGGTCGAGTTCGTCTTCTACGACGCCGGAGACGAATTCCGCACGCGGGTCCTTGTGAACGGCAGGATCGTCGAGGATTGAAGGCCAGCGCCCGCGCCGATCCCGGCAAAAGGGCCGGTGCGCGCTCCGCCGGTCGGGCGTCCCCGCCGACGGACTGCCTCCCGGGACCTCCGGGTGAATCGGACGCTCTCTTGGCGTTTCGTGGGTTGCTTCTTCCCGGATGGCCCCGCCGGGCGCGAGCTACATCCGCTCCACGACCCGGATGCCCAGCAGGTCCAGTCCCGTGCGGAGGGTGCGGGCGGTCAGCTCGCACAGACGCAGACGCGAGTTCCGCAGAGCCGCCGTCGCGGCCCGAAGCACCGGGCACGACTCGTAGAACCGCATGAATGCGCCCGCCAGGTCGTACAGATAGCTTGTCAGAACGTTGGGCTTGAGGTCCTCGGCGACGGAATCGATGGTCTCCCCGAACTGGAGGATGCGCCTGGCCAGCTCCACCTCCGCCGGCTCGTGCAACGTGATCCCGGCCTGCCCGGCCGGTTCGGAACCATCGGACCGGGCCGCGTCCGGATCAGGAGCCGTTCCGGCCCCGCCGCAGGGCCCGCTGTCGCTGGTCGCTTGGCGCGCCGGGTCAGTTTGCTGCGACGCCTCGTCGTTTGCCTGACGGCTCTTGGCATAAATCGAGCGTATCCGCGCGTACGCATACATCAGATAGGGGGCCGTGTTGCCCTCCATCGCCAGCATCTTGTCCCAACTGAAGACGTAGTCGCTCGTACGGTTCTGTGAGAGGTCCGCGTATTTCACCGCGCCGATTCCGACCGCCTCGGCGATGTCCCGGATCTGCTCCTCGCTGAAGCCCCGCCGTTTGGACGGATCCTGTTCGTTGGCGCGTACAAGCCGCTCCGCCCGCTCGACGGCCTCATCGAGGAGGTCCTTGAGTTTGACGTTCTCGCCCGAGCGGGTCTTGAGCGGCCGACGATCCTCGCCGAGCACCGCCCCGAACGTCACGTGGTCCAGCCGGACGGGGGGTCGGCCGGGGCGGTGCGTCCAGCCGGCGGCCTGGGCCGTAGCGAAGACCATCTCAAAGTGCAGCGTCTGCCTGGGATCCGTGACATAGATGATGCGGTCGGCGTGTTCCTGGCGGATGCGGTAACGCAGCGCTGCCAGGTCCGTCGTGGCGTACAGGAAGGCCCCGTCGCTTTTGCGGATGATCAGCGGCAGCGGTTCGCCGTCCGGGCCCCTGAATCGCGGTCGTCCCTGCTCGTCTCTGTGGAATACGCACAGGGCCCCCTGGTCCTCGCGGACGACGGCCGGTCCGTCGGCATCACGGAGTCTGGCGCGGAGCTCCTCCACCACATCGGGCAGCATGTCGGCGTAGAAACTCTCTCCCCGCACATCGTCCATCGTCAGCAGTACCCCGAGGCGGTCGTAGATGTGTTGGCAGGCCGCCAGCGTCCCGCCCCGGACCCACTCCCAGAGCTGCCTGGCGTCGCGGTCGTTCGTCTGAAGCCGAACGACCCAGTGGCGCGACTCCTCCGCCAGCGCCGGGTTCGTCTTCTCCTCCGCCTGCGCGGCCTTGTACTCCTCTTCGATCTGCTCCAGCCGCCCCGCGAGCCGTTCGCACACGGAGGCGTCATCGAGCCGCTGCGGCTGAGGGCCGGTTTCGGCCTCATCGCCGCGGTCGAGCCGCAAGAGCAACTCGCGCTTCGGCGCGATCCGCCGGAGCATCTGGCCCATCTGGAGCCCCCAATCTCCGACGTGATTCCTCCGCGTGACGACGTGTCCCTCGAAGCTCAGCACCCGCACGATCACGTCCCCGATGATCGTGCTTCGCAGGTGACCGACATGCATCTGCTTGGCCACGTTGACACCGGAGTAGTCCACCACCACATGCAGCCGACCGTCTTGTCCGACCGGCTCGATGCCCAGCCGGTCCGGCCCCGCTTCCGGGGCCGCGGGCACGCCGGACAGCGCCCCCGACAGCCACGCCGGCCGCAGCCGGAGATTGATAAAGCCCGGCCCGGCGACCTGGGGCGGCTCGCACATCTCCCGGAAACGCGCATCGTTGCGAAGTGCCCCAGCGATCTCCTCGGCGACATCCCGGGGCTTTCTCCCGAGAGCCTTGCCCAAGCCCATGGCGGCGTTGCTCTGGTAGTCTCCCAACCGCGGCTCCTGGGACCGGCGGACGAGCGGGTCGGCTTGGGCACCGGCCGGGCCGAGCGCAGCGGCCATCGCGCGTCTGACGAGTTCCTCGAGCTGACTCTGGATCGAGATCACGCAGGTACTCCCCCGCCATCTGGTGTCCGGCGGGACGCCGATCGTACCGCACAGGCGCCAGATCCTACAGTCTCGGCATCTGGATCCCCGGCGCCGCCCCGGGCCGCGATGGGCCGAGTGCCGACCTTGTCAGGCGATCCCGCCGGGGATCGCCGGGGCCCCCGAAAGCAAGAGTTGACATCGGGCCTGTGACCAGCCCGGAAATCCGGTGTGTGCCCGCGTCACCGAAGCGCAGCAGAGAGCGTCACTTGCGGGTTGGCTTCAGTTGCTGGGCCGCCAAGGACGATAGGGCCATATATTGGCCTCCCGGGCCAGGACGGCCCAACTAATCGGGGTTGGAGCACCGGGGTCAACTATTACAAAAGTGCCTCCAGATTTCTTGAGGACGCTCTTGACGTTCGACCGATGTTAGGTTAGCATGATACCGAACGGATTGTTAACTATCGGGCGGAATGTTGCTCGGCTGGCTTCCGCCCTGCTTGCCGGCTTGCCTGAGCTGGGATGGGCTGGAGGCCGGCCTCTGGGGCTGCCAGTCTGCGTGTTCGGCCCCGGCGGGGACTATTGGACCCCGCTGTGGCTTGATGTCGGTTGTTGTGAAAGCGTCGCGGGATGGTCTCGCGACCCGGGGGTTGAGGGCGGCCGCCAATCGCCCGGTTCCGTGGCGCCGGGCGAGGCGGTCGCCGCAGCGGACCTGATGGAGGGTCTTCGGCGGGCGGCTGGGACAGGGATTTCCGATAACCATGGTGTAAGCCGGGTGGCTTTCCGCCTTGATCCAAGGCGTTTGCCGCCGGTGTTACTCGGGCCCGCCGGGCTGGCTGAGGCTGCCGCGGTTGCGGAGTTCCTGGTCGGCCGGGGGACGGCTCGCACACGGACCGATCGCCCGACAATCCGGGAGGACGTTTATGCGTCGTCGCGCGGCCTCGAAGATGGCGCGGCTCACGCCGCGGCAACTGGAGATCCTCACGTTCATCCGCGATTTCCGGCGGAAACGTGGCTATTCCCCCACGATGCAGGAGTTAGGCGACGCGCTCGGCGTGTCCAAGGTCACTATCTTCGAACATCTCGAGGCCCTTGCCGAAAAAGGCCTGATCGCGCGGTCGCGGCACAAGGCTCGCTCTTTGGAGATTTCGCCGCGCGCGGAGTTTCCTGACGAGCGCCCCACGCGATTCCGACTGGCCGGGCGGATCGCGGCTGGTCGGCCCGTCGAGGCGATAGAGGAGCCGGAGACGATCGATCTGGAAGAGCTGTTCGCTTCCCGAGGCCGAGAGCGGTTCATGCTTCAGGTCCGCGGCGACAGCATGGTCGACGAGCACATCCGGGACGGGGACTATGTCATTGTGGAGCGGCGGGCGACTGCCCGGGATGGGGAGACGGTCGTGGCACTGCTGGAGGACGGCGAGGCCACTTTGAAGAAGCTCTACCGCGAAGGCAACCGGTACCGACTTCAGCCCGCAAGCCCTTTCTTTGAGCCGATTTACGTCGACCGGCTCACCATACAGGGGGTGGTGGTGGGTGTGATCCGCAAGTACTGAGCGGCGGGGCGCGGGTGCGACCGGGGTCGTTGGGCACGGGTGGCAGTTGAGTGGCTGAATCGGCCTTCGGCGGGGGCCTCAGGGGCGGCGAGATGACCCTCAGTGTCGCGAAAGCCTTTAGTGACTTGGACTTATGGCGGGTGTCCAACCGGAATTGGGGGCGCCTGGCAAGGGATGGGCCAACCGTCCGAGGTCCACGAAAACCGCAAAAATCCCAACAATTTCGTTGGTACTGCGGACCGGAAGCTGTATAATAGCGGTGCCAGGAGTGAGGCTGCCTTCCGGCGGCGCGACAGAACTCTCGGTTCTAAGGCGGCGGGTCCTGCGGCATCCGACGGAGGAGATGAGGCTCCGTAGGTCGGTGGCGGTATCGTTACGTGGATGCCGCCGGTGTTGCAAGGTGTTGTTTTAGCAAGGGAAGCGACTCGTGGAACTTGGCCAGACGTTGCAGCGAGTCGGGGACATGCAGTTTTTCCTGTATCGGCGTGCCCTGCACCCGGAGCTTTTCCACATCCACCAGGAGCGTCGGGTGAATGCCCGGCGGTATCACGCGAACCTGTGGGTGATGGGCTTGGCGCACGCCGTAACGGTTCAGGCGGGTGAGCGGGTCATCACGGAACTGACGGCTGACGATCAGGAGCTGCTTCCTCAGGCCGGTTGCGTGACCACGTTCCGGTTCCGGGGTGAGCGGGACCACACGGAGCGTTTCGACGACGGGATCCGGTACATACTCTCTACCCAGGTGGAACGGCTTTCGCCGAACCTGTTCAATGCGACTCACCGAGACCTCGTTCGATATGGGACGAACCGGGGCATGTTTCTGGTTTTCGAGGAATGGGCGGATGACGGGCCGCCGCCGTTCACGCTGCTCGACTACGAGGTTCGAGACAGCGAGCTGCACGTACAGTCTTTCCACGCCTTTCCGGCGGACTATACGATTCTGAAGACCCAGTCGATCTTCGAGATCGGTCCGGCTCCCAGGGACAAGGCGACGCCTCGCCCTTAAGAGGCCGGCATGACTTCGGGATTCCAGCCGCCCCGGGGTACCGGGGCGGCTTTTTGCTTGCGCGGTGGGCGTTCTTCGCGTTGGGTCGGCTACGGGTTGTCGGGCGTGCTCCGAGGGGTCACGGAGGTGGGTAGTCCACTGCGGGTTGCCGAAGCGGGGACTCCCCGGGGTCTTTACCTGTGGCCGGCGTCCGACAACATGGGGGCACGGCGGTCGGACGGGACGGCGCCCATGCGCTCACGAAGGGCCCGTTTGAGGACCTTTCCGGTCGGTCCCCGGGGCAGGTCGGGCTCGATGATGACCTGACGGGGGATCTTGTAGCCGGCCAGGTGTTCCCGGCAGTACTCCCGGAGTTCGATCGGGGTGAGGCGGGCGTCCGGCGTGGGAACGACGAAGGCGACGACCACTTCGCCGCGGCTGGGATCGGGTACGCCGATGACGGCCGATTCGGCCACGCCGGGGTGCGCGTCGAGGACCGTCTCGATCTCACGCGGAAAGACGTTCTCCCCGCCGACGATGATCATGTCCTTCTTGCGACCGGTGATGGAGATGAATCCATCGGCGTCCACCGTGCCGAGATCACCCGTTCGGAGCCACCCGTCGGCGTCGATGGCGGCGGCGGTGTCGGCGGGTCGCTTGTAATAACCGCGGGTGACGTTCGGGCCACGGACGCAGATTTCGCCCCGCTGTCCGGGAGGCAGCGGCAGGCCGTTGTCATCGCGGGCCTGGACCGTTACGTCGGGGATGGGGGTGCCGACGGTTCCGGGCCGGCTGGCGCGGGGGTTATTGAACGAGACGACGGGGGAGGTTTCCGTCAGGCCGTAGCCCTCCTGAATGATCAGCCCGAGGCGGTCCCGGAAATCCTGGAAGACGGCGGGCGCCAATGGCTCACCGCCGCTGATGGCCAACAGGTCGGGGCGAAAGTACTCGGGGGAGGCCGTCTTGACCCGCCCGATGGCGGCGAACATGCTGGCGATGGCCATGAAGATGGAGATCGAATCGTCGCGGAGAGCCTGGAGGACCTGGGCCGGCTGGAATCGCGCGTGGTAGTACACCGTGGAGCCCAGGAGGGTGGGGACGATCATCATCGCCGTCAGGCCGAACGTGTGGAAAAGCGGGATCACGCCCAGGAACCGCTGATCTTCATGCATCTGGGCGTGGCGGATCGCCCCGACGGCATTGCTGTACAGGTTGTTGTGCGAGAGGCAGACCCCCCTGGGGACGCCGGTGGTTCCCGAGGTATAGAGGATCACGGCCAGGTCGTCCGGCCCGGTGCGGGGAACCCTCGGAAACGGGAGCACCCGGGAGAGCAGGTAGCGTCGTCGCAGGCCGATCTGTTCGAGGAAGAGCGCGCGGGCCGGCAACTGGGCGGCCAAGTCGCGGAAGAACTCGCACGTGAGGATGAGGTCGATGCCGGAATCCTGCACGACGTGCCGCAGCTCCCGCGGCTGAAGCAGGAAGTTAAGCGGGACGATCGACTTGCCGGCCCACAGACTTCCGTAGAAGCTCCCGACGAAACCGGCCGTAGAGGGCAGGAGGATACCGACGCTGGGCTGCTGCGTCTGGCGGGCGATCACACGGGAAAGGGCAGCGCTGAGGATGGCCAGTTGTTCGTAGGTGAGTTCGCGTTGGACATCGCGCACGGCGAGCTTGCCGGCGCGTCGAGCGGCCGTTTCGAGGAATGCATCCACCAGCATAGACGAGTCTCGTTCTGGCGACCTATACGCAGGGCTTCAGGTCGTTTTCACCCGCCCGATCCGAGTACGTCCGGGCTCGGGACTTGCGCCGCGCACGCCGCTATCGTGTCTCCGAATGCGGCCATATAATATGCGTCCTGAGGCCGACTGCAAGTGGACACTCTGGAGATGACATGGGGCAGCGCGGCCCGGCGGACGGGCCCGACCGGGCGGCTGGTCTGGCCGACGGGGATCGGGGCGGCCGTGCTGCTGGCGTGCTGCGGGTGTGCGGATCTCCCGCCGGCGGGCCGTCAGATGCTGCTGACGGCCGCCGGGCGATACTCCGCCGGGCAATACGGGGCGGCGCAACAGGCAGCGGAGACCTTTCTGCGGCAATACCCGGGTTCGCCGGCGGCGGCCGAGGCGCGGTATGTGCGCGGGCTTTGTCGTCTCCGGGCCGAGCAGCCGGAGGCTGCCCGGGCAGACTTTGCGGCGGCGGCGGAGGGGGCTCAGAGGCCGGATCTGCGGGCCTACGCGCTGGCGGCCCTGGGGAATCTGGCTTTCGCCGCAGGCGATCTGGGGGAAGCGACCCGGTATTACGCGCAGGCCGAGCCGGACCTTCCGATGCGACCGCCGGCTGACGAGATCCTCTACCGGTACGGGGTGTGCCTTCAACGGGCCGGGCGGTGGGGCGAGGCGCGGCGGCAGTTTTCCCGGGTGCTGCACCACTTCGGAGACCGCCCAGCGGCGGCCGTAGCACGCAGGGGCTTCAACTGGCCGCACGACTACTTTGCCATCCAGTGCGGCGTGTTCCGGCGGCCGGACAACGCGGAGAAGGCCGTGGCGGATCTGGCGCGTCGCGGCATTCCGGCGAAGGCGGAGTATTCGAGCGTGGAGGGAGATGCCGCCTGGCGGGTGCTGACCGGGATGTATCCGACGTACGATCAGGCCCGCGCCGACCTGCCGCGCGTGCGGCGAGCTGAGCCGTCGGCCATCATCGTGCCGTAGACCACGGACGTGGTGTCTGCGCGTCCGGTAACCGGGGCTGGTCCGGGGGTGCCGTCTTGTGCGCGATTGCTGCGGCGGAGCTTCCCACGGGACGGAGGGGCGGCCTGTTCCGTGGCGAGAGCATGGCCGAGGCGCTGAGCGTCTATCTGCCGGCGACGGCCGGATTCCGCGTGGTGGGCCTGGTGCGGGGATTCCTGCTGGCGTGGTTGTTGGCCACACCGGAATACGGGCTGCTGACGGCGGCGCTGCTGGTGATAAACGTTCTGACGCCGGTGTGCGGCCTGGGGCTGAACGAGGCGATCGCCCGGTACGCCCCGCACTTCGAGGCCCGCGGCGCACTGCGATCCTTTCTGCGGCGAATGATCCCGCCGGTCGTGATGGTCACCCTGGCCGTGTCGGCGGTCATGATCGTACTGGCCGAGCCTCTCGGCAGGGTGTTGATCCGGTCCGCGCGGGCTGACGGGACAGGGCCCAGCGGCGCGCACGTCACGTCCGTCATGCGGTGGGTGGTGGCGACGGTCTGCGGGCTGGCCGCCTATTACGTGCTTCTGGGCATACTCCGCGGGCTGCGGATGTTCCGGGCCGTCAGCCTGATGGAGCTGTCGCAGGCGCTGCTGTTCACGGGGGGTTCGGTAGCGGCGGCGTACCTTTTCAGCCCGACGGCCCGGGCCGTCGTGATCGCGTACGCGCTGGCGGTGCTGGCCGCCTTCGCGGTGTTTGCCGCGAGCCTGGCACGGCGGATCACCCGATGGACCGAGCAGCGGCGGGCCGTGCCGGAGGGCGAGGCCGTCGTTCGCCGGGTCTTCCGGTTCGCGGTCTGGGCGGCCGCCGCGGGTGTGATGTGGCAGGTGCTCCAGCATTATCCGGGAATGTGGCTGAACAAGGTCCACGGTAAGGACGCGCTGGCGGTTTTCGGGGCGATGCGGTACGTCGCGCAGGTGGCGATGCTCGCGGGCACCCCCGTGATCGCGGTAGCGACGACGATGATCACACGGACGTGGGAGACAGAGGGCCGGACGGCGGCGGAGCGCCGATTTCAACTGCTGTTCAAGGCTACCGGACTGGGCCTGCTGGGCATCAGCGTGGCAGTCGCACTGTCGCGGGCGGCGATCGTCCGGCTGCTGCCGCCGGCCTTCGCCCCGGGTTGTGTCGTCATTCCGCTGTTCCTGCTGTTCTACCTGCTCGGCGCGCACCTGACGTTCCTGCAAATCCACTTCGCCCTGATCGAGAGAACGCGCCTGCTGTTCGTGCCCTGGATTCTCGGTGTGATCGCCAACGTGGGGCTGAACCTGCTGTGGGTGCGGCCGGGTGTTCCGGGGACAGGGCCGCCGAGCCCGGCCCAACAGCTTCTGCCGACGGCGTGGGCGTCGGTGGTGGCAATGGCCTTCGCGTTGGCGAGTCTGGTCGGGTTGCTGATTCTCCAGCGGCGGCCGGTGGATCGAGGTACCTGGATTGTCATGGGGGCTTCGTTCGGGCTGTGCCTGCCGTGGGCGGGCATGGTGGGCGTGGCGCTGGCGTGCGCGGCGGTTGTGCGTCCGTTGATCTTCAGCGAGTTGGAGATCCGGGCCCTCGCCGAGGAGGGGCGGCGCCTGGCGGGGGCGGCGCGGGATCTGGTACGGCGGACCGGGCCGCCGGAGCCGCAATGACAGGCAAGGGGGCGAACGGCCCGCACTCGGGTGTGCCGGGGTACGACAGGCTGTGCGCGACCGCGCCTTGGCAGCCGCAAAGAGGCGGGGCTTTCCTGTCGGGTGCGATGGCGGACGCGCCGGGCCCGCTGCGCCGCGGTGAGCGTTACCGGCGAGGCGGATCCACCACACCTTCCCTGTGGCTAGGGGCTGTATTCGTAGGCGCCCATGTCCACCACAGGCGGGTCGCCTTTGCCGGCATCCGGCGTCCGAGGATCGTCGAGGCGGCGGGGATTACCGTCGATGTCGGTGCGATCGGCGGCGTCCAGCGCATCGGTGTTGCCCGCGTCGATGCAGGGCGATCCGGCCCTGAGGCGGAGATCGGCGGGGTCGTAGCCGATCTGGCCGCCGGGGCCACGGGCGAAGAGCGGATCGCCGTCGAGGTTGCCCTCGCCGGGCAGGCCGCCCTCGATCAGGCTGTAGGTCGCGGCGGCCGGCCCGAGGATCGCAGGGCCGTCGGAGGCGTTTCCCCATACGATGCAGTTGGTCAGGTCCGCCCCGCTGCCGGCGGAGGAGTAGGACCAGATCGCCGCGCCGCCCCCGTAGTAGGGGCTCGCGGTGTTCGCCGCCAACGTGCAGTTCAGGAGAGTCGCGCGGGTGGCGTGTCCGTTGAAGATTGCTCCGCCCGTCTGTCCGGCGTGATTCCCGTTGAACACGCAGTTGGTCATGAAGGGCGCGGAATAGTCGGAGGAGCAGATCGCGCCGCCGTCCAGGCGGGCGAGGTTCGCGAGGAAGTAGCATCGTCGGAGGACGGCGGAGGTCTGGAGGGCCTGCAGGCCGCCGCCATACGGGGCTGCGTTGTTCTCGAAGCGGCAGTCGGCGAGGGCCAGGTAGGCTTGTTGCGCGAAGAGCCCGCCGCCCCCGCCGTCGTCGCCGGAGTCGGGGAGGGCCGCGTTATCGCGGAGGACGCATTGCCGCAGCGCCAGCCGCCCGCCTTCTACATAGAGAGCGCCGCCCTGACGGGTCGCAAGATTCGCGAAGAAGAGACAGTTGGCCAGGGCCGCCTCGCCCGACACCACGATCATTCCGGCCCCGCAGTCATGCGGCCAGGCCCCGTCCGCCCGGCCGTCGGAGATGACGAAGCCGTCCAGTACGGCCGAGGCGCCGGTGAACTGTGCCGTCACGACGTGAAAGCTGTTGTCGGAGGGGTCATAGGGCCGCCCGATATCGCCGCTGAGGATGGCGGCAAAGGACTTTGGGTTCCGCTGTTCGAGCTGTGATTCCGAGCCGGCAAAGCCGCCGTAGAGGGCGACGGCCTCGACCAGAGTGAAGCTGGCCGTGCGATCGCCCGAACCGCGGTCGGGTTTGTACACGCCGGCGGCCACCCAGATCTCGACAACGCGGCTGCCGGGGACGCGGGCGGCGTCGAGGGCGTCCTGGAGGTCCACGAAGGCATCGGTCCAGCTCGTTCCGTCGTTATGGCCTTGTGCGTTGGCATCGACGTACAGGCGGACGCCGGCAGGAGGCTCCTTGCAGTCGGGTACGCCATCCCTGTTGGCATCGATGTCCGGGTGGCCGCAACCGCAATCGCCGGGCGCCGTCTTGAGCGGGTCGGCCGAGCAGAGGTCGCAGGCGTTGCCGGTCCCGTCGCCGTCGTAATCCTCCTGACCCGGGTTGGGCCGGGTGGGGCAGTTGTCGGAAACATCCGGTACGCCGTCGTCGTCCGCGTCGAGGTCGGCCGGCGGCGGTTCGTTGCAGTCGGCTGTCCCGTCCGAATCGGAATCCGTATCGGCCGCGCCACATCCGCAGTCACCGGGTTCGGTCTTTGCGGGGTCGGTCGGGCAGCCGTCCAGGCAATCCGGGGTACCGTCGGCATCCGAATCCAGCTCTTGCGCGCCGCAGCCGCAGGCGCCCGGATCGAGCTTAGCCGGGTCGTCGGGGCAGCCGTCCGCGCAGTCGGGCGTGCCGTCCGCGTCGGTGTCCGTGTCCGGAACGCCGCAGCCGCACGCTCCCGGAGCCGTCTTGGCGGCGTCGTCGGGGCAGGCGTCATCCGGATCGGGCAGGATATACTCCGCCAGGTCGCCGTCCTGGAAGTCGATTTCAAACTCTACCGCCATCGACGGGACAGGGCGGCCATCGTCGTAGGAGCCCGTGATCTCGGCGCGAACGGCGACATCCGGCCCAAGCACGTCCGTGATTTCGAAGGGTTCGATACGAAGCTCGGCGCGGTGGACCTCGACCTGACCCACGAGGAAACGGATCCGGAGGACGGCCGGGCGGGGACTGTGGCTGATGACCCGCACGCTCAGCAGGCCGCCCAGCTCGGGAACGCGCGCCCCCAAAGGCGGAAGGCCCTCCGCGGCGACAAAGACGTCGGCCGGGCCAAGGGCGGTCTGGCCGGTCCCGGTGGGGTCCGATCCCAGGTTCCAGGGTGAGAGGGGCATGCCGATGCACGCGGCCAGAAGCAGACCGGGCGGCAGGACGAGCAGACGGAGAACGCGGTTCATCGTGTGTTCCCTGCGGGTTGGACGGCCTTCTCCAGTGGGGGACGGCGGCCGACTGCGGTTGGGTTTATCGGGCCGCTGTCCAAGAGCCGACACGGCGAACTCAACCTAACGCTATCCGGGTCGGGGCCTCGAATCAACCGGAATTGCCGCGGCACACCGTTTCGAGGGCCGGAGGCGGGTGCGGCGGGAGGTCTTGGTTATGGGTACCCGGGTGCATCCTGCGGCGGTTTCGTCTTTCAATGGATCGGCGGGCGGAGTAGAATGCAGGTTGCAGTTTTTTCTTGATATTCCGCGAGGGGTTGACCATGAACTGGAGCGGCCGGAAGGAACGGCGGTGCCTGGCGGTGCTTGTTTGCGCGCTGACGGCGGGAGGGGGATCGCGCGTCCTGGCGCTTCAGCCCCCGAGCCCGGAGCAGATCGCGACGTATGCGGCGGACGGAACACTTGCGCAACGGATCGCCGATGCGCAGGCGTTGGGGAACCATATTCCCGATCCTTACCTCGTGTGGTCGTTTCAGCAGCGGATCCGCGAGGCGCGGGCGCAGGCGCTGGGGCTGCCGGCGCCGACGGAGTATGCGCCGCCGCCGGCGTGGAGGGGGGGCCTTCCGTACAAGGGGACGGCGCGGACGTTCGTGCTGCTGATCGAGTTTCCGAACAACCCGCACGCCGCCGAGCAGACGCAGGCGGACGTCCAGAGCAAGATGTTCGGGGACGGGGTGGCGGCGGACAGGCCGTACGAGAGCATTCGGAACTACTACAAGCGGTCCTCGTATGATCAGCTCACGATCGAGGGCACGGTTTTCGCGTGGTACACGGCCCAGAAGAACCGGACATATTACGAGAATCTGGGCGCCGCCGGACGCGAGGCCCTGATCATGGAGGCCCTGGCGGACGCCGATGCGCGCGGACACGACTTCACGCAGTACGACGGCGACGGCGACGGGAAGATCGACGCCTTCTACGTGAAGTGGACCGGGCCGATCGGCGAGTGGGCGAGCTTCTGGTGGGCCTATCAGACGGGCTGGTATGTCAACCCTTCGTTCACCCTGGACGGCAAGAGGCTCGGCAAGTACGTCTGGTCGTGGATCGCGAGTCCCCCGACGGCCCGATACAGCCCCCGTGTGGACATTCATGAGACCGGGCACCTGCTGGGGCTTCCGGACTACTACGACTACGACGGGAACATCGGTCCGGACGGCGGGGTTGGCGGCCTGGACATGATGGATGGCAACTGGGGCGACCACAACTGCTTTTCCAAGGCCCTTCTGGAGTGGGTGACCCCGACGGTGATCGCGACCGGTTCCCAGACGCTGACCCTCAGGCCCTCGGGGACCTCCCAGGACTGCGTCCTGCTGATGCCCACGGCGGTCGAAGGGAACTATTTCGGCGAGTTCTTCATGGCGCAGTATCGCAAGAAGGACACGGGCAACGATCCGTCCAACTACCCGACGGACGGTCTGCTCGTCTGGCACGTGGACAGCACGTTGAGCGCGGGCAACTACCTGTACGACAACTCCTACACGGAGCACAAGCTTCTGCGGCTCATGGAGGCCGACGGCCTGGAGGAGATCGAGAAGAACAAGGCGGCCAACGCGGGCGATTTCTACAAGCCTCCGAAGACGTTCGGCCCCGACACCACCCCCAACAGCAACAGCTATGCGGGGGAGAAGACGGGCGTGCTGATCACCGGGCTGGGCGCCCCCGGAGCCACGATGAGCGGGACCTTTGCCGTCACGCTTCGGGGTTTCCGGATGGCGATCTGGCCGCCCGACGCCGGCACGACCGTTCCCCCGCCCGGCACCGAAATGGACTGTCAGGACGGCTCTCCGCCGATGGAGATCTCCGCCATCAGCAGCGATCCGACCTACGCGGTGTTCGACCACTGGGAGACCTCGTGCGGATCGCCGGCGGCCGATCCGTGGTCGCCGACGACGACGGTCCCCTGCGACTGTCTTAAGACGATTACCGCGGTGTTCCGTGCCGAAGTGCCGTCCCAGATGGATGCGGCCTCCCCGGAGACCTTCGCGACCCGGGTCAAGGGAAAGTCGCGCGACCAGCTGGGCGGCGGATATGCCAGCGTGGCGTACGGGGACGTGAACGGGGACGGCTATGACGACCTCGTGATCGGTGCTCCCGGTCGCCTGGCCGAAGGTTCCACGACCACGGTTTGCGGGGCCAGCGTGCTCTACGGGGGCATCGGCGTCCACAAGATGCTGTCCGAGGTCGATCTGGCCGGCGGGGGCATGTTCAGCAACCTGGAGGGCGCGGGGGGCAACCTGGGGGTTTGCGTGGCCGTCGGGGATTTCAACGGCGACGGCTACGACGATGTAGCCATCGGGGCCCCGGATGCCGACGGCGGGGCGGGGTATAAGTCCGGCGAGGCGTGGATCGTGTACGGGCAGGCAGGCCTGATCGGTTCCGGAGCCATCGCGGGCCTGGTGGCCACGCAGATCCTCGGGGACGACATGGGGGATCAGTTCGGCTACTCGATGGCGGCGGGCGACCTGAACGCCGACGGGATCGACGACCTTGTGATCGGCGCCCCCGGGGCAGATCCCCCCGGCGGGGACCACGCCGGAGAGGTGTACGTGTTCTACGGGTCACCGGCGATGGCGAGCACCTCGCTGATCGATCTGACGCAGCCGGCCGGGTCGTCCGGAGAACGCCGGCTGTGCGGTGACGACCCGAATGATCAGCTTGGGGCGGCCTTGGCGTGCGCGGACGTGAACGGTGACGGCTTCGATGATGTGATCGGCGGGGCCATGTCGGCCACGACCGGCGGGGGGACCAGCACGGGCGAGGTGCTGATCTGGTACGGGTCGTCGGATACGACGCCCGGGATCGTCGATTTCAACGCGACTCCCGGCAGCCGGGGCGAGACCCGCATCGAGGGCGACGACAGCAGCGACTACGCGGGTCACGCGGTGGCGGCCGGCGACATCAACGGGGACGGCTACGCGGACGTGCTCATCGGGGCGCATATGGGCGACCCGCCGGGCGGCAGCAACGCCGGTGAGGCCTATGTGATCTTCGGCGGGCGTTCGCGACCGGGCCAGGTTCTGAGACTCTGGGATGCGACGGCGCCGGTCGGCGAGGTCCGCGTGCTCGGGGACAATGCGAATGACGCGTTCGGGTGGTCGGTGGCGGCCGGCGACATCAACGGGGACGGCTTCGAGGACATTTGCGGGGGAGCGTTGACGGCCGACCCGTTCGGTCGCGCCGACGCGGGCAAGGCCTACGCGGAGCGCGGGGGGCCTGCGCCGGCATCGGTCGTGGATCTTAACAATCCCAATCCGGACCAGAGGGAGGATGTTTTGGTCCTCGGCGCGGCCACGGGCGACCGGCTGGGCAGCGGACTGGCGGCCGGGGCCGACTTCGACCGCGACGGTCTGGCCGACCTCGTGGTGACCGCGCCCAAGGCCCTCAGCAACGCGGGCCTGGCCTATCTCGTATACGGGCGCACGACGGCGGGCGCGGCGACGGTCCGACATTACGACCGCGCAGGCGATGCACCGCCGCGGGACTTCGGGCCGACGGGCCGATGTACGATCGATTACGCGGGCGGCGGCGGGCCGAGCCTTACGGAGGTGACGATCACCCGGTCCTGGGCCGTTACAACGCAGCCGCCGGGGGCGGCGCGGGTCATGTGGCAGGTCACGACGGACCGCACGGGTCCGTGGTCGGCCGATGTGACCCTCCGCTATCTCGATGCGGAGGTCGCAGGGCTCAACGAGGACGAGATCATGGTCCTGCGCGCCGACACGCCGGCTGGACCCTTCCGTCCGCTGCCGACGACCGTCGACAAGAAGCGCAACGAAGCGAAGGTCAGCGGACTGACCGCGATGGGCGTCTTCGTGCTGAAGGCCGGGTGTAACTGGACGGTCGAGCCGACCGAGGACCAGTACCTCGATCTCGTCGAGGGGGCCGATTGGGCGGTCGGGCCGGTGGAATTCACGATCCAGAACGTCGGCCCGACGGCGATGAGCTATGTGGTATCATCCGATTGCGAGTGGGTGACGCTCGGCAAGACGGGCGGCGGGCCGCTGGAGGCCAGGACGGGCACGGACGTGTTCACGGTGTCGCTCAATGACCTGGCGCGCCAGCTTCCGCCGGGCCAGCACACGTGCGTGATCCGCGTGCAGGACCAGTGCGTCGGCGGACTGACGTACGACGTGAGGATCGTCGTCACGGTGGTCCCGTGCGGCTGGACCGTCACGGAGGCGGAATCGCTCGTCTCCATCGGCGAGGCGGGCGGGCCGTTCGCGCCGGACCGGTTCGATCTGGATGTTGCCAACACGGGCCAGGCGGAGATGGGCTGGAGCGTCGCCGCGGACGCGAACTGGGTGACGCTCGAGAAGACCGGCGGGACGCTGGAAGCGGGTGCCACGGATCGGGTGGGCGTGTCCCTGAATGAGAATGCGAGTTCCCTGGCCCCGGGCGTGCACGTGTGCACGCTGACGTTTGCGGCCGATTGTGGTGCCACGCG
>Ga0209162_1002441_pt1 | contig 16265 bp, 14 predicted proteins | sample YNPNPMetaG_FD_187121 | JGI IMG/M metagenome (GOLD analysis project Ga0209162, IMG submission 187121) | Anoxygenic and chlorotrophic microbial mat microbial communities from Yellowstone National Park, USA - YNP NP MetaG (SPAdes) (version 2) ... | reverse complement strand
GGGAGGTTGTGGTTGCCACACTCGGTGTCATGTTCAATCTTGGCGAAATCGAAACGGAAGACCCCGGTGCAGGGGCTTCTCAGTTTCACAACCGGTTACGATCCGCCACGTGGGAGGGGACAAATCGACCACTTTTCAATATCCCCGTGGCCCTTTCCCTGATGGTGTTTTATGCCCTTTGTGCGCAGTGCGCAGCAACCCTGGCCGTCATCGGCCGGGAAACCAATAGCTGGCGGTGGCCGGTGTTCACGTTCGCATACATGACGACGTTAGCCTATCTTGGCGCCCTCGCCACTTACCAAATTGCTTCTGCAATTATGTCAGGTATATAATTCATATTTGAGGGTGGTTTTATCGGGCCCTTTGGGCGGAGTTCTACTGGTGGAATCGTTGGTTCAACTGAAGGAAGTCCCTGATGTTGACGGCAGTTTGGCAAGACTTTGCAAGCTGGCTGACAGTAATCTTAGCGGCGGCTTATTTGTTCTACCACTTTCGAAAGAATCATGGTGTTGGGCCGGGCCAGTGTGGCGGATGCACCCACTGTCCAATGAGTAGTTCTCTCCAGAATTGAGCGACGTATTCCACGGGGGGTAGTCTCTCCCATAAACGACGACCGTGCCCCCGCCAATTCTCCTTTGGGAGGGACCCGCTTGTCGGGTCCACTGCGCCAGGTTGGATAATCCATTCCGCGTCTGCGGGCATGACAGGCATGCCCCTCCGACACGGCCTTCGGAGGGACCTGCTCGTCGGGTCCGGTCTATCAGGTTTGTTGATCCATTCCAGTTCAGCGGACGCGACAAGCGCGTCCCTCCGAACAGGCACGATAAATGTGCTCCTCCAATTCTTCCTTCGGTCTGCCGCATAACTTTTCACAAAGTTTCTTTCTGCGATGGTTGCGATTATATTGGATTCGACACCTGCCTGATTGACACGTTTACCCACCGGGATTGGACTGGTGCTGAGCTGCCCAGGGGATTGTTCGCGGAACTTCATTGTGCGATTCCTGATGGGTCGTTTTGAAGACTACGACAAGGCGCCCCGAGGAAGTGATAACTTTGCTTTGCCGAGGAGTGTTTTCATGGCCATCCCAAAGAAGTTTTTGGGCTGGGTCTGGCTTTTTTGTGGTGTTCTTGTGCTCATGGGTTGCGAGACGGCGCCTTCGGCAGCGCCACCTTCGGCGCCACCCGAGGTTGCCGTCTGTACGGTCGAAACGACGAAGGTCCGGATCACGACAGAGCTGCCTGGGCGGACGGCCTCATATCTGATATCTGAGATTCGTCCTCAGGTGAACGGTGTCATTCTGAAACGTTATTTTGAAGAGGGATCGGAAGTCAAGGCTGGGGATGTCCTTTATCAGATTGATCCTGCGCCGTATCAGGCGGCCTATGATGTGGCGTTGGCGAATCTGGGCATGGCACAGCAGGCGGTGGAGAAGGCCCGCGCCGCTCTCGATGCCAGTCTGGCCTCGCAAAAGGAACAAGAGGCCCTTTTCCACCTTGCCCGCACAAATCGTGAGCGTTACGAGCGAATGTATGAGCAGTCGGCGACGACGGCCATGGAGCGGGATCAGGCGGTGACAAATGCTGAGGTTGCCGAAGCCGGTCTGCTGGCTGCCAAGGCTCGGGTGGAAACCGATCGCAAGGCCCTGGCCGCTGCGGAGGCCGCCGTCCGTCATGCCGAAGCGGCCCTGGAAGCAGCCAAAATCAATCTGGAGTACACCAAGGTGACAGCACCGATTTCCGGCCGCATCGGACGGTCCCGGGTGACTGAGGGCGCGATTGTCACAGCGTATCAGGCCACACCACTCGCGACCATTCAACAGTTCGACCCGATCTACGTCGATATTCCCCAATCAACGAGCCAATTGTATCGTCTTCGTCGGGCACTGGAACAAGGGCGTCTGAAGACCGAAGGCACCGATAAGGTCAAGATTATTCTCGAAGATGGGACGGTTTATCCGCACGAGGCAACGCTCAAATTTCGCGATGTCAGTGTCGATCCGGGTACGGAGTCGGTCATTGTTCGCGTGATTGTTCCCAACCCTGAAGGGGAACTCCTGCCGGGGATGTTTGTCCGTGCTGTTATTGAGCTGGGCGAGCAGCAGGATGCGATTCTGGTACCTCAGCAGGCCGTTCAGCGAGATTCCCGAGGTGAACCTTTCGTCTGGGTCGTGGACAATGAGAACAAAGTCCATGTCCGTTCGCTGGTAACGGATCGCGCCTTTGGCAATAGCTGGTTGGTCCTTGAGGGTCTCACGGCTGGCGAGCGCGTCGTGACGGAGGGGATGCAGAAGCTCAAGCCGGACATGGTTGTCAACGTCGTGCCTTGGTCCGAGACGTTGACACCGCTATCCCAGGAATCATCCCGTGTTTCTCAATCTGCCGAGGTGAGGTAGCCGTGTTATCGCGATTTTTTCTCGATCGACCCGTCTTCGCCTGGGTGATCGCCATTATGATCATGGTCCTGGGTGGGCTGGCGATCTATCATCTTCCCATCTCGCAATATCCGAACATTGCCCCACCGACTATTCGCATCAGTGCGTTCTATCCCGGTGGTTCTGCTGAGACCGTTGAAAACAGTGTGACGCAGATCATCGAGCAGAAGCTGACGGGTCTCGATGACATGATTTATTTCTCTGCCACCAGCGACTCGGCGGGTTCCTGCAACATCGAGTTGACGTTTGCTCCGGGAACAGATCCCGATTTAGCCTGGGCCAAGGTCCAGAACAAGTTGCAACTTGCCATGGCCAGTCTGCCAGAAATGGTCCAGCGGATGGGAATCACCGTCCGCAAGGCCACGCGGAATTACCTTTTGATTGCAAATCTTGTCAGCGAAGACGGGCGACTAGGGAATATCGATCTTCGCGATTATGCCCAGTCCAATTTGGAAAAAGTCCTGGCACGTGTCCCCGGTGTGGGTGAAGTCGATGTCTTCGGCAGTCAGTACGCCATGCGAATCTGGTTGAATCCTGACAAGCTCACCGCATACCAGCTCACTGTGGAAGACGTCATTCGGGCTGTGCGCGCTTACAACGTGGAAGTTTCTGCCGGTCAATTTGGCGGGGCTCCTGCGATACCTGGACAAAGGCTTAATGTCAGCATTGTTGTCCAGAATCTGTTGCAAAAGCCGGACGAATTTGGCAACATCCCGATCCTTGTCCAATCCGACGGGGCGATTGTTCGGGTTCGTGATGTGGCGCGTGTGGAACTGGGAACCGATTCTTACACGACGAATATCAAATTCAACGGTATGCCGTCGGCAGGACTTGCCGTCCGTCTTGAACCCGGGGCCAATGCCCTGGATACGGCCGACCGTGTGAAAAAACGTCTGGCCGAACTGAGTCAATACTTTCCGCCGGGTGTGAAAGTCGTCTATTCCTACGACACGACCCCGTTTATTCGGGTGGCGATTTACGAGGTCGTCAAAACGCTTTTTGAAGCCGTTGCGCTTGTGTTTTTGGTGATGTGGTTATTCTTGGGTAACCTGCGGGCAACGCTCATTCCCACGATCGCTGTCCCGGTGGTCCTTTTGGGGACATTCGCCGTTCTTGGAGCGGGCGGTTTCTCGATCAACATGCTGACCATGTTTGCCATGGTTTTGGCGATCGGGCTTCTCGTGGACGATGCCATCGTTGTTGTGGAGAATGTGGAACGGATCATGAGCGAGGAAGGTCTTTCTCCGCGTGAGGCGACCATCAAGTCCATGGGCCAGATTACCAGTGCCCTTATTGGGATTGGCCTGGTCCTTTCTGCCGTATTCGGTCCGATGGCCTTCTTTCCGGGATCCACCGGCATTATTTACCGCCAATTCTCGGTGACGATCATTTCGGCAATGTTGCTGTCCGTGGTGGTGGCCCTGATTTTGACCCCTGTTCTGTGCGCATCGCTCCTCAAGCCTGTCTCCAAAGGGCACGAGCCGGGCGAAAATGCGACCTGGTTTCTCCGCTGGCTTTTTGTGGGATTCGACCGAGTGTTTTTCTGGATCCGCGATCAATACGTGAAGGTTGTCCATCATTCGATTCGAAAGAAGATTCCTTATTTAGTTGGGTATCTATTGATTCTGGGGCTTATTGTGGATCTTTTCTTTCGGTTACCGACGGGCTTTATTCCCCAGGAAGATCAGGGCGTTTTGATGGCCCAGATCACACTTCCTACCGGCTCAACGCTCGAGCAAACGCAGGCCGTGGCCGACAAGGTCCAGCAGTACTTTCTCGAAAAAGAGCCGGAAGCCGTAGCGTCGTGTATGACGATCGTGGGCAGCGGTTTTTCCGGGCGTGCTCAGAACAACAGTATGGTTTATATCATGCTGAAAGACTGGGACCTGCGAGATCGAAAGGATCTGCGGGCGAGGGCAATCGCAGATCGGGCAATGGTCAACCTTTCGCAGATTCGGGAAGCAAACATTCACGTGTTTCCGCCGCCGGCGATTCGCGAGCTGGGAAACGCCACAGGTTTCGATTTTCAATTGATTGATATGGCTGGCATCGGACATGAGGCCCTGATGGCCGCCCGAAACCAGTTGCTCGAGCTGGCGGCACAGCATCCGGCCCTTCAGCGCGTCCGACCCAACGGCATGGAGGACGTACCCCAGTACCGGATCGATATCGACTGGGAACGTGCCGGCGTGTTGGGTGTTCCGATCGGTTCCATCCATGACACGATTTCTGCGGCCTTTGGTGGTGCTTATATCAATGACTTTATTCAGGGAGGACGTGTCAAACGGGTTTACGTCCAGGCCGACGCCCCCTACCGCATGCTTCCTGAAGATTTGCAGCGACTCTACGTCCGCAATCAGGAGGGGAAGATGGTCCCGTTTGATTCGTTTGCCACGACACGATGGACGAGTGGTTCGCCACGGCTGGAGCGGTTCAACGGGTTTCCGTCCATGAATATCTGGGGTGAACCGGCGCCGGGCCACAGTTCTGGTGAGGCCATGCAAGCCATGGAGCAACTTATGACTAAACTGCCGCCCGGCGTCGGTTTCGATTGGACGGGCATTTCCTATCAGGAGCGGATGGCCACCACTCAGGCACCCCTCCTTTACGCCTTTTCCATCCTGGTGATCTTTCTCTGTGTGGCAGCCCTCTATGAGAGCTGGACCATCCCCTTCGTCAACATGTTGATGCTGCCATTGGGCGTTTTCGGCGCCTTGACGGCAACATACCTCCGCGGTTTGCCTAATGACGTGTATTTTCAGATCGGTTTCCTGACAACCATGGGACTTTCCACGAAAAATGCCATTCTGATTATTCAGTTCATTAAGGATCAATTACACCAGGGACAACCACTGGTCGAAGCCACACTGGCGGCCACACGCATCCGTTTCCGACCGGTGATCATGACGTCGCTGGCCTTCTTCTTCGGGACACTGCCGCTTGCCGTGGCTACCGGCGCTGGGGCGGGAGCCATGAACGCTATCGGGACGGCTGTGACCGGGGGAATGCTGTCTGCCACCTTCATCGACCTGATCTTCATTCCGATGTTTTTCGTGCTGATTTCGCAAGCTTTCGGGAGAAGGAGGCCAAGGCCGCATGACCCCGAAATCGCTACCAACCATCTCACCTAATCCAATTGAATCGGCTTGGTGATGGTCTCGGAATGAAAAACCCACGGCAGGAGCGTCAAGCCCAATCACTTCCTTAGAATCTCTCGTCCGCCAACCACAAAAGATGCTGCTTTATCAACATGGGGCACATCGATTTCGTCAGCGCCATCTAGATCCGCCAGTGTTAAGGCAACCTTAGCAAGACGGTCTGTGAGACGCGTTGAGATTTTTGAATCGCCAACCACTTGCTTGAAATGTTCCAGCCCCGCAGTTGAGAATCGACAGAAGTCCTGAATATGTCCTGCGGGAATCGCCGCATTATAAGGAATCGATGTTCCGGCGAAGCGACGAGTCTGTCGATCTCGAGCAGCCTGAACCTGTTGTCGCAAACGGGGACTTTGACCGTCAGTGACTTCCGAAAACCGTTCCTCTAAACTTAACGATTCCATTTCCACCTGCATGTCAATGCGGTCAAGCAGTGGACCACTGATTTTCCCTTGGTACGACTTGACCTTTTGGACATTGCACGTACAGGACTCGCCAGGATAATACCCGCAAGGACAGGGATTCATCGCCGCGACCAGCGTGAATCGTGCGGGATAGGTAGCCGTCACTTTGGCTCGCGAGATGGTGACCTCGCCGCTTTCGACAGGCTCCCGAAGTGCTTCTAGAGCATCACGACGGAATTCGGGCAACTCGTCGAGAAAGAGTATTCCCAAGTGAGCGAGCGTGACTTCGCCTGGACGGATCACTTCAGCTCCTCCGCCGAGCAAAGCCTGCTTGCTTGCCGTGTGATGAACCGCGCGAAATGGACGATAAGAGACAACAACACCGTCCGCATTCAAAAGACCGGCTGCCGAATAGATTCTTGTAAGCTCGACCTTTTCTTCAGCTGTCAGCCTGGGCATAATGCCTGCCATGGCTCTTGCGAGAGTGGACTTGCCCTCACCAGGTGGCCCGATCAACAGCAGATTATGTCCACCCGCAACTGCGATCACCGCAGCTTCCTTGGCTCGTTTTTGGCCTTTGATACGCCCAAAATCAAGAGGTTTATCGCCCACAGGTTCAAAGCGGATCTCCTCTCTCAGGACATTCTCCAGTTTTCGTTGTCCTTTGAAGAAATCGATCACCTCTTCCAATGTCGACACAGCCGCAACACGACAGCGTCGCCGGTCAGACTTCGCAGCGATCAGGGCACATTCGCGCTCGTTACCTGCGGGAACGATCAGCGTCTGTTCGGGTCGTGCCGCATCCGCAATCGATAAAACACCTGGAACGCGTCTGATCTCACCGTGGAGCCCAATCTCTCCCACCAGGACGAAATCTCCTTCTACTGTTTCTGGTAGATCGGGAAGATAACCGGAGGCCTGCAACATGATGATAGCCAACGGCAAGTCGAGCCACGTTCCTTGTTTCCATAAGCCGGCCGGTGTAAGGTTGATTTGAATTGCCACCCGCGGCTCGGGAATCGCATATTTCGTGAAGGCTGCCGAGATCCGGCTGATAGCTTCTCGCACAGCGATCCCGGCCATGCCCGAGATGTCCACGGCTTCGCGCCACGGTTTAGGTTTCCGAAGCACTTGCACGCCACGTGCTTGAACTTCAACGATGAAACCTCGAAGACCGAAGAGCATCCCTCCATTGAGGCTGTGGTCCCTTCGCAGCAGGTCTTCCAGTTTCACTTGCTCGTCATGACCCTGCCCAGAAACTTGCCGAGATTTCCCCATCTTGCATTCTCCTAAAGAACGCACAACGAAAAACACAGCACAAAAAGCACTTATAACTCATTTTGCCAAAAAATGCACGCAATTCAGATCAGTCTCACAACAGATCGAGCTATTAACCACACAAACGCCCCGTGAGTGCAACCGACGTCGCGTCGCGCGCCACGTTTGCATCTGTTACAGTCGCTTATATGCGATTTCGCCTCGGTCAAAGAGGACAGTCCTGAGTTGCCAATCTCCAAAGCTGCTGTCCACAATTCCCGAAGTACTAATACTCGTAGTCGAAAAAATCGGGCAAGAAACGCCACCGTTTCCCTTATACCCAAACATGCCAGCAACAATCAAGATGCGGACACCGTGTACGTGCCCACGAGAGCATGCCCTTCCAATTCTTCCTCTCGGAGGGACCCGCTTGTCGGGTCCGATGCGCAATGTTGGACTATCTATTCCGCTTCGGCGGGCATGACAAGCATGCCCCTCCGATACGGGCGCGACAAGCATACCTCATTTTATTCCTGTCAGGGCGAATCGTGATTCCCCCGATTCAATCGCGACAGGTCAGCAAACCTACCGACAAACGAGGCGCTGATACCTGTGTTGCCAGGGGCCGTTACTCCTGTCCCCCCTAATTGATGTGGATTAGTTCGGGTTGTTCGGTGGCGGTCTCGATTGCGCGGATTGTGTCACGGACAACAGCGGCTTTTTCCAGGCTAAGGTGTTTGGGGAAGCCTGGCTCTCCTTGCTCGAATCGCTCGGCCAGTTCCTGCAATTGCGGGATTACGGTGCGGGCATGGACACCGTAGCTTTTCAGCACCGACATCAGTTCCACAATCCGCTTCTCGCTCCCCCAGGGGTTTTGCGTTTGGGCATACAGAACGCAAGCATCGATACCCTCCGCGATATGATGCTTGGCCAGCAGCTTCAATCCTTCCAGGCGAATTCCGTCGGCGAACATGATGCCGCTGGGCGCAGGTTCCCGAACGGCCCGTAGGATGTCCGGCAAGAGCGGTCGAATTTCTTCGAAGGAGAGATTTCGATAGACCGAGGCGAGGTCGCTGCGCGCACGACCATCCTCATTTTGCAGTCCCGCTCGGACAGCTGCGTAAAGTGCCTCTCGATCGACGCCCTCCAAAGAACGCCCTAGCATCCCGTCGCGCTGATTGAATAGAGCGTAGCATAGGTAACGTTGCTCCATACCGCGTGGATCTTCGGGCGAGGGTCCACGAGTTAACCGTTTCAGGAGGAGAGGTACCGCGAGAGTGCCCGCTTTTCCCATTGCGGCCAAGGCTTCCGCCGCCTTGATGCGCAGCCACAGGTCCTCGTGATCGAGCAATTCGATCAAGCGGGGCATCGCCGGCGCGGCGGCGCCCTTGAATTGGGCCAGGGCTTGGCAGGCTCCGTAGCGGGCCTCGATTCGCGGGGATTGCAGCATTTCAATGATCGTGTCATCCGGCGCGGAATGTCGCCGGGCGATTGCCTCCGCTGCCCGTTCGCGCACCACGGGTGACCAGCTCTGAAGCCGTTTTATCAGTTCCTCATCACTCAGCGAGTCATAAAAGCTGTTGCGGTCTTTGTTAGTCCAGCCTCGGCCATCGGCGATCAGTCCCCAGGCGGAGGGCGGATCGAGTTGTGGGACGACGGCCGGCGACTTTCCCGTCAGGTAGATCTTCTTTCGTGGCATGGCATAGGCCAGCAGGTAAGCCCCGGTGGCGTCCCAGTTAGCGTATGCGTCATTCTCCGGTTCTGGCGGACCCAGATGCACGAACGTGCCGTCCCACCGCCGCGCGAGGTCAAAGTACCAGTGACCGAATTCCTGCATCCAGGCCCCGGTGGCATGAGGGCCGGAGAGGGCGACGCCTGGCATCGCCCAGAGGATATTGAAAAAGTTTCCGGTGTGACCGGTGTCGCGCTCTGCGCTATGCGACGCGACGCTCATTCGTGAGAAGAACTCAGCGGCCGGCGCCTCGCCGAGGAGGTTGAACATCACGGCTGCCATACCACACTTGCCGTTGTCTTCGTGGGTCTGGATCCAGGGATGGTGATCGCCGTAGGGGACCGCGCCTTTGCCGACATAGAAGCGGATCAGCCGAGCGCTTTTTTCCACGGCTTGCGCGACTTCTGGGTCATCGACCCCAGCGCGGCGGGCCAGAATCAACCCGATGGTCAGCGGAATGCCAGGCGAGTTCATCATCCCGTAGCCTTGCAGTCGGCCGTCCGGTCCCGCGAAGTTATGTCCCCAAGAGCCGACGATGCTTTGGCCTCGCGCGGCTTCTAAGGCCAAACGCCGTAAACCTCGCATGGCCGATGGATCATCCGTCGCCAGTTTGTACTCCGCCAGAAAGATCATCAGATATCCATAGTACCACGTTGGGAAGTCGGTGGTCGAAAACCCTGCTGCCCATCGCGCCTCCTTATGCACCAGGGGAAGATACTCCGGATCACCGCTGGCTAATAAAGCCAGGGCGTTGAGCGAACGCACGATGGGATCAGGTCGGTAGGCGGGATCGGCCATCCGCTGAGCCAGGGCGCGACAGCCTTGTTCGAGGATGCGTTGCGATTTGGGACAATCGTAGGGGGCCGTGGGACTATAGGACCCCAACACGCGCAGGCGAAGGATCACCCGGCTCGTCTCACCCTTGCGCCAGCGGATCAGCTCCAGTCGCCCGCCGCCTGCTTCCGTTTCTGCCGCAGTAATGGCTTTGCCAAATTCCGTCCTCGGATCGTAGGAAAACAGTTTTCCGTTCACGCCCAAAATGACGTCGCCTTCAGCCAAGATGCCGTCCGCCGGTGAACCTTTGTCCACTTTGGTGATGAGAATCTGTCGGGCGTCTGTGGTCACCAGTCTGTCGCAGTACATCCAGCCACGCGCGCCTGTCGGCCCCAGATTCCAATCGTGTCTGGCGCCTTCAGGAATCGAATCGCCCCGTGTGAAATCAGGAATCGACGATTCCGCTGCCGTCCAGGGCGCAGCCAGCAAACAGCAAACCAAGCAAACGCCGGTAACAACGATCAAGCGACTCGTTGTCCTTGGAATCATGCGAAAACTCCCCTCCAGGATAAAGAAATGACGCTACATCTATCGCCTTTAATGTTTTTTCAGTCTCCCTATTGTACCCGTTCACGCGACTTCGTGTCTCCCTGTGGTACGTTTCGTTTGTGGACACGCCTTTACCCATGGCACGATTGAACCGACGGGATGCCATGGGCACGACAGGTGTACCACGAAGAATTATCGGAGGGACGCGCTTGTCGCGTCCGTCACATTACGTTTGATAGTCCATTTCGCTTCGGCGGGCACGACGAGCGTGCCCCTCCGAATCTCCCCTCGGAGGGACCTGCTTGTCAGGTCCGCTCGGAGGAACCTGCTTGTCAGGTCCGCCGCACCACGTTTGATGATCCATTCCACTTCTGCGGGCGTGACAAGCACGCCCCTCCGAGGGTCAGCCCCTCCCCAGCCCTCCCCGCACGCGGGGAGGGAGAAAACATTCCCCCCGCGTGCGGGGGGATAAAAGGGGGCTGCGTTTCGGCACGCTTCGGAGGGACGCGCTTGTCGGGTCCGCGGCACCCGTTGAGTCCGCTAAGTTTGCAAATCTGGTAACATTTTAGCCGAATGGAGGGGGCCGATGTGTCCCTGCTGCATAGGCAGGAGTCCAGGTTTGTTCCCCCGTAGGCGGAAATCCGGCGATATGGACTTTCTTTTCCTACGGTTTGGATTCCTGCTTGCGCGGGAATGCCACCCCTGGCCCGCCGGTGCCTTTGGCACCGCCGGCCTCTCGACGGCCAGAGATGAGGAGATTTGCTTGCTTCGACTAAAATGTTCCTTTTTAGCTTGATTGTATCCACCGGAAGGAATTCCCCTCTCTGGAGGTTCGAGCCGATTTTTACCCCCTCCAAGTTGTAGGGGACAGACTGGGGGTGTCCCCTCACATTAGTGTAAATACCTCAATCCCCAGATCTGTCTCTTCGTCCGACACTCCGGAGGGATGGGAATTCGCAGTGGGGATGCGAGGGAAAATCTCCTCGCAAAAATCGGGCTTTTTCGGAGTATCCGCCTTCGGCAATGAGCAATCCGGGAGCCATTCCAACAGGTTTTCTCGTCTATACGTTTCGGGTAAAATGTAGCGGGTCGTTTTACAAGCCGCTGGGTTGAAAGAAACCCAAAAGATGAGGTTTGTTGAGGATTTTCCCGGAATGGATGGTCGATTCAAGAAAAGGGGTACCCCTTTAAGCCCAAGGAAGCACCCGGCCTCTCTCCAGGGGCGGCAGAGGCGGGCGGTGCCCAAGGCACCGTCGAGTGAGGGGGTTGAAGTGTCCTTCCTACGCAAGCGGCAGTCCAGGAAAGGAATCTCTGGACTTCCACTTTTGGGAAAGCGACATCCAAGGGGAACCGCTGGCACACCGCGCCTTCGGCCTCGAACCCTCAACCAGACATTCCACCTCCCAAGGTTGACGGACGAGAGGTCCCCTCTCTCAGCACTGAGAGTGCGGGCCTTTGTTCTGCCTAAGAAGGCGGATGAGACGTCCACTCTGCCAGCGAGGCCCACGCGACGTTCCCTTTCCCAGGATTTCCCCTATCCGTTGCGCCGGGTCATGGGCGGGTGGGGCCCCGGCCCAAGAGAAATGCGGTCAAGACGATCACGCTGTCAGGAATTGGGTGTGTTCGGTAGAAGCGTTCCAGAATCAGGAGGACGGCCATGGAGGAGGACAGAGTGGTTTATGTGATCGAGGATTGTCCTGAGATGCAGAGGTCGATTCGGCTTTTTTTAGAGACCGTGGGTCTGCCGGGGCAATTTTTTGGGAGTGCGGAGGAGTTTTTGGCGGCCTATCGGCCCAACTCCCACTCAGTGGCCTGTGTGGTGGTGGATATGCGGTTGCCGGGGATGGACGGTTTAGCGTTGCAACAGCGTTTGGCTTCCCAGGGGTGTGACTTGCCGGTGATTTTTATTACCGCTTTTCCGGAAACCAGCATCGCCGTGGAAGGAATGCGAAAAGGTGCGGTGGATTTTTTGATCAAACCTTTTCCCATGGAACGTCTATTAGAGACTCTGGAAGAAGCGTTCCAAAAAAGTCGTCGAAGCCAACAAAATGAAGCCCTTCGCCAGCATCTGAGCACGATCCTTCAAACCCTTACGTTTCGAGAGCGGCAGGTGTTGACGCATCTTCTGAAAGGAACAGAGGTCAAACAAATTGCCCGGCAACTTTTTATTGCCCCAAAAACAGTATTAAAGCATCGGTTACATCTGTTTGAAAAATTTGGGCTTTCCAACGCCGTAGAACTCGTCCAAATGATCCATCAAGCCGGATTAGAAGAACAAATCCTCGCAGAAGTTTCGTCGGGCAATCTCGTGTAGAGAAGGCGGGGAGCCAGAGGCATTGGAAGAAGTTAGCCCCAGGAAGAACGTTTTAGCCTCTGGAAGAACGTGCTTCGGAGGTTCGGCTCCTTGGAGGTATCTCCCTTGGCCCGCCCTTTTGCGGGCCTGCCAAGTACGCCCCTCCATTCGGCTAAATAGTTCCCCTATTTCGATAAGCATCCGCCAAATCGTGCCCTGAGGAATCCGCTTGTCGGGTTCGCTGGTATCGTCTTTTCGGCGCCGTTGGCTGTTCATCCGGCGTCCGCCCACCCTCGAAAGACCCTTCTCAGAAGGGCCTTGGGTAAGAATAAGCTGTTGGGAAGCGGGTGGGGCAGGCTCTCCCGGAGGGGATTTCGGAATGGTCCCCGGAGAATTTTTCGCATTGGCAACTCTTCTAGGACGTTCTAGGGTTGTTCTGAACCGGCTCCCAAAGGAGTCGAGCGGGGAAATGTTTAGAGCGGTTTTAAGTTGAACTCTTTTTTGAAAGGAGCGTCTTCATGAGCACTGATGTGCTGGAACGAAATTCGGTAATGCTACGAGATACCGGCACCAACGGCACCTTCGAACTGCTGGTGCAGTATCTTACCCAACTGGCTCAGGGGGTGATCCCTCCCAAGATCATCCGAACGGCCGAAGGCGTCGAAAGAGATGCCGTGGAGGCGATGAACCGCCTCATCGACAGTCTCCAGGAGCTGGCGGATGGGACTGCCGTAATGGCCAAGGCTGCCAAAGCGGGGCAGTTGGATACCCGTCTGGATGAAACGAAATATCAGGGGGTTTGGCGGACCATCGTTACCGGGTTGAATCAGACCGCCGAAAATATGGTGACTCCCCTCCGGGATATTGGCAACGTGCTGAATCGGATGGCCGCCGGAGAGTTACAGGCCCGGGTGACCACGAACTATCCAGGCGATTACGGCGTGTTGAAGCAGAGTTGCAATGGGCTAGGCGAGCAACTCCGAGGCGTTCAACATGTTCTGGAAGAGCTAGAAAAGGCGGTGGCCCAGGGCCATCTGGAATATCGGGCAGATTCCCAGAGGTTCAAAGGCGAGATTGCCCAGATGGTGGCAGGAATGAACGAGGTGGTGGACGCATTTATGCGCCCGTTTAAGGTGGTAGCGGAGCGGATTCTGAAAGTTTCCGAGGGAATTATTCCGCCTCCGATTCAGGAAGAATACGCGGGCGATTTCAACCAATTGAAGGACGCCCTCAATGGGCTTTTCAGCATGTTGGAGAAGCTCCTGAAGGGCGAAGATGGGCCGGCGGCTGTGCTGTCGGCCATGTCCAAGAAGGATTTCTCGAAGCTGGTGACGGCCAACTTCCTCGGAGAATTCAACCTGATGAAGGAAAACGTCAACCAGGTAGTCCACAACATGCAGGAGGCGTTGCAGAACATCATCGACAGCGCCAATCAGTTTGCCGAGGGAGCCCGCCTGATTGCGGAAAGCTCCCAGACGTTGTCCCAAGGGGCTCAGTCCCAGGCCTCCAGCGTGGAACAGACCACCGCTTCGGTCGAGGAATTGGCCCGCTCGATCCAGGGAGTCCGCGATGCGGCCGCCGAAGCGGATCGTTTGGCCAAACATACCAGCGAACTGGCCAACGGAGGCGCCGAAGCGGTTCGCAAATCGATCGAAGGTATGGAAATGATTCGGGCCAGTTCGGAACGCATTGGCGAGATTATCCAGGTGATCTCCGAAATCGCCAGCCAGACCAACCTGTTGGCTTTGAATGCGGCAATTGAGGCGGCACGGGCGGGCGAACATGGCCTAGGCTTCGCCGTCGTGGCCGACGAGGTGCGCAAATTGGCCGAACGCTCCAATCAAGCCGCCCGGGAAATCTCCACCCTCATCAAAGAATCCAGCGTCAAGGTCCAACAGGGTGCCCAATATAGCGAACAAATGGCCGAAGCCTTCCGCAATATCCTTCAGGGCGTCGAAGCTACGGTGGCCCGTGCCGCGGAAATCGCCGCCGCTACCGCTCAACAGGCCACCGTGGCCGAGGAAGTCTCCAAGGCCATCCAACAAATCTCCCATGTTACCGAGGAGAATGCCTCCGCCAGTGAAGAGTTGGCTTCCAGCAGCGAAGAGCTCAGCGCCCAGACGGCCACCTTACGCCAATTGGTGGCTGCGTTCCGAGTGTAACGGAAACGGAGAGGCCTATTGTCAAGGTCCTTCCCCCCTCCTGCTTTCCCACCAAGAGGGCAGGAGGGGGAGACTCCCGGCAAGTCTTTCTCCCTCGGAAGCCCAGGCCCTTTCTTCTCAGAAGGAGATATCTCTATGAACACTGAAACCGAAACGACCCGTCGCAATATTCAAGCCGATGATCGCACCCTCCAATTGGTGAGTTTCCTCTTAGGAGGCGAACTGTACGGAGTACCTATCACCCAGGTTCGGGAAATCATTTTGGTGGGCACCATCAGCCGACTGCCCCGGGCCCCCAACTATTTGCAAGGAGTCATCAACCTTCGAAAGAATGTGATCCCGGTGATCGATCTGCGGACGTTGCTCGGCTTGCCGGCCCCAGAGATCTCTGCGGATTCACGGATTCTGGTGGTCCAAGTGTCCCATCGTCTGGTGGGGATTTTGGTCGATGCTGTCTGTGAGGTCCTCCGGATCCAAAAACAGCAGATTAGCCCCCCTCCAACCTTGATGGGGTTCGAAAACCAGTTTCTGACTGGAATTGCCGAACTGGACGGACGACTTCTCACCCTCATCGATTTTCAAAAGATCCTCGGAGAAACTCAAACACACGCCCATCTTCCGACGTCTGTTTCCTCTGAGCCGATCGAAGCGTCCGTGCCGGAGGAAGTCATGTCCGGATAATCCTTCTGGAGGAACACCACGGATATGGGTACCCTTACCGAGGGTTCCCCTTGGAGAATGCATCTCCTGGTAACCAAGGGGCCGGACACCCCTTGGCCCGGTGAGGGGCCTCCGGGGAATATGGGCCTTTCTCAAAAGATTCTGGCCCCTTGCTCTCCTAGGCCCCTCCCTCCTCTTCCGAATGACTAGAGCAAAGGAGGAAAACCGATGCCAGCTCATTCGGATCGCTAGGTTCCCGTTGGTCCACAGGAAAAACAAGCGGAGATCTTCAGTATGTGGCACTCTATTTTAGACAAAAAGCAGGAATTTCTAGAAATTTTGGACGAAATCAAGCGAGATATCGCCCAGCTTCCCTTGGAGGAAAAAAAGTATTACTCCTCTTGGGAAAAAAAAGCCCGACAAACCTTTCTGAACCTCTTTCGAACTGCCATCGAATTGGGAGACGCCGTCGCAGATTTGTACATGCTGGCCGCCTTCTCTCAATACGAACTTATCCATGCATGCGGACACCTGGCCGAGATGGAAAATCCTTCTGCTGCCCCACAGTCCCTCTCGGATTGTTCCTCATTGGAAAACCAGCCTTTCCCCCCTGGGACAGAGGAATCCCCCCTTCCCAACAAAAAGAATGGCTCTCCGCCTGCTTGAAGGTGGGCCAATTTTTAGGTTCACTGGATCCCCCGGAAGTAATTACCACCATTTGTGGGGTTCGAGCCGATTCTTACCCCATAAGTTGGAGGGGCCTGGCTGGCTGGATACAGTCAAATTAGCCGAACGGTAACACTTTACCCCTTTGAAGTTGTTTTCGCTTCTGGCAGAGGGGGAAG
>Ga0209162_1002440_pt1 | contig 16274 bp, 10 predicted proteins | sample YNPNPMetaG_FD_187121 | JGI IMG/M metagenome (GOLD analysis project Ga0209162, IMG submission 187121) | Anoxygenic and chlorotrophic microbial mat microbial communities from Yellowstone National Park, USA - YNP NP MetaG (SPAdes) (version 2) ... | reverse complement strand
CTTACCGCTGCCCAAGGTTCAGCACCACATCGACCTGCTGCACGTTGCGCGCCGCGCGTGGCCGCGCGGTCTGCCCAACCATCGGCTCGGTACGCTGGAGCAGTACGTGCTGCGTCGTCCGCGGGTCCCCGAACTTCCCTCTATAAGTTCAGAAGGACCGTGCCGGAAGTCTGGTTCCGCATTATCCACGTATCCGCCGATCACGTCAAGGGTTCGGTCGAACTCCGCGAACAGACGGTCGAGGTCGCCCTGGGGCCGGACGGGGCGTTCGAGAACGGCAATATCGGCGTCCTGACGCGCCGGGTGCCCGCCGACCGCGTGGTCTGCGCCGTCCCTGCGCCTCGGCACCCATCCCGGCCTCCGCAGCCGCCCAAAGCGCCCCAGGAGCCCCGGACACCGCCCGTGGTCGAGACGCTCCGCAAGGCCCTCAAGTGGCGGCGGGAGCGCGATAGGGGAGAGGTTCACAACCAGGCCGACATCGCCCGGCGCGAGGGCATCACCCGCGCCCGAGTGACCCAGGTGCTGATGCTTCTCCGGCTTGCCCCGGAAATCCAGGAACGCATCCTCTCCATGCCCAAGAGCCTCAACGCGCGACGCATCGGGGAACGGAGTTTGCGCCCTGTGGCGCTCATCGAGGACCCGGTAAAGCAGGCCGCCGCATTCGAGGAAGTCATTGCTCATCGCTAATCGTCTGGTCCCCGGTGCGAGGTCGCATCCTCGTCCACCCAGTCCTCCTCGGTCCAGAACATGCCCTTGCGCCCTGGAACCTTGCGCGTCGGCCCCGGTCGGTATGCCGCACAGCTCTTCGGGCCGTAGCAGAAAGTCTCGAACCGGTACTTCTTCTGCGACGGATTCCAATGGTCCACGATCATCTCGACCGGCATCCGGCAGCCCCAGATGCAGGCCGTGCATTTCGTTTCGTAGATTCTGGCGTCCAGGCGACGATGTCCGCGCGCCCGGTACGTCGGCAAGTCGGGCGGGACGCCGAGGAAGGGCGGCCCGGCGGACGGTTCGCCTTCGGCGTCCTTCAGCACCTTGAGCCCGCTCGTCTTGTAGAACTCGGCGGCTTCCATTCGCGGATCATCCACGGGCACAGACTGCCCGCTCAATTCCATCCCGGCGCGGAAGCGGTGCTTCTCGTGAGCGCCTTGGCCGACCGCGACCAGGAACTCGCCCGCTTGGTCCCCACACGTTCCGTTGACGCGGAGCACGTACCCCTGGTAGTTGTGATGCCGCTCGTCGAATGGCCGTAGCAGCCGGATGCGGGGCTGTACGCCCACCAGCCGACCGGACCAGGAAATCTTGCCTGCACCCGGATACGTTGTCATGATTCCTGCTCTGCGAGTTCCTTTGCCGTCTTGTCCTTGTAGAGAACCGGCCTGTTCACCATCTTCTTGCCCTTCTCCTCCTCCGCGAGAATGAATTTCATGGGTGCGGTACGGTAAACCGCCGTCTTGATCGCCGCGTTGCTCATGGAGCCATACGTGTGGAATACGTTCGAGACAATCTCCAGAATGTCATCGTCAAGCAGAATCTCGAACCGCGGGGATGGCCCAGGGGCGACCATCGGAATCCTCCGCGCGAAGAACCGTCGTACTTCATGCCCCTGCATGGCCCCAAGTGCTTTGTCGAGGTCGGGAGGCCACGGCCCTTCAACCTGGCGAAGATAGATGGGGCTGGCGACCGTGTGGCCAAGCTTCTCGAGGCACGCAAGGTCAAACATGTACATTAGTTTCGTCATCTTGAAGTAGGTCATTCGGCCCCCAAGTTCCAGAAGCACCCGTGCAACCTGCTGCATCGTTGTCGCCCCCGCGGGCAACAGGCTGTGGGGCTCAGTTCGAACCTTCTTCCGCTCAATCAGTCCCTTGGCCGGATGCACCACCTTTGACAAGAGGATGAAATCGGACCGCTGTTTGGCCTGCGATCTGTGGACCATCGCTCGTGGCCCCGGGTGGTATAGTGGGAAGAGCCAACAGTTGCGCCACGGCATGAGCTTCGCAACACCGAGGCGCAACTCGACGCCATGTGGCGAAAGGAGGTCGAGCGCCCTCAATGCCGTCGCACCCAAGGTGACGATCACGTCGGGGGACACAAGGGCGATCACCATCTCGAGGTAAGCTGAGCAATTCGCTATCTCTTCATCCGTCGGTGTCGCGTTGTTGCCATTCTCTTGCTTAGGGTTGCAGAGGACTGCGTTCGTAATGAACACCTCTTCTCTTCGCCAACCGATGTTCCCAAGGAGTGTTTCGAAGTTGTCGCCAGTGCGGTCGCCGTATAGAGGGATGCCCGTCCGCCCGGCCCCCAGACGTCCGGGAGCTTCCGCGACAAAGAGAACCTTCGACTGAATGCTTCCATTCGCAGTCGACAACACTTTCCTGCGGCCACACAACCGTGGGCACAGGTCGCAGTGCTGCACCGATTCCACGAGGTCGTTGAAGCGGGCCGTCTTGCTGAAGGCCTGGTATGAACAGATCATGCCGAATCCCTTTGGAAGTTCGGGCCAAGACAGTCGGGGTCAGGTTTCTTCGCAAGCGTTCCATAGGCGATGGTTTTCTGGGCCAAACAGCCGGATACGCACTTCTCCAGGAGCTTGCAGGATGCACACGGGTCTTCGAAGTCGGTCGTGAGATAGGTTCGGACAGCTTCCAGGTATGGAGACTTGCTCCAACAGTCTGGTAAGCTCGCGCAGGCGAGGCAAGACCACTCTTCCGTCTCCACGAGCTCCACAGCCCCAATCCGCTTGAAGGCGTCGCACGGATAGAGTCGTAAGTCGGGGCCTATGATCAGTCGGTCGATAGCCGCGAAACATGCAGGGGAGTCGTTCAGCATCAGGAAATTGTAGGGGGAACCGGTCCTGACAAAGTCGTGTCCGTGTTTCGCTCTCAGCGCCTGAATCGCGCGACGGAGTTCGAGATTCTGGACCCTGCTCAGGGTACGATCACGCACCAATGCCGCGCGTCCTTGCGGAACAAGCCGAAGCACGCTGACACGGGATGCTCCAAGCTCGCGTGCGAGCTGCGCCACATCGGCAAGTTCACTGTAGTTGCCGGCCATCGGTACGAAATGAAGCTCAGTCGTCAGCCCAACCGATAGGGCGTACCGCATGGCAGACTGGGTATGCTCGAAGCTCCCGGCCTTGCGTGTTACGCGTTCATGACTTGTAGCGGTCGCGCCAAACATGCTGAAGATGAACCGGGAAGTGCCGAGCTCGCGCAGTCGCTTCGCTTTCTTCTGGAAGTCATCCGCACAGCCCGAGGTATACAACGTTACCTTCAGGCCATGCTCGGCAGCAGCCTCAACCACATCGAACACATGCGGCCAGAGAAGCGGCTCGCCACCAGAGAAGGCCACGTCCCGTGCCCCCATCTTGGCCGCTTCGGCCAGAATGCGAACGCAATCGTCACGCGACATCTCCAGGGAGTTTGAGGGGCGTGCGTCGCTGGAGCAATGAACACAGTTGAGGTCGCAGCGATAGGTGACCTCGATCTTGAACTCCCTCAAGTTGAAGGGGCGTCTGTGGTATTGCATCAGAACCCCTCCACGAATGCCTTCATCGCCGTCTTCTTCTCTGAGACGTAGGCGTGAGAAGAAACGCAGGTGATGGGGCCAGGTCGTGCATGAACCTCTCGGGCAAGGAATCCGATGAGGTTGCAGAGACCCCAGTAGTTGCCGTAGGCGCGCTCTAGGAAGTCATGATTGCGGTAGACCGCCAGGAGCCCCAGGGTCATGGGTTGGTCTATCTGGGCGGGTTCCGCCTGGACAGCGAGATAGTTCAGACAAGGCCCTCCCAAGGGGCGGACGGTCTCCCTGCCGGGGTGCTGAATAACGATGGTGTATGCCGCCTTACTGAGCGTCTTCCGATCCCGAATAGCGGCGATGATGTTGCCAAGCTGGTTCACTGTTCCATTAGCCCCTTCGTAGTTTGTCATTCTGCGGAAGTATGTGCCCCAGCCGGTTTTGATCCGGTCGAAGAGCCCTCGCCGCCTGTTGTAGGCCGTGAATAGGCCAGCAGCGTCCCTGCGTTGATAGAGTCGGTGTGGGAAGATAGTGTATGCTACATGCTTTGCGCCGAGGATTCCTTCCGTCTTTGCGAAGGCCTCCATCCTATCGTGAAAAGCGTTAGCGAACACGCCGGGATTTCTGATGTGGACGACGAGGTTGCGAAACTCCCAATGGGAAGCCATCAGTCGCTTCACTGCCTCCAGCCATGCGTTCTGGAAGTCGTCGCTCACGATTTGCACGGGCTCGTTTATCATCATCCAGAACCTTCCCATATCTTCGAGCCCTGCTACTACCAAAAGGCCCTCTGCGGCCAACGAAACGGGACGCGTTTGTCCCTATGTCATCCCGAGCGCCTTCACGGCCGCCATCATGGGGTCTGAGAAGAATATCGGGTCAACGCGCTCCACGATGTCCCCAGACACGTCGAGGAAGTTCCGCTTGTTCTCCAGGGGTATCAGGGCGCGCCGTGCGCCGTTGTCCATGCCGACCTGAAGAGGCTCCGCCAGCGAGCGGAGCGACTTGATGTTTCCCTGGATGCTAAGGTCTCCGAGAACGAGAAGTCCGGCCAAGATGGACTGCTTCTTTATCGCCGAGTATACGGCCACGACGAGCGCAATGCCGGCCTCGCACGGAACGTGGTTGCCAAGCAGGTCGATACCCTCGACGTGGAAATCAGTTGAGTCTAGTTGCTGCCCCAGGCCTATCTTGCCTTTCTGGGCGGCCAGATACGCAAAGGCTCGTTGTATCGACTCCCTCGTCGCACCATCTATGCCCCCAGCGATTCGAAGCTTCCCCGTCCCGGATGAACAGCCTACCTCCAGCCGGTACAGCCCCACTCGTCCCTGATCGTCCACTGAGGCCGTGTAGACGCAGCCAGGCGCAAGGGGGTCGGCGGAAATCATGTCTCGCCCGCCCTGCTCCGGCACGCCCACAAATCGCTCCTCACGCGTCTCGTTGTCCATATAGGAGAACGACGTTTGATGATACTCAAATGCCCCGAGCTTCTTCAGCTGTTCCTTGACGCGCCGTCTTCCCTCAATGGCCAGTTCAAGCAGTTCGGCCAACTCGTCCCGTGTGAACTCGCCGTGGGGATAGATGATCTTTATCAGCCCGGATACGGTCTTGCGTACCGCCTTGACGTCGCGGGCGTTCAGGTGCGATCCCAAGGAGAAGAACCGGTCTGTGGCTTCCGTGAAGTTGTGCTTGCGCAGCTCCCTGAGCGCCTCGGCGAAGTAGTCAACCACGAAGCCATAGTGGTCGGTGAAGAACTCCACCCGCATCTTCGGGATTTCCCATCCTGGCACATAGAAATGCAGCCGGTCCAGGAAAGCCATGTCCTCGCGGATCACGTCCGGCATCGGCAAGAAGAGATGCGAAGAGCGGACCATGACGTCCACCGCCTGATTGGTGTTCCCGAACATCGCAATAGAGGCCATGCCTGTCAGGGCGTCCTTGCCCCGGGCGAAGGTCCCGGACTCGCAGTACGTCTTCAGGGTCGTGACCACCTCCTTCTGCATCTTCTGGAGATCGGCCACCTCGTCAAAAGCGATAGCATCCCAGATGCCCACCAGACCCATCTTGCCCGTAGCCATGTTGTAAAACAGATTCGGCACCGTGGTCGGCCCCGTGAGGAGGATGGTGTACGGCGACAACTCCTGGTAGGCATAGCTCTTGCCTGTTCCACGGGGCCCCAGCTCGACCAGGTTGTAGTTGTGCTCGCAAAGCGGGATCATTCGCACCAGAAACAGCATCTTCAGTCGGCGGCTGAAGTGAGCCGGCTCAAGGCCGATGGTGCGGAGCAGCAGATCCAACCACTCGTCCGTAGAGAACTCGCGACGACATTGGCAATACTCCGCGAGGTCGAAGGTGGCGATCTGAATCGGCTTCAGCGAATCAATCCAGAACGGACTTCTCTTGCCCTTCGCCTCTTCGTCGTACTGATGCCTTATCTCAACCTGGGCCCAGATGCCGCCCATGAGCAACCGCTCATACTCGCGTAGAAAATGCTCGGGGACATGCACGAACTTGTGTCCGAAATTGACCAGCTCGGCCCAGTGCTTGTCGTCATCGGACAGATAACGGACCTTCACCTTGTCGATCAGCGTGTGCTTGCCCTTGTCCTTGACCATCGACTGGACCCTGTTGGCCTCGTCTGGCCGCACGAAGTTCGATGCGATGGTCGAGTTGACGACGCGGAGTCCCGCCTCGATAGCGGCGGCGTCATCGGTCGCGCAGTACTTGCCGAGCAGATATTCCAGCACGAAGACCGGCACGTTCGCGCCGACCTTGACCTTGCGGACGAGGTCTTTTCGCACCACCTTGCCGGCGAAAATGCTTGTAGCCTTGCGGTCCAGTTCGGGCATCTTTCAACCTCTACATGGCGATGGCCACTTCTATCTTCTCCAGCCTAGACAATTCAGCCCCCGTCGCGGCGTCAAGCAAGTACAATCCGACGGTCTTTTGGTCCGGTTCCTCCATTACCATCAGCGTGACCGTGTTGGAGGCGACCTTTTTGGGGTCGGAATCGTCTCTCTTGAGCGCCACATCGCGGGTTGATTCTTCAAATCCGTAGGACGCACTCACCGCCCGTGAGATGGCCTTGCCTTTCGCCCGCAGTTCGACGCGGACTTTCGGCGGCTCTACGTCGAACAACCCTTCACTCGCGCCCGTCACCTGCACAGAGAAAAACCGCGTCGTGAGTCTCTGGCTGCCGGGCAGAAGCCGCCAGACAATCCCTGCGGGCACCCGGCGGGCCGGCTTCGCCAGCGGCTTCAGGACCAGGACCGGGACAAGGGCTTCCTGCGGAGAAAGCCCGCCGTGAAAGTATGCCCTGGCTCCGCCCTTGCACTTGAAGCACGCGAACGTCAGGGGCGTCGCCAAGTCGAATTCGCCTTCCATACCCAGCGCGCTCAGCGGCGCGCGCAGCAAGGCGTCGTCGGCCTGGCCGCCGCGGCCCACCCACACTCGGCGGTGGAGGTCCACGGTCTGGCCGCCCGGCGCTTCCACCTTCATATCTTCGCTCAACTCCTCGGCGAAGAGGTGCCCGTGGTCCGACGCCAACACAATCCGCTCGACGCCCAGCTCCGCCAAAACGCGAATCCCGCGCCGCAGGTCGTTCAGCACGCCGTCCATCTGCCTCCGGGCCTGCGTGATGTTGTCCTGCTCGCAGAGCTCGTCGATTTCCTGCGAGGTCACCAGGATCAACTGGGCGCTGCCGATGCCCTCGCGCACCTTCTTCGTGGGCTTTGGCAGCAGGTCGTCCAGCTTGGCGTCGAACACCTCCACGCCCGCACGTTCCTTGAGGAGCGTCACGCGGTCCTTCCGGTCCTTGATGACGCTCCCGCCAACCTCCAAGGCCAGCCTTCCTCCCCCAGCCGTCACCACCTTGGCGGCCTCGTGTGCGCCGGGCAGCAAGGCCGCCATGCCGATCTCCGTCACGGTGGGCGCGGCTGCAAGCGCGGGCTGAACCTCGACCTCGAAGTCATCCCCCAACAGTCGCGCAAGTTCTCTGCCCATCTCAAACCGAAGCGCATCCACCCACACGTAGGCGACCTTCTCCTTGCCCAGCACGGGCTTCACGTACTTCTCGAAGATATCTCGCTGGCGGGTGACGCCCTTGCACGGGAACCTCTCCCCTAAGCGTATGACGAACACCCGTGCGACCTCGGACCCGACGGCCACGTATCGCTGCCGAGCCCTGATGATCAGCTTCTCCAGGTTCTCGTCGTCTCCGCCGTGCGGCTCGAAGTTGTGCCACCGGCTCTCCATGTTCCGGTGGCAGGTGTCCAGGAGACACCACGGCTGGGATGCCTGGGCGTATTCCTTTATCAAGTCCGCCAACGACGCCGGGGCCTTCTTCAGGGCCTGCTCGACGCGCTCGGCCTCCAGCAAGACCTCGGCCGCCGACGCCACCAGGGCCCAGCGCGCCTGGAGCTGCGGCTCCGCATCACACCAGAAGCGCTTGGCTCGCGACTCAGCCAACGTCAACACATCCCCGTCCGTTGCCTCTAGCAGGCGCTTCTCGGCGTGCCGCAGCAGCGCCCGCTCGATGGCCGGAAACGTCTCCAGGTCCCCAATGGCCTTCGGGTCGAAGTCCTCCGAATCGAGCATGAACTCCCGCTCCACCCGCCGGGCAGCGGCCACGTAACTTTCCCGCGTATCCCGGCGCAGCCGCCACGCCTTAGCCAAGGCCGCGCAGGCCTCCCGCCCGGCCGGCGTGGATGCGACTGCCGCCGAGGCCAGCCGCGATGGCACGGCCTGCCCGAGGCCGACAACCAGGTCCGTCATGAGAACGTGCCGCGCCAGGCGCTGGCGGGTGTCGTCCAGGGCCGCATCCTCGGTCGCTTGGAAGTCGACCTCCCTGGCCAGGAGCGCCCTCAGTTCTCCGCCCGCCTCTTTCTTGATGATCTCCTCGTCGTGCTTGTCGCCCGCCAAGAACGCCAGGGCAATCTCCTGCGGGTTGCCCTTGCCGAAGATGAGCGTCAGCACGCCCTTGGAGACCTCGCCGCCCCTGTTCGCCAGGGCATCCAAGTCGGCCAGCGTCAGCCTGCCCGCCTCGGCCTGTTTCTCCACCTCGGCGGCGGCCTCTTCGCCCAGAACGCCGCGAAGCGCATTGCGAGCCACGACCGCCAGCCGCGTGTTGCGGGCCGGCGGCTGCTGACCCGGCTGCATGACCACGCCCGCCGCCTCCAACTCGATGAGGGCATGGTGGGTCTTGTCCTGGGCCAAGGGCACATAGACTACCAGCCGCGGCGGCTCTTCGCCGTCCATGAGTTTCTGCTGGTCTATCCGCCAGCGCAGGTCGAAGAAACTACCTCCATATCGCAGGATGGTTGTCCCCGGCAGTTCCAGCGCCCCGACCGCATCGGCGTACACGCCGTCGGGGTCGTACCAGACCACAAGGCCGCGATCCTCGACCTGCTTGCGAACCAGGCCGAAAAGGTATTCGGTGACCAAACCCGGCTTCATGGCCTCACCCGCTTTGTGTCCGGTCTGCATGTTCACTCCGCCTCGTCATCGGCGTATTCCTCTTCGGGTTCCTGCTGGTCCTCGTCCGGGGTCGCGTCGCTTGCGGCGGCGCGCCTGGGCCTGGGCGGCGGGACCTCGCAGAGGTCTTCCAGGCCGTGGGCGATGGCCAGCGAGCGGTCTCGCTTGCACTTCTCCTTCACTCGCTCCGGCCACAACTGGTAAGCGATGTGTGCCCAGTCGTACTTGCCTTCCTGGAGTTCCTCCCAGTATTTCTTGGGCTCCTTCCAGGGCACCAGTTCCCACAGGGGGGCGATGTTGAGGATTACGCCGTCGTTCAGGTCCGGCGCGATGCGCAGGTCGGCCGCCCGGCGGAGTTTGTCGCGGAAGTCCTGAAGTTCCTCCACGAACTGCTCCTGGCGGTCGGTGTCTTTCTCGAGCTGCTTGGCCTCGCGGCCGGACTTGCCCGCCGCCTCGCGGCGGGCGCGAAGCGTGCTCAGCCGGTCCTCCTCCAGGCGAATCTTCGGCTCCACGTAGTTGAGCAGCGCCTTGAACAGGATGTCCTTGTCCAGCCGGTGGTAATAGAGCCACAGGCCGTAGTTGCCGCTGGCCGAGCGCAAGTACCAGTAGATGGGGGCCTTGCGGCGGCTCTTGGAGTAGCGCCTGACGTGGTCCACCCAGAAGCCGCCGCTTGCGGGCTTGCGGAAATAGTCGCGCAGTTCCCGCACGCCCAGGATTTCGCAGGCCTCCTTTTCAATAGCCTCGGCCCCGTCCTTCCAGAGGACCTCCAGCACATCGCGGACGCGACGGACGATGTCGTCCTCGTGTTCGGGATCGTCCACCAGGATGCCGTCCCAGGAGATGCGGAGCGGATACTCGGAATCAGGGATGGTCGGGTTCTTGGCCGAGCCCTCGGGCGGCAGGGTGTTTGCGTCCGGTCGTGCCCGGAGCCATTCCTCGCTGACGATGCGGTTCGGTTCGGCGGGCAGGCCGTCCGGACCGACCAGCATCCCGGGCGGACAGAGGGGAAGCGGATCGAAGGGGTCGGGCGGGACAGTGGTCAGACGCCGGTGGTCGGTGGTCAGGGCAAGGCGGAGGTCGAAACGGCCGAAGGCGACGCCGACGCACCAGGAGAGGAGATCGATGGTTAGTGATCGGTGGTCGGTCGTCAGATCAGGTTCGCTGTCCGTGACGGAATCCGTTTCTTCCGCGTCTTCTGTGTCCGGCGCTTCTCCGCTCGAGACCTCGTTACTGTCCACTGTCCACTGATCACTGACCACTACTTTCCGCTCCTCCTCCGTGAACCCGTACAGGTCGAAGGCGATTTCGTCCGCTTCGGCCTGAATGCGCTGCAACTCCGCCTCGGCTTCTGCGGCTTGCTTTGCATACGCCTCCGCCCGCTCGACAAGCGTGCCGCCTTCCGTCAACAATAACGCGGGGAGGATGAAGGCGTGGGAGGTGTCGTCAATCAAGTCGAAAGAGCGCTTGAGAAACCACGCCCTTAACGTTAGTTCTTGTAGAGATGATTCTTCCTGGTACGCCAAGTCAGGAATGGCAGTCTTTTGCACGGTGCCGACCTCCCATGCGCGACTTCCTTGCTGAAGCTCGAGCAATAGTTGGTAGCATTCAGAGTTGAAAAGCCCTACAACGCATGGCACCTGACTCGACGGCCCGACAAAGCCAGCCGGTCCTTTGTCGGCGAAAACGCATGCCCCCGGAAGTATTCTTACGTTAAGCCCTTTGACTGTGCTCCTAGGCCACGTCAGCCCCGGGCGGAAGTAGTAGTCGGTATTTTTTGCCACCCACTCCCATTTGCCATCCAAATACGGGTAACGTTGAATAATGAATTGCTTTATCTCCGCCCCCTCTTTCTCCCAATTGACGACGAGGTGGATGTCGGCGTAGTAGGGGGAATATTCGCCGCCCTTGGCGAAGGGGACCCAGCGCTTGCCCTCGAAGGTGCGCCGGCGGCACCACGTCTGAAACTCCCGTATGCGCGCCTCCGTCCATTTCTCTCCGCCCGCCTTCTCCTGACCACCGACCACTGACCACTGACCTCTGTTCTCCAGCCACCGACCACCACCCAGAATCTTCTCCGCCGGCACCTCCCACCAGGCCCTCACGAAGCGGAAGTCATCGCTGGTTTGGAGGCCTACCCTAACCGTCCGTCCTTCGCTTTCGAAGGGCGGCAGTTCCTTGAACAAGCGCCGGATGCGTTCGCTCACCCAGTAGCAGAAGGGAGTGTTGGGCACCTGCCGGAAGGATTCCGGGCTGACGACATAGACGTCGCCTTGGCCGCGGCCCTCGCGCAGCGCCGCGATCCGTTCAGCCAGCGCCGCGCCCTTGTCCTCATGCTGCAGGAGGCGGATGAAGAGGGTCTCGGTCATAATGTGGCCCTCTTGTTTCCCGACAGCCAGGTGAGGATATCTTTCACTTTTTCCGGAACGGCCGTTTCGGGATCGGCCGCAATGAGCCTCGCCCGCGTCGGCTTGCCCACTTTCGGGTATTTCTGACACAGGCTGTGGTATGCAGTGTCTCCTCCGACCGCCTCTTTCAGCTCGTCTTCATACTTTTTCACAAACCGCCAGGTGCGGTTCCCGTTATTGCCTAGTGCGTCCAACTGCTGGTTGTATGTGGCTTCATCGTTCTTATCTTTGATTTCCGATGAGTCCTCGTCATACACGACGCCGAACGGGATTTGGAAAGAAGCAGCGATCCCGCTGAATTCCAGCAGGTTCCGCTTACCCCCAACCTCGACGATGGAAGCGCCCGCCTTGTCCAGATCGAGGTCCAAGCGGCGGGCGTATTCCGGAAAGGCGAGTTTCTCCGTGTCCCCCTCGACGAAGAGGACCCGTGTCGCAAAAAACAGCTCGTTACGCTCGGGGTCGAGTTCCTTCAGCAGTTTCTCTTTGCGCTTCTGATCCATAGGGAGGTCCGAAAGAGTCACGCATGTGCCGCCGTCGTTCTTTCTGACGAGAGCCACCTGATCGTAATCCGGGACGGCGACGAAATGGGGCGAATGAGTGGTGTAAATGACTTGATTGGTCTTTCCTATTTCACGGAGCGTCTTGTAAAGCGAGCGCTGCATCTGCGGATGGAGGAACATTTCCGGCTCCTCGATCAGAAGTATCGCGCCCTGCTTGCGGCGTGCCTCAAACGCCTGAAGAATCGCCAGAACCAAGGCGTTTTGAATTCCTTCACCGAGTTCGGTCGCGCTGATGGTGAAGCCGCCTTCGCGCACCCGCAAATCAAGAGCCTTGTAAAAATCCATCGTGTCGAACGGAGAGAAGTAAAGGTCGAGTTTGTCGCCGTCCACCGCCGGATCGAATCCAAGTTGGAGAAGTGCATTTTCTTTAATGGATTTTTCAAGCTGCACAAATGATTCTGTTCGCAGGAGTTCCAGGGCCTTTGCCATGAGATCTTTGAAGCGCTCGGCTCTCGGGACGGTCTTTTCCGTTCCGTCTTCGTCGGTAAAGCGGATTGTTTGAGAGGGATTGTGAAGATCGCGGTTTACATCCTCCAGAAGCTGCCGAAGCAGGGAATAACGCGCCGCAGGAAGCTGCTCCTTCAAGGAACGGTTGGTCCCGATGTAAATAAGGGGCACGCTTTCGCGGACTTCCGACGGGATGTTCACCAGAGGCTCGTACTCATGTTTTTCGCCCTTCTTCGGCGCCTTCTTCAAGACCATCGGGGGCTTACCGTCTTGCGTAAGGCATTTCTGTTCCAGCCTCCGCTCTCCTTTTTTGTCTCCGACCTTGTAGCGGGTGAATTCAAAAGAGAACCTAGGTATCTCAACCGGATCGGCTTGTTTGAACCGACGGTACTGCACCGGCGGGTCGAACGTAAGGGATATTCTCATATCCGATTCCGGATCGCGCCCATGGATGTCGTCGAGATCGAATGAACTGACGGTCACCCAATCCCGACCCAGGACTTTGTAAACCGCGGTGAGAATATTGCTCTTACCGGCGTTGTTCGGACCGACGAGGGCGCAGATTTGGGGGACATCAAACTTAAGATGTTTGATGGAACGATAGTTCTCGATTTCGATCTGCTTGATCCTCATTTCTGCGCCTCCAGACAATACGCCGCGGCTTCGACCATGGCGCTGTCCATCACGCCGTAGCCGAGATCGGCGAAGACGGTGGGTTTGGTTTCCTTGAGCAGGGTCTCCTCGCGCCATTTGGTGAACGATGAGAGGAAAAACCCTGTGCGCGAGGTGATGGCGCCCAGTCTTCCGCCTTTGTGCAGGAGGCCGAGGCCCCGCTCGACGAAGGCGGCGTAAACATCGTTCTTCGTCCGGGAAAACGACCGTTCGATAAGCGCCTTGGAGGGCTTGGCCGGTTCTCCGAACGGCGGATTCATGAGCACCACGTCATAGCGCTTGCGGCAGAGGTCCACGAAGGCGAACCCGCGAGCAGCATCCTCGGCGAAGAGTCGCCGTCGGAAGCCGCGGCCGTTTTCGGCCTGGGCGGCGTAGCGCCGCAGGGCCTCGACAATTTCCTCTTCGACCCGGTCCAGGAAGGCCTCGTCGGTCAGGTCGGCGAAGTCGAAGAGGTTCGGCTGGTCGCGCTTGAGCATGTCCGGGAAGAGGTGCCCACGGGCCTTCTCCTGGTGCTTCTTCCATGCAATGAACTCGGCCTTGGCATTGCGGGCGGCCTGGCGGATTTCCTCTTCGATCTTCAGGAGCGAGCCGGCCTCGCCGGCGAGTTTCATCTTCTCAAAGATGGTCTCGACCAACTGGCCGAGCACCCGCGGTTGGAGCGTGGCCGTGAACTCCTTGAGGAGGTCCGTCTCGCCCGGCATGGGTTCGGCGCAGACGATGTTGGAGCGGGTGATCTTGGGGCGCTGGGAGTTCTTGAGGCCAAGTGCCTGGTAGGCCCGCTGGCAGCGGAGCCACAGGGCCAGGGCTGCAATCTGCGTGGCCCGCAGGTCGATGTCGATGCCGTGAAGATTGTGCTTGAGGATGAGCCTGGGGACGTCCCGCCGAAGGTCGGCCAGAGTCGGGTAGGCAGTAGGCAGAGGGCAGTAGGCAGAGCCGGAGTAGTCGTAGCCTATGGCCTTGAGCGAACAAATCACGTCGGCTGGCTGACCACTGCCTTCTGCGTACTGCATACTGCCTACTTCGTTCTGGCGAGCGAGTTCGAGAGTCCGTTTATCAGACGGCCGACTTCCCCCGCTAGGTTCAGGATGGCCTCCACTTTCTGCGGCGGCAGATACCCCAGCCTGCCCGCGATGAGACTCTGGGTTTCCACTTCCCGCAGAGACCCGTGCGCCATCGAGAGGAAGTTCTGAAACTCCCTGGCCGAGGTCCGACCCTGTCCTTCCGCAATGTTCGACGGGACCGACACCGCCGCCCGGCGGAGTTGGGTGGTCAGCGCATAGAGCTCCTCCCTGGGGAACCCCTTCGTTGCCGCGTACACCGCCTCCACGAGGTCCATCGCCTTCTGCCAGGCAATCAGGTCCCGGTAGTTTTTGCCGCTCATGGTCCGCTCCTTCTGCATACCACCTACTGCATACTGCATACTGCTCCTGCCACGCCTCCTCGTAAATGACCTGAAGCAAGTCAAAGCAGTAGAGCAGGAAGTGCCCGCTGCCGCAGGCCGGGTCGAGAATCCTTATCTCGCGCGGGTCCTTCTTGGGACGGTGCGGAATATAGACGGGCTGCTTGAGCAGTTCCTCCTGCGACAAGTCGTCGCGGGATTCTTTGGCTTCGGGCGGCGCTTCCTCGCCTTCTTTCAGGAAAATCTCCGTCGGCCGGCGGACAAGGTAGCGGCAGCGGTCTTTCAAGACCGTTTCGCCCTTGCGCATCTCGTACCAGATGCGGCCGAGCGTGTTGTCAGTGAGGAACTCGACGACGTAGCGGGGCGTATAGAACTGGTTGCGGAAGGCGAGTTCGTAGGAATTGCGCGGGGCCTGGCTTTCCTTGCGGGCCTTGTCGCGCAGTTCTTTGGGCGTGAAGTACTGGTACACCCAGCCGATGGTCTCATCCTCGGTCCAGATGGCGGAGAGGTCGTCGCCGTTGATGAGGCCGAGCACCTCGTCCAGGACGCGCTGGGGCGGGTAGAGGCGGTTGGCCGGGTCGTTGGGATTGAACAGGACGCCGATTTCCTCGGAGAGCGTGCCGCCGAGCCAATCGAGGAAGTTCCGGTAGGCGGCGTCCTGCTGGCCGGTCTTGTGGAGTTTCTCATCCTCCGGGTGGTCAGCCAGGTAGAAGAAGAACCCCTGGGACTTCAGGCCGCGGCTGACGGCCTCACGGATGAGGCCGCGGGCCTCCATCATCTTGTAGGCGCACAGGCGGTTGAGGTGTGTGAAGGCGATTTCGCGGACGAGTTGCTCCAGGGCCTCGCGGGGCTTGAGGCCGACGGCCTTGATGTGCTCGAGGTGGTCGAGGAGGTCGCGGCGAAGGGCGCGGTCCTCGTCGGTCAGGTGCCCCATGCGGGCGTCGTCCTCGACGTGAACGTCGTCCTTCCTGCCGGCTGCGTAGATGCCGAAGCGCCCCTGGAGTGCCTGGGCGGTGGACTCCTCCAGTAGCCTGCGGCACTGGGTGACGACGTTGCGCAACCTGTTTCGGACGGCCTGGTCCATGAATCACTCCACCACGATCTTGACGCCTTCATCTAACAACTTGAGCAGATGGTCCTGGAGTCGGGCCACGGCCTGCTTGACCTGGTCCGGCGACTCGAAGGAGCCGGAGAGGAACTCGGCCACGCGGACCCGCTTGATCTTGACCTCGGGCGGCGTGGTCAGACGCTGGATTTCGGAGACGACCTTGGCGAACAGGCCGCCGAGGGCCTCGAGGTCGGACTCCATCTGCTTGACGCTGGCGCGGCAGGCGGCGCAGGCGAGGCTCGTCTGGGGGAAGTCGGCGGCGGCGCAGCCACGCGAGGCCAGGGGATAGAGCACCGGCTCGCGCATGGATTCGGGCACCTGCTGCCACTCGGGGCGGCCCTTGATCTTGTCGATGGCCTCCTGGTACTGCGCCGCGCGGTCGGCGTGGGTCTTTTCGTAGAGATCGCGGTAGGCGGCCACGACCTCCTTCGTCGCCGACTCGATCTCGGCCATGGCTTCAAAGAACGTTTCGGATTGAATGAGGTCGTGGACATGCTTGCCCTTGGCGGCGAGTTCCGCTTGTCCGTGGGCTTCCAGTTGGAATCGCATCTCGCCAGCCGCAAGACGGGCCAACTGGAGAATCCCCAGCCCTTTCTCGGTGAGGGCGTCGGCGATTCTGCGAATGCGGTCGCGGCCTTCCTTGAGCGAGACCGCGCCAGCGGCAAGGATGCTCACGCAATCATCGGCGGAGCCCG